>Ga0307510_10004226_pt1 | contig 16874 bp, 11 predicted proteins | sample 12_EM_MG_FD_207224 | JGI IMG/M metagenome (GOLD analysis project Ga0307510, IMG submission 207224) | Populus trichocarpa ectomycorrhiza microbial communities from riparian zone in the Pacific Northwest, United States - 12_EM | ecosystem: Host-associated > Plants > Roots > Unclassified | place...
TTGATCTTACTTCGGCCAGGTCAAAATCGTTTTCAAACTCGATATTTACCGATTCTGAGTGACCGCCGATCACCGGGATACGTACCGTAGTTGCGGTAACTTTGATGCTGTCATCGCCCATGATCTTCTGGGTTTCTTTGATCATCTTCATCTCCTCTTTGGTGTAACCGTTGTCGGTAAACACATCGATATGAGGGATCACATTCAGGTCGATAGGATAAGTGTATGCTCTTGGACCGTCGGTGATACCTTTACGCTCGTTGAACAGCTGGTCTACCGCTTTTACACCCGTACCGGTTACGGACTGGTAAGTGGAAACTACAATTCTTTTGATCTTATATTTATCATGCAACGGCTTTAATGCCACAACCATTTGTATGGTTGAGCAGTTAGGGTTGGCAATGATCTTATCTTCTGCTGTCAATACATTGGCATTCACTTCAGGCACTACCAGTTTCTTGGTAGGATCCATGCGCCATGCTGATGAATTGTCTACTACGGTTGTACCTACCTCGGCAAATAAAGGTGCCTGGGCCAGTGAAGTGCTCCCGCCGGCTGAGAATAAAGCCAGGTCGGGCTTCTGTTTTATCGCATCCTCTACAGAAACCACCTTATACTGCTTACCCTTGAATGTTACTTCTTTACCAACACTCTTTTCTGAAGCTACGGGGATTAATTCTGTTACCGGGAAGTTGCGTTCTTCTAGAATCTGCAACATTTTAGTGCCCACCAATCCTGTGGCACCTACTACTGCGACTTTCATTTTTTAAATTGTTAATTAATAATTGAACCCCAAATATCCGAATTTTTTAGCTTTTATAAGAAGCTATTCATTTCGAATTATCTGAATCTTAATTTATTGGGTAATTAGACTATCAAATTTTCACTAATTATAAAATCCATGCTAATAATTTCAAAATCTTTAAACGGCGCAGCCCTCTCGAACACCATTGAAAAAAGACAATAGTGAGAAATTCATGGATTCCACCAATTCCTGTTCACGCAAAAAAATCTACCTTTGCGCATCAATAATTAACTTGCATGAGCGAAAAGATTTTAGTGATCGGCGCCAATGGCCAGATAGGGACAGAACTGGTCACCGCTTTAAGGGATATACATGGCGCCGAACAGGTAATCGCATCTGATATAAACAGTCCTACCTACGCCATAAGACACAGCGGCCCGTTCGAGTTTGTGAACGTGCTGGACAAGGACAACCTTCATCACCTGTTTACCAAACACCAACCTACACAGGTTTATCTGCTTGCCGCTATTTTATCCGCCGTAGGCGAACAAAAACCCAAAATGGCATGGGACCTGAACATGACCGGGTTAATACAAGTACTGGATTACGCGGTGGAGTTTAAGGTACAGAAAGTATTCTGGCCAAGTTCGATAGCCGTCTTCGGACCGCATTCGCCGCAGGAAAATACGCCGCAGTACTGTGTGATGGACCCGAATACCGTTTATGGTTTCAGTAAATTAGCAGGTGAACGCTGGTGCGAATATTATTATGAAAAACACGGGCTGGATGTGAGAAGTTTGCGTTACCCCGGACTAATCGGCTGGCGGGCAAACCCCGGAGGGGGCACTACGGATTACGCAGTGCATATATTCCACGAGGCATTGAAAAAAGGCAGCTATGAAAGCTTTTTATCGGCCAATACCGCCCTGCCAATGATGTATATGGATGATGCGATACGCGCAACGATTACACTGATGGATGCGCCGACTGAAAAACTAACGATACGCTCATCTTATAACCTGGCAGGCATTAGCTTTACCCCTACACAACTGGCTAATGAGATCAAGAATGTGATACCAGAATTTGAGATCAGCTATGCGGAAAATGATCCACGACAGGCTATTGCGAACAGTTGGCCAAAATCCATCGACGACAGCTATGCGCAGCAGGATTGGGGATGGAAGCTGGAATATGACCTGAAAGTGATGACCAAGGATATGCTAAAGAACTTGAAGAACGTTATTTGATTGGCGCGTAGCGGTTGGCGTTTGAAGGCAAGTAAGATGTGGGCTTAAAGATAAACCAGGTAAATGATTGGTGCATAAATTTAGGCTAAAGCCATTCAACTATTCCAACTTACCCGTTGGCTAAAGCCAACGGCAATGAATGGTAAAAGTAAACGTAAAATTCATTGCCGTCCCATTTATGGGACGGACCGAATAACAAACCAAAAGAGGCTTTAGCCAAAAAGTTGCGATAAGGTTTAAAGAGCTATAACCCTAAAAGCTAAGCACCAGGAGTCAAAGCTTTAAAACAAAATAGCTATATTTATCGCCTGTTTTAACACAGAGGGTTCGGGATAAAATTACCCCTATGATCCATGAACCAATAACTATGAACTAAAGAAAAAATGGGAAGAGCATTTGAATTCCGCAAAGAAAGGAAACTAAAGCGCTGGTCGAAGATGGCGGTGCAGTTTACACGCCTGGGTAAGGAAATTGTAATGGCGGTGAAAGCCGGTGGTGGTGATGTAAATACCAACTCGCGCCTGCGTACTGCTGTACAGAATGCCAAGGCTGTGAATATGCCGAAAGATCGCGTGGAAGCCGCTATAAAAAGAGCGACCAGCCGTGATGAGAAGGACTATGAAGAAATAGTTTACGAAGGATATGCGCCGCATGGTGTAGCGATTCTGGTAGAAACGGCTACGGATAATATTAACCGTACGGTAGCCAACGTGCGCAGTTATTTTACTAAAACTGGTGGAACGTTAGGAAAAACAGGTTCGCTGGACTTTATTTTTACACGTAAATCTGTTTTCACGTTTGTTCCCGGCGACCGCGACCTGGAAGAGCTGGAGTTTGAACTGATCGATGCCGGACTGGAAGATTTGTTTGTCGAAGCAGATGAAGAAGGCAATGATATTGCCGTGATCCATACTGCTTTTGAAGATTTTGGCAAGATGCAGAAAGCCTTAGAAGAAATTGGCATTGAAACCAAATCGGCCAAGCTGGAGCGTATCGCACAGTCGTTCCACGAAGTAAGTGAAGAGCAAACTGCCGATGTATTAAAACTGATAGACAAGCTGGAAGAGGACGATGATGTTCAGGCGGTTTATCATAATATGCAGGAATAAAACATTGTCATTGCGAGCGGTAGCGTGGCAATCGCATACTGTGCAAGTCCGCTCTGTAAAGTTGGCGATTGCTTCGTTCCTCGCAATGACACAAAAAAGTAATTATGCCATTATTCACCTCACGCAAGCAGGAAAAGAAAGTTAAAGTTACCTTTAGCAATGACTTGCTTTTTGTTGAACGGGAGGGTGAGAAGTCGCAGGTCTTTCCGCTGGATTTTTTTCCTAAGCTGATGAATGCAACCGATGAGCAGCGTGCAGACTGGACACAGACGGATAAGGGGATACACTTTAATCAGTTGGATCTCGACGTTGACGTTAAATATTAAAAATGACGTTCGAAGAATTTTTTAAGAAGAAAAAGATCAGCCTGGTTGCCCTTGAGCAGGGAGAGCCCAGACTTTTTTCTGAATTTAAAGTTCACTTCGAAAAGATGGGCGAAAAAAGCTTCGACCATACCAAAAAATACTGGTTCAATAAACTAAGGCTGCGTTTCCCTGCTCCGCCCGAACCTAAGGTGGAAAAAGTGGTTATTGAAAACACTTTAGCGGAGCAAACCATTACTGAAACCTTAGCGGAAAAACCGGTACAACCAGCCCCTAAAGTGGGCTTCACCCCAAGATTTAAAGCGGGTGCAACAAAACCAGCTGAACCAGCACCTGAGCCTGAAGTAAAGCAAGAGGTTGAGAAATCTGAAAAGACAGAAAAACCAGCAGCACCGGCTGGCTTTAAACCACGATTTAAGGCAGGGGTTACTAAACCTGCAGAGCCTCCTGCAAACACAGAACCAGCCCCTGAGCCTGAGAAAGCCGCAGAAAGTGAAAAACCTGCTGCTGCACCTATCGGTTTTAAACCACGATTCAAGGCAGGGGTTACAAAACCTGCAGAGCCTCCTGCAAACACAGAACCAGCCCCTGAGCCTGAGAAAGCCGCAGAAAGTGAAAAACCTGCTGCTGCACCTGTCGGTTTTAAACCACGTTTTAAGGCTGGGGTAACAAAACCGGCAAGTACTTCTTCTGAGCAGAAAGACGAGCCAAAATCAGAGGGTAATGACCAGTAAATAAAGCTATGTCAAATATCTATTCGTTTACTTGTCGATGCTGTGGCAAGGTGTATAATGAGCTCCCTTTATGTTTTGGTATAGATTACCCATACTTTTACTATTCAATACCACTTGACGAAATAGATACTAGGGTTGAACTTACAGAAAGTTTATGTGTAATTGATGAAAAGTACTTTTTCCATAGAGGCAGAATTACCATTCCTATTGTCGATTATCATGAAGACTTGGCCTTCAATGTTTGGACAACCATCAGCGAAGAAAACTTCGGGTTAAGAAATGATACATGGCATAACGATGATAGAACTAAACACGGCCCTTATTTCGGCTGGTTACAAACCATTGTTCCAACATATGACCAAACAATAAACATCAAAACGATGGCGTATGAAAACGAAATCGGCGTGATCCCAACTATAAAGGTGATAGAGGAGCTTCATCCATTAAAAACAGACCAGGAAAAAGGAATTACATTTAAAGAGTCCCTCGAAAAAGTTCAAATTATAATGGCCGATTCGCATAAGAAATAAAAGATTTATTTCTTATGCGAAAACAACCACGGAATTAATTGCGGTTCTTTAAATGCATCATCCCAACTGTTATGATCATCGTTGGGGTAAACGGTAAACTTCGGGTCGCCGCCTGCTGCTTTGATAGCTGCTACCATAACCTGGGAATGATCAAAGGGCACTACGCTATCCTTAGCGCCGTGGAATATCCACATTGGGACTTTCTTAGCATAGATTTTCGCGTTCAGGGTATTATCGCCACCGCAAATAGAAAAGGCTGCGGCGAAAAGTTCGGGTTTACGCCTCAGCAATTCATAAGTACCCATCCCTCCCATGGACAGGCCGCCTACATAAACGTGGTGCTTATCTACATAAGGTTTATCCAGCCATTGCGAGATCAATCCCAGCAAGCCTGTCATTGCTTTGGTCGGTTCGCCACCTTCAAGGAAGTGAAAAACTGTTTTTCCTGAAGCATCTGTTTGCTTGTCAACGTTGCTCCAGTAGCTATTGGCAAGGCATTGCGGAAAGATAACAATAGCGGGATATTTTGTCCGGATAGTATCGTTTAGAAAAAGCTGCGTGCCGTATTTTAATTGTGCCTCGTTGTTATTTCCACGCTCTCCTGCACCGTGTAAAACCAATATCAGGGCATATTTTTTTGTGGGATCGAAGTTTTTGGGGAACACGAAACGGTAGGGAAGCGTATCGTTTTTATTGATATAGGTTCCCCGATCAAATTTAGAAAGATCAGGTGTTTGTGAAAAAGCAGGAAATGCCAGGCAAAGGCCCAGCATTCCTGTTAATAATATTTTTATTGATCTCATGGTAATGTTAAAATACAATAATAATGTAATTATCATTAACATGGTATTTGCTCTGTGAATCTTTGTTAAAACTTAGTGTTCTCTGTGGTGAAAAATTAAACCACAAAGGCCACTGAGGGTGGGCACAAAGGCACACAGAGATTTCAGATTTCAGTTCTTTGACAAGGCAGGACTTTCAAAGTCTAATTTTTTCAAGCCGCGCTGTATTTCGGGGCAGCTCATAAACAGTTTCCAGATCAGTCCGCTGCGGTAATTTTCTATCATTACCACAATTGGCCCCTGGTCAATAGCCAGGTACGATTTGGCATACCAGTTATGCGATTCGCTGAAGGCATCGGTAAAGCCATAATCACCCCAAATTTTATCACCCAGGTCATAATAGAAATGGCGCAGAGCCTTCATAGAATACTCCGGTGTATAAGGAAATGCGGATAATGCGGCAGTTGGTGTGATCACGCCCAAATCATTAGTTGGCGAATGTGCATTATATCCCTCGAAGTTATCGCTGGCAGTTAGTCCCCAGCAATTTTCGCCATAACCTTTATAATGCTTTGGATTATCCACGCAGTAAGCATGATTAATTAGGGTATGGTTTTTATTCTGCTCCCAGTAATCGGCATATTGATCTTTTAAGCCTCTTGGGTCAAGCCCCATAAAAGAGTATTGCGAAAAGAATAAAGGGCCCCCATAATCAAACCCTAAAGGCAATTTAAAGCCGTAAAACGTTTTACCATTTTTGAAGAAATCGCTTTGCGCCCAGCCACCATAGTAAACGCTTGCAGGTATTGGATAACGTTCGGCCGACTCAGCTAATATATAAGTAATCATACATTCGTTGAAACCACGGATCGGGAAATTCATCACCCAGCCATTGTTTGGCGACCAGTGCCAGTACAGGTTATCTCTTCCGCCCTGGGTATACCAATTCCATTCCATTTCGCTCCATAGCTGGTTAATCACATCCCTGATGTGATGTTCTTTCCTGTCATGACCGGCAAAGTATTGACGCGCACATAGTAAGCCCTCAAAAAGATAAGATGTTTCCACTATATCACCTCCGTCATCCTTACGGCCAAAACGAATTACTTTACCCGTTTCGCCATTCAACCAATGCGGGAATGCACCATGAAATTCATCAGCTTTAGCTAAAAAGTCTACCATTTTCAGCATACGGTTAACCGCCTGCTCGTGCGTGATCCATTTACGGTGATCGGCTACGATGAGGGCCATTATTCCAAAACCAGAGCCACCTGTGGTTATCACTTCGTTGCCGTAATCGTAAGCTACATTGCTGCGCTCACGGGCCAGCCCGCTCGTGGGGTGGCCAAAATCCCAGAAATAACGAAATGTTTGGCGCTGCACCACATCCAGCAGGGCGCTATCCGATAAGCCTTTGATAATACCAACCGGCTTGATGGCATCTTCAGTTGCCTTTGACTTATTTTGAGCAAAGCCCAAAAGTGTGGATGAGCTTAACAGGATTGCGATTAGAAAATATCTCATTTAGTATTAGTTTATATAATTATAAGTTGGGGCTTTGAAAGCCGAGGTTTCTCATACCGGTTTTTACTTCGGGGCAGCTCATAAATAAATTCCAGAGCAGGCCGCTGCGGTAGTTTTCTATCATGTCGATGATCGGCCCCTGGTCAATAGCCAGTGTTGAATTGGCAAACCAGGCATCATTCAAATTAAAGGAGTCATAAAAGCCGTACTGGCCCCACATTTTGTCGCCCAGTTTGTAATAAAAGAACCGGAGCGCCGCCATGGATTGTGCTGGCGTATAAAGCAATGACGAAATAGCCGCTGTTGGTGCAATCACGCCCACGTCATTGGTTGGCGAACTGGCTGTATAACCATTTTCGATGTCGCTGGCTGTCAATCCCCAACAATTTGCACTGTAGCCATTATTACCTTTGGGATTAGCTACGCAATAGTTGTAATTGATCATGGCATGCGCTTTATTCTGCACGTCATAACTGGCGTAAGCATCGGACAAACCATTAGGATTGATCCCCAGGAAAGAGTAATGCGCAAAGAATAAGGGGCCACCCTCAATTGGACCCAAAGGCAATTGCACACCGAAGTAGGTACTACCATTTTTGATGGCCCCGTTCTTTGCCCAACCATTATCATATACTGCTTTGGTAATAGGATGCGTAGTTGATGATGCCGCCATTACATAAGTGATCAGTGCCTCATTCCAGCCATTTACCTGCATGTTGGTGGACCAGCCGTAATTGGGGCTCCAATGCCAGTAAAGTGTATTTTGTCCGTTTTGACGGAACCAGTCCCATTCTACAGCGTTCCAGAGTGTATTGATGTCAGTTCGCAATATGGTCTCAGCACTTCCGGCATCGTTAAAATATTGGCGCGCTGTCAGCAATCCCTGCATTAAATAAGCTGTTTCTACCAGGTCAGCCCCATCATCCTGTGTGCTGAATGGCACAACTACGCCGGTTGCCCCATTCATCCAGTGCGGGAAAGCGCCGTGAAAGGTTTGGGCAGTTTTTAAGAATCCGACTATCTTTTGCATACGGGCCAAACCGTCGGCACGGGTAATAAACTGGCGGTTGATGGCTGCAACAATAGCCATGATACCAAATCCTGAGCCGCCGGTAGTTACCACATCACCCGAAGTATTACGCTCGCGGGCGAGGCCGCTGATAGGGTGTCCAAAATCCCAGAAATATTTAAAGGTTTGCTTTTGTATAAGGTCGAGCAAAGCGGCATCGGATATTAACGGGAATTTGTTAGTGGTATCAACAGCCGTTGTTAACTGAGCAGTTACAGCACTTTGCAAACTACCCCCTGATGATGACTTTAAACCTGTTGAAACAACCACGTTGTATTGTGTAATGGCTTGTAAAGCAGATGAAGTGATCACAATGGTACTGTCATGATTCTGATACGAGGTAGTAAAAGGAACCGCAGTCCCGGATTTGCTATTAAAGGTTATACTATTAGCAGTTGAATTATGGCTGATGGCTGCTGAAAAGGATATTTTAATTACGGGCTGAGCGTTAACATTTACATAGTTGAAGCCATTATATACACCATTTACTTTTAATGCACTAAAGCTGAAAGAAGACGGCACTACCGGTGTTGGCGTTACCTTCGTTCCCTTTGAACAAGCATAAAGTACTAAAAGTAAAATCATCCCCAAGCTATATTTAAGATCCCTCATCCCCAAATTATCATAATCAATTTTCTAACCGGCATTAAAAAAGGTTGCTGCCCGCCAAGTTGACGGACAAACAACCTCAACCTAAATCAATCAACTTTTACCTTCCTGCTTTCTCAAGATTGTATAAGCCATCAATCTGACTGGCAGTTAATGCCGCATTGTATACCCTTACCTGGTCTATATCGCCGTTTACAGGAGCAGCCCATCCTTGTGCATCTGAGCCGGTAGTAAGCGAGGGACTAGTTTGAAACTGCAAGGTTCCAAACACCATCGGGCCGGCCAACGCCCAATTAAGCGGTGCAAATCCTTTTACTTCATTCGTGCCTACTGATGCTCCGTTGTAGTAAACCTTTACCATTGAGGTGGAATCCGTGTAGTTACCTGTATAAGTAACAGCGATATGGGTCCATTTATCCCATGGATTAGTAACTGCATAAGCGCCTTCCCATGCGTTCGAACTTCCATTATTCGCTGCATCGGGCAAAGAAGCGTTATTAAATACGTGAACTTTAAGTTGCCCGGTGGTTGCATTACCACCATTATCATAAAATATATCAAAATTACCCCAAAAGTTGCTCGTATGCGATACACTCACAATACCGGCAGCACCTGTATTCAACGGCATTTTTACCCATACACTGATCGTAAAATTGGTTAGTGTTTTTACGGCATCCGGGGTGTTGGTAACCACGTAACTATTACCGGTAGCAATAACATCCTGGCCTTTAGTGCCAGTACCAAATGAGGTACCTGTTCCTACCCCAACGGTTGATGAAAGACTATCTTTCAGGTCGCCGTTAAACGGCCAGTAAGCTACAAGCGCTTCTGGTCTGATATCTTTTGAGTTGCTGTACCCGTCATACTTTGGCAAAGGTTTTTTGGGCGCATAAGACTTTGCGTCAAACCCTTTCTGGCATGAGGATAAAGTGAAAACTACAGCCATGATACTTATACCGGCTATAATTATATTTTTAAATGTTTTCATCATTTCTTATTTAATAAAATTAATAACCGGGGTTTTGGGTTAAAGTACCTGCGCTCAGATCGATCTCGTTCTGCGGTAATGGCCATACTTCATTCTTATTCGCTTTCCAGCCTCTTCCTCCGAATAAAGCAGCAGCCCTACCCTGGCGTATCACATCAAAATAACGGTCAAATTCCATAGCCAGCTCAATATGCCTTTCGTTCCATATAGCAGTACGCAAAGCCGTTTTATCTGTTGTAGTAACCGCGGGCAAAATGGCAATGTTACCTGCTCTCGCCCTTGCGCGTACCAATTCCAATGAAGCTAATGCAGCAGCGGTATTTCCCTGTTCGTTGTTAGCCTCGGCATTCATTAATAACACATCCGCATAACGTATTGCAATCTTGTTCTGCTGGCAGCCTTCGTTAAAGCCGGATACGTATAAGCTGAATGGAACATAAGATTTTTGATTATACATAGTGCTGTTTCCTGAAGCCGGAATAACATCACCTTCCGGAGTTGTTTCACCCCTGAAAATAATAGTAGCATCCCTGCGTGGGTCACCGGTTTCATAAGCGGCAGCTAAACTTGCGCTTGGCACGTTGAAGCCCCAGCCACCTCCGGTTGATCCATCCACACCCTGTACCTGCGAATACTGTGAGTTAGAAGCATCGGGATTGTTAGGTACCAGGTTACATTGTATCTCAAAAATGGATTCAGAGTTGTTTTTATTATTGGTCCTGAACATTTGTTCGTAGTTAGGGAACAGTGTATATCCTAAGCCCATAACCTGGTTGGTATAATTCAATACATCGGCCCATTTAGCCTGGTACATAGCAGCCTTAGCATGAAGCGCTAATGCAGCGCCTTTGGTGATACGGCCAATATCGGCAGCGCCATAACTTTGCGGCAATACTGCAGCAGCATCGGTCAGGTCTGTTTCAATTGCTGCCCATACCTGGGCTTTAGGTGTACGGGGGATGTTATATTCACTGGCGTCTTTAGGCACATGCAAACGTAATGGCACATCACCAAAAGCTCTTACCAGCCTGAAATAACACCAGGCCCTTATAAATTTTGCTTCGGCCAGGTACCTGGTTTTCAATGAAGCATCCATGCTAATAGCAGGTACATTATCTAATATCTGGTTGGCAAAATTGATGGTTTTGTATTCTCCGCCCCAGAAATCAGATATCTGCCCTTCCCCTGAGTTTGCCGAAAAATTATGAAAGTCATTCATAAACGCAGCGTCGGCTGCAGTACTTCCTTTGTTCACATCATCCGATCCCATGCTTTCAACTGCAATAGATGCAAAAGCTATATTCGACCATTCGTGCAGGTTGGCGTACATGGCGCTTACCGCCTGTGTGGCATCTGACTGTGTTTTCCAAAATTGGGTGTCTGACTTATTGGCCGCGGGGTCTACGTTCAGAAAGCTTTTTTTGCAGCCCTGAAACGTTACCATACACGCAATAAAACTTATACTTAAAGCTCTATGCAATATTTTTTTCCTATTCTTCATCTTTATTCAAATTAAAAAGTAACGTTAACACCTAAGTTATAGGTAGCATATAATGGGTAAACATCCGCATCAATTCCCATGTTGCCTACCGCTCCACCAATTTCAGGCGTAAAGCCCTTGTACCCAAAAATATTTATAGCATTTTGAGCATTGGCATATATCCTTACTTTTTGTATACCATATTTTTTCAGCGATAAGCCAGGAATGGTATAGCCTAACTGTGCATTACGTACCCTGAAATAGGCACCGCTTTCAACAAAGAATGAATTTGGTTTTGAGTTATTATTTGAACCCACGTTGGTGGACGGGTAAGTATTAGACGTACCCGCTCCGTGCCAGCGGTTATCATAAAAATCCTGAGTAAAGTTCTCATTACCGAAACGGAACCCAATATTGGCATTATAGACATCTACATCTGCCACACCCTGCATATCCAAAGCAAGGTCAAATCGCTTGTAAGTGAATGATGTATTAAAACCGTAGCTTATTTTCGGATTAGGATTACCTATTACTACACGGTCCTTACTATCAATTGCACCATCGTGATTGGTATCCTGATAGATAAAGTCGCCTGGCTGGGTATTGGTATTTTTCTGGGCTGAAGCATCAACCTGTGACTGCGTTTGGAACACTCCTGTTACCTTGTATCCATAGAATTCACCAATAGGCTCTCCTACTACAGTGCGTGTTGCAAGGTTACCATTTGCGATACCGGTCCCCCCAGAGTATATTGGGTTTTTGCCGCTCAATACGCTCAACACCTTATTGTTATTAACGCCAATATTACCACTCAACGAGTAGCCAAAGTCGTTTCCTATCTTATCTTTCCAGGTAAGTAAAATTTCAAACCCCTTATTTTGGATTGTGGCCTGGTTACCGATCAGGCTACCACTGTTGGTACCAATTGATGCAAGCACAGGAATTGCAAATATGGCATTCGCTGTTTTTCTATTGTAGTAATCAGCTTCAAATGATAACCTGTTATGCAAAAATGCGCCTTCAACACCGAAATCACTGGAATTTATTTTTTCCCAGACAGTAACCTTCGGAACAACTGAATTTATGCTTGCTCCCTGGTAAGCTACCGGTGGGATACCAAAAATTGCTGTAAGGTATGGATCTGAAGATATGGTTCTTTTGCTTGGGTTTATCGGCACTACCGAGTTACCTACTCCGCCCCAACTTGCACGAAACTTCAGGTTGTCAAAAATGTGCTGATCCTTCATAAATGGCTCATTAGTTACAACCCAACCACCACCTATTGAAGGAAACCAGCCATATGCATTTGGAAAAAACTGCGAAGCACCGTCATGCCTGATTGAAGCATTTAACAGATAAGTATCCTGAAATGAATAATTTATACGTCCAAATTGAGATAACGCACGGTTGTGCAATTGTTTTGCCGGATCTCTAATATAAGATACCGAGTCGCCTTTAGGAAAAGATGTGTATAAATTACCGCTCGACTGATACGGAACACCGTTCGCATTTGCTGTGATTTCATAGTCCCTGTTATTTTGCGCACTGTAGCCAGCTAATGCAGTTAACTTATGGCCTTTATATTTCCAGTCGTAGGTTAAGGTATTTTCCCATATCCAGTTGTGAGTCTCTGTATGCTCAATATTCAGATTTGAAGTAGTAGAAGTTTGTGCAACAGTAGCAGAATATATTGGTGTATAGCCCCTGGCTTCTATTTGGCCTATATCAGCTCCAAAACTTGTCCTGAATTTTAAATTCTTTAAAATGGAAAGCTCTCCGTGTACATCACCTGTAACACGATGGTTTACCGTACGATGGTTGTTAAAGTCTAAAGTAGCTTCCGGGTTAAAGTTGTTTCCGTTGCCGGTACCGTAATCAGCAGGGTCGCCATATTTACCATCATTGTAAAACACGGGCAGGGTTGGAGACGCTGAATACAACTGGTGAAATATACCTCCCGGCGCATCCTTTGAATTACTGTAAACACCGTTTGCGTTATAACCTATCGATAGTATACTAATCGGCTTGTACTCATTAGACAAGTGAACAGTGTACCTTTGATAATTGTTATTTCTAACCAATCCATCCTGATCCAGGTAACCAAAGGAGTAGTTATAGGTCATTTTTTCCGTACCGCCGCTGATTGATACTTGATGACTGGTTGTAAGAGCATTGCGCAATATCTGGCCATACCAATCTGTACCTTTTCCATAACTCGCCGGGTTATCAAACAACGGTGGCTTAGCATCTTCGGGGGCACCCACATTATTATTATAGGTTACCAGTTCATTAATAGCTGTAGCATATTCGCTTGCATTCGCCATTTTGGGTTGATTGGTAGCCGCCTGCCATCCTACATAACCACTGTAATTGATAACTGGTTTACCTTTTACCCCATGCTTGGTAGTGATCAGTACAACGCCATTTGCTGCACGTATACCATAAATTGCTGTACTTGATGCATCTTTTAGTATAGTGATGTTTTCGATATCGTTGCTGTTCAAGAAGGTGATATCATCATACCATACCCCATCAACAACAAATAAGGGGCTTACATTACCGTACACGGTACCTAAACCACGTATGCTGATTGCCGGAGCTGTACCGGGAGTTCCGTTATTGGTGATCGTAACACCAGCAACTTTACCCTGCAATGCACTTACCGGGTTGGCATCAGGCTGTTTGGAAATTTCGGCGCCTTTAACAGAAGAAACTGATCCGGTATTGTCAACTTTACGTTGCGTACCGTAACCAATCACAATTACTTGTTGCAACTCGCTGGATTTTTCGCTTAGCTTAATATTAATTGTGGATCGTCCTGTTACAGGGACTTCCTGCGTAGTATAGCCCAAGTAGCTAAGGACTAAGGTTGAATTGGGAGCGACACTTATTGAAAATGCGCCGTGAGAATCGGTTTGAGTACCTGTTGTTGTTCCTTTAACGAGCACGCTGACACCTATCAGCGTTTCTCCGCTTGCAGCATCAATAACAGTTCCTGACACTGTTGCATTCTGTGCAAATGCAGGACTGATAAAAAAGAAACACAACAACACCAACCCTGAAATAGTAAAAATTCTTTTCATGTGGTTTTAGAAGTTAATTTAGGAATTGATAATAATTGGTTCGAAATACGTACGAAGTTGTGGAGATAATACATTTTTAACAAAAAAATGCACTCTACATTATTACATCATTTAAAAAGTAGTTTCTCAAGTAATTTTTATAAAAAATGTAAACTATTAATATACAGGATATTATAAAATGCTTAGTGTATATAGTACATACTACATTTAAGAAGTAAGGGTATGTAGTTGAGAAAGGGCTTATGAGAGGTAATGATGTAGTATTATAGCTCCATGAGAAACTCCACCAGGTTTTTATCATGCTCCAGGTTGAGCTTTTTACGCAGCCTGTAGCGTCTTATTTCAACACCGCGAAGCGAAATGTTGAGCAATGAGGCCATTTCTTTGCTGTTCATATTCATGCGCAGGTAAGCACAAAGCTTCAAATCATTGGGGACCAGGTCGGGGTGCTGTGCCTTTAATTTTTTGAAAAAGCTCTCATGCGCCTCGTTAAAACTGCTTTCGAAAAGGTTCCAGTCCCGCTCATCGCTCATCCCGTCGTCAATCACTTTTTGTATCTTCCTCAATTGCTCTTCTGAAAGCCTTTTGCCCGAACTATCCTTTAGTTGTGTCATCTCATGGCTGATCTTTTGCAGCAGTTCGTTCTTGTAAACAATATTCATAGCCGAGTTTGCCAATTCACGGCTTTTACTTGCCAGATCGGCCTGTAGTTGCTCATTCCTTATCTTTACTATCCTTTGCTCATTGGCTATCGCCTCCTGTTTCAGGTATTCATCATGTTCTTTTTTCAACTTATCCTGTATATGATGTTGATGGCGTTTTAATTTTAGACGATAATATTTCCGTACTAGAAAATAGGCCAGAATGAGCAACAGAATATAACAAGCAAATGCGAGCTTACCCGCATACCATGGGGGCAGTATGGTGAATATAAACACCGTTTCGGGTGACATGCTCCGCTCATTTATTTTAGCGCGGACCTTAAAATTATAAGTACCCTGGTTAAGATTGGTAAATTCCTTCTGGCTTTGTATGCTCCAGTCGGACCATTGACGCGAATAGCCATCCAGGTAATACTGGAACTTTATTTTCTCCTGCCTGTAGAAGGGCAGCGAATAAGATATACGGATATTGTTTTCAGAATAGGGTATTTCTATGTCGCCCTGGCTGCTGTTACCCGCAATGGTGATTATTTTATCGGTTGTGTTTTCGACCCTCCTGATCAGCACCTGCGGAAGTTTTACATCGCTTTGCTGCAGCGCATCTTCATCATTCAGGATCACAAAACCATCATCAACACTTATCAGGTAAATGAAGCTGTTTATACGGCTTATATTTTCGTAATTCTGCACCATTCGCCCGTCGAGGATATTGAACCGGTTTGAATCGATACTTAATTTGCCGGGAACAGAAAAATCCGCCAGCGATACATGCCCATGATTGATGAACCAATATTTTTTACCTAAAGCAGGAATGATCTTGTTTGACCGCGCAAACGTTCCCAGCTTTCTGTTGAGCTGTTCGTATTTAGAAAAACGATCGCTGATGTCATCATAAACATAGAAACCTGAGTCTGATGCAAAGATGATCCGGTTATCGAGATTAAATACATTGATGTTATAGCTTCCGGGCAGGCCATATTTACTGTCGTAATATTTAACCGAGGTGGCTTTTTTAAGATCGCTGCTTAAAGTGACTTTATAAATGCCTTTGTAAGCATGGCTCACCCATATTTGTCCCTTGCTATCCTGCTCCACGTAGCGTGAGGGCTCGCCAAAGCCATCTACCTTATGATCAAATACCCAGTTGCCGGCATTGTCTTTTTTATAGATAACCAAACCAGTATATGTACCCTGGATGAGTTGATTCTGGTTTAGCTTTTTTATGGTCCACCCGCCGCTTATGGTTGTTATTTTAGAAAGGGTGTTGCCGTTTACCTGGAACGTGCCGGTATTATGCCCGCAAAGCAACTTTCCATCCTGAAGAGATAGCTCCCAAACCTGGCCCTGTGAGCCCGGTATCAGCTTAAAATCAAAAGACTGGAAGAGCCGCTTATTACCATTTTCTACCCAATCGCTATAAAATAGCCCCTGGTTGGTACCGAGGTATATCTTATTATTAAAAATGATGCTGGAGTAAACTGTCCCGAAATGTCCTGTTTTATCAAAATAAAAGTAAAGCGGTGAGTTAATCTCGATACGGTCGATGCCATTGTCAAGCCCGGCCCATAAGTTTTGCTCTTTATCAATAAAAAGGCTCAAAACAGTATTATTTTGCAAACCGCTTGATTTATTGATCTGCTGCACCACATTGCCTGCTGTGTCGATTATAACCACCCCATTGAGGATGGTACCATAGGCAACGTATTTGCCGATTAATACGCCGTTATTAAGTTGATAGGTTTTTAAGAAATCATTCGCCTGGTTGTTCCAGGGGGTGATCTGTTTATTATCATAAATAAACAGGCCGTTGCGGGCAGTACCTATCAAATACCTGTTATTGGATATGGGCAGGATGGATAACACGCCGCTGTTACCCAGCAAGTTACTGCCGTTGACGTATTGCAGCTTATCGCCCTTTAGCTCATACAGCCCGCTGTTAACCTGTTCAATAAAATACCGGCTGCCTGTTTTAAATAAGAAAAGATAAGG
>Ga0307510_10004227_pt1 | contig 16873 bp, 23 predicted proteins | sample 12_EM_MG_FD_207224 | JGI IMG/M metagenome (GOLD analysis project Ga0307510, IMG submission 207224) | Populus trichocarpa ectomycorrhiza microbial communities from riparian zone in the Pacific Northwest, United States - 12_EM | ecosystem: Host-associated > Plants > Roots > Unclassified | place...
CCGCTGCATTGGGCATCCCGGGTGGGCCATGTGGGTCTGGCCCGGCTCCTCATCGAGCACGGCGCCAACGCGGCAGCCCAGAGCGAGGACGGGACGACTCCGCTGCATTGGGCGTCCAAAAGGCATCATGTGGATCTAGCCCAGCTCCTCATCGAGCACGGTGCCGACGCGGCAGCCCCGAACAAGGACGGGACTCCGCTGCGTAGGGCGTCCGAACGGGATCGTGTGTATCTGGCCTGGGACGACTGGTCCACATCGCGGCGGCCCCTATGGCCACAGATTTAACAAGCAGCAAACAAATCAAACCAAAACATGACACTTTTGAACACACAAGCTGGCCAAGTCGAGCATTGCATTGTCTATTAATCTACTGAGTCCCCCCTTGATACATCCAGTCCCTCGAATATACTATTCTACCTCAGACGGCGTCGTCGCAAACCGCGAACCAGAAAAGCCGGCGATCTGGAAATTTGAGGATTTCTGCTAGCTAGTCATGTAGTCTTTACCCATCCGCTCCGATCTCCATGGTTTAAGTCGTATGCAAACCAACGATTTACCCAAAAAAAAATTGAATCACGCTCCTCTTATCTCTCAGCCCTCCTAAGTTGCTACCCCTGTCAGCCTTCCGACGTGCCAATCTCCAAGGTCTCATGGAAAGCACGGAAGGGGTATGCCGGTATGCTCTCTTACCCGTCCCTCACCCCTCATACTCTTACTACAGCGTGTACTACATCCAGAACGCGAGCAAGGCAAAGGGACTCCTTTAATGTGGGGAAATCGAGGACCACTACAGTAGACTCATGGGAAGTGGTAGTCAAGGTAGTTTTCCTGGGATTGTGGCGCGAAACCGTCGCCTGGGCCCGTTCATGCCTGAGGCAAACTCGGGCTGGGCTTCCCCACCCCGCGCGCGAACCTAGAACCTTACTGGCTCCCGAATTGAGACCGCTAGAGCTCACTCGGTTTACTGTGGCTGTATATAGCACCGCGTTTAAGTTATCGTAAAACCACATAGCCATTGGCATCACATTTGTATTTGTCGATGACCGGGTCAAACCGGGTCCAAAGCGTGGCCCGTGGTTACGCATCAGCTCATCAATTGCCTCTTCGACCACTCTGCCGTATTCCCACCTCAACTGGTATTTGTTTTCCGTTGGTCTTCAACTACACGGGTGCATCGCCACGACACAATGGGACCACGCGTGCCGTTTTTGCACAACGACGATTCTCGCATGAAACGGAAAGAATTTAGTCGCTCTTCAAGTTCAACATACCACCAAAGTGATCATGCCTAAATCCAAGCCCTACATGTCCGTCTCTGCCGACGTCAACGCTTCCTCGTTTAATGGCTTCATCGCCGAGGAGCACACTACCCCCTCTTTCCCCACAACCCCTACCCGAAAAAAAGCTTATTCGCCCGGCCCTAACGAGGAACAGTCCATGAACGTTGCGGCAGGTCGATTTCCAGAAGATGTCTACACGAACACGTTGCCGTCGTGGCGAGCGGCGCTTCGGAGGAAGTTCGTCGCGGTAGTTGAGTGGGAGAGCAGAGTCATCGGCGAGTGGCAGGTGCGTTCCTATTTTTCTCTCTCTCTTTTTCCTCTCAACTCTTCTTTCTTCTCGACTACCCCCCGCCTGCTGTGTTGGCGAAGGCACGGGATGGGTAGAGAGAAGGAGGAAAGTCTCATATCGTCATTGATCTGCAGGCGCGAGTGCGGTCGCCCTGGTTAGCCACATTTTTTCAGCAGACGTCCATGCTTGGCACACACACCTTCTTCCTTGCGTTCCTGCCCATCTTCTTCTTTGGCTATGATAAACTGGGAAGAGAGTGAGAGCGCTGGTTTCTGTCTTATCATCGCCTTGGCTAAAGTGAACCCACTTTTTCTTCTCCTTTAGGCTCTGCTACGCGCTCGCCTATGGCGTATATCTATCGTCATTCTTGAAGGATATGGTGTGCCCTCCGAAGCCTTACGCTCCTCCGGTCACGCGACTTAGTAAGGAACAATCGATATCGTCGTCCGTTCCAAGACTGATTTCCAGGCTAGCTGTCGAAAACCAATATTTGGAGTACGGCCTTCCCTCGACCCATTCTGCGAATTGCGTGTCCATGGCGCTATTCCTGGGCGCGCACGTCCATGATCTCCATCTACTGGATCCCTGTCGACCGCAGCGCTCGCGACTTGGATCATCGTACTTGTGTTGTACGTCTTATCAATTGCGGGCAGTAGGCTGTACACGGGGATGCACGGATTCATGAACGTTTCCGTCGGGATCATCCTCGGAATTATTGGGTTGGTATTGCAACGCATGGTGATGCCAGAGGTTGAGCGGTGGGTCACCAACAGCGGCTGCAGCGGTACGCCGTTTATATCCAGCAAAACGTCTAACCCTTTTACTTACATTTCTTCGCAGCTCCTTAGACTGTGACGATAGTCTGCCTCCTCTTTGTCAACCGGCATCTGTCGCCCGTCGACGATTGTCCCTGCTTTGAGGACCCCATCGCATTTATATCCGTCATTCTCGGCATGATCACGAGCTTCTGGTACTCCAAGCGCGTGCCCGCCCTCAACGCGGACCTCTTCACGTCCATAACGCCCGGCGCAGCGTTCGATTCGCCCGCAGCTGTCACGACCTGGGTGCTCTTCACTTTACTAAGTTGATGACGGGCATTCTGCTCGTCTTCTCATGGCGCATGCTCGCCAAGCCCATCGTACAGACACTCCTCCCATCGCTCTTCCGCTGGCTCGCACGCGCTAGTCCCGTGCGTCTCCCCCATCGCCGACACTACACGCCTGCGACAGAGTACTCGCGCGGCCCGCCGGATACGTTGAGTGCTGTGCCGAGGATGATCGACCTTGACTTGGCGATGGCCGAAGTCGCGAGCGAGCGGGAAGGGCGCAGCGGTGGCACCGGCGCGGTCAAGCGCCGGTATTCGCCATCCGGATATGGGCAGGAGAAGGCAGTGGTGTTTGGGGCGAGCGAGGGCGGTGCGCTCGAGGACGGTGAGGTGAAGCATTATGATGCTGATGGTGCGTGTACCTCTGGCAACGTTTGAGCTGGCTTTGTTCTCTGACACGTTCGCCCTCCCTTTTTGGCTGTTTCAGTATTGACGAAGGTGGTTGTATGTACTGGTATTGGGATTATGGCGACTGTTATCGTGCCTGCGATGTTCGAGGCGCTCGAATGGGGTGTCTGATCTTTACATTACTCATTTCAGTGTTGGGCATAGATCTACGACCGCGAGGGTATGCGTGGGGGTTCTATCAGTGTGGAATGCGCCGGCGGAGAGGCCCTTTACAGTATACCATGTTCGTCTCGTCTACATTTCCCCCGGATCTTACCTCTCAGCCGCTTCTAGTTGCCGCAATCCTTCTCCTCTATGCGTGTCGCTATCTCCCGCACGCATACGTGTTAAAGCTCGCCTTTGTTCACGTGGTCATTAGGCAGGCTTGGTACTGTGCCGTGGGGTTAGACTTCTCCGTAGGGGTGGCAAGGTCGTTGGGACGCGACAGAGTGGGCAGACTCAACCAATGGGACTATGGATGTGTGGTGTGCGATTCGTTTTCCAAGTATGTCTTCTTTTTTCATGCGTTTTGCTCAGGTTGGGATAATCGAAGTTGCACCGAGGTCCCTTGAACGGGCACTCGTTAAGGAGCCTCTCACAAAGTATGAACCGCCCAGCGAAGGCCCACACGCTCTCGTAGAACGTCCTTTATCCATCCCGAATGTTCTCCTCGACGCCTTTGATCTCATGTGTGATAAACGCGGAATTGGATGGTCGTGGTCGCGCAAGCCATTCCCCACACCGGGTACCCGATCCACGTCTATCGCATCAATCCTAGCCAGGATAGTAGTCAAATTCACAGTGGGACCTCTGCCCCTACACTGTGCACCACCTCTGGCACTCCGCCAACGATCCAGCAGGTGACACCATCTTCGACCCGGCGCTGCGCCTGCGCGGCTTATTTACGGTGTGCCACAGCAGTGGGTGTACACCAGCGTGGACATGTACTACCACATCGCGTCGTTCGTCAGCCGCCTCATCCCCCGACAGCCAGCCTGACAATGGCCGCCGCCTTCCAACCGCCCGTGGATGTCCACGTCGTCGTGGATTTCTGGAGGTTCCACTGGCACCAGTTCTTCCGGCACGTGTTCGTTGTCTTTGGCGCGCGGCCCGGGGCGCGCTGCTGGGCGCGTTCGGCATGGCTGCGGTGATACACGATCTCGGGATGTGGGGGCTCGAGCCGAGCGGGGAACCGAAATCTGCACCTTCGGCTTCTTCGTGCCCATGGGCGTCGGAGTGACCTTGTAGCATGCGTTTAAAGGAGTGAACGGGCGTCGCGTGGGCGGATTTGGGGATGGGTGTGGACCATGATGTGGACGATTGGTTGGTGCACACTCATGGTTGATGCCTGGGCTAGATGTGGGATGGCCGCTACTGACCCTTCCCCGAACTGGTTTCGACCGGGAAAACTGCGAATCGAGATGATTTCGCACCTATGATGATATGATGATATCCCGGTGAACATCATCTTTTAAAGATAGTTACATCGGTCGTGGACAACTAGATTGAAGAAGAATGGGGCATCTAGCTGCAATGGCGTTTTACTTGTATTTGTCGACATGTGACACCAGTATGACATCTTGTTCGAGATTCGAGATATAAAGACTTTTCTCCATGTGTTCAAAAGCTTGATCTCCTTGATCATGTCGCTGTCTACGGGTTCCAGAAAACATCCAGTGCGCTGGTGAAGGCCCTCGATACCATGTACCATCAACACACATGCGGGGGATGCGGATATCACCCTTTTCGCGGACTGCTTCTGTCCCTTTGTGCAGAGGGTGTGGGTCGCGTTCGAGTACCTTGGCATTCCAGTGTCGTACCGTGACGCACTCACTTAAACAGATTCATCTTGCGACGCTCTGCGCTTCGCACAACAGTATTGTTGAGCTCACCCTCTCCCGCTTCTTGACATTCGCCCTTCGCAATCGACACGGTCACGCAGACGAAGTAGATCCGTTCCCGGACTCAAAGTGAACACATACACACTACCTCGTGCCTCCAACGAAGGCACTGTCATCCTCGAGTATCTCGAGGGGTACGTGAGCCACGAATGGATCTCGCAGCTAAGTTTCACACCCATCCTTGAACAGCCTCGCGGACAGTACCACGGGGAAGACCCTTCTTCCCTCTAGAGCAGGTCCTTATGCCCGCGCGCTCGCTCGTCCCCGCATTCTATCGCTTCTTGCAAGCACAGCTCCCAGCCGCTCAGATAGCGGGCGCGCGAGAATTCTCCGGTGCGCTGGAACAGCTCGTGTCTCTCCTACAGCGTGGCGAGTGTGGGATCGCGGCAACACTGGGTCCCGGATCAGGTTTGTAGCACGAGGATGGGGAGTTGAACCGGACCAACTTGATGGCGAGGCCATGTGAGTTCTATGTTATCCTTTGCTTTTCTTTGTAATGGACAGAACCAATGTGGAATGGAAAAAGGGGTTTTCCGAGTGCGCGCGAGCAACGTCTTGAAGCATTATCGCGCTTTTGAACGCCGGAGCCCGTCGGTCCTGGCGTCTCGTTTCCAATTCCCTCCGCCGATAGTTCGAGCGCTTCGGCACGCACATCCATGAGCCGCGTCGGAGTCACCCACTACAGTGAAACAGGATAGCACGGAGACGGCACCTCAGCCCGCGATGGAGAATGTGAATCGGGGCAGTGCTGGCCGTCAGTTCAGTATCACAGACGCGCTCAGCCACCTTGGATGCCATCAAAGTCCAATTCCATGACCGACTTGATCGGCACAATCTCTTCTTAGACATCATGAAAGACTTCAAGAGTCAAGAGTAAGTGTATTCTCAGCCAGAAGATCCGCTCCCCGCTTTGCCTCTGCCTGTCGATACAAGCTCCCGTGATCTGCGCAGTGCAACATTTCCTTTCAACGAGTCATTCGCCATAAAAATTTGCATAAAAGGTTATCGCTCACAACATGATTTCGACAGGATCGATACTCCCAGTGTAATCCAGCAAATTGCAAGCGTGTTTCACGGTCACCGTTCTCTTATCCGGGGATCCAACACCTTTCTTCCTGTCAGATACCGCATCGATACCCTCGCGTACTTTTAACAAGACGCGCAGGGATGGACGGATATGGTGGTGGATTCTGTTGAGGAACACAGATCCCAGCGAAGTCAGCTCTGACGCACAGTCGTCAAAGGTCATTACCACCACGACTCCATCGAAGACCATGTGACAATCAGCTAATCAATCGAATACCTTGCTGCCGCCGCCATAGCAAGCTACAACACTACAGGACCCTGGTCAGCCTTCCTCTGGCTCCATTAGCGTCTCTTCGTTTGACTACCAAAGAACGCCAGGGTTCGATGGACTACGTTCAGCGCATCAAGACGTGCTTCAGCAATGATCCAGACACATATAAACAGCTCTTGGAGATCTTAGTCGGTCATAAGTCCAGCGCAGACAATGTTCGTCTTTGCTACTATGTTTTGCCTGACTCTGACGTTTCATTGCCAGGCAAACGTTTTTTGCGAAGGTACAAGAACGTTTCAAAGATGCGCTGGACCTGGCCTTTGCATCCCGCGACTTCTTACCTGGCAGGCAGCATGCTGGATTCCGATAGTCTGTGTATGCTGAGAGGGTCGAGCACGCGAATTTGGAATACGAGACGCAAATAGATTGGTAGAATATATGCGAAGTTATGAGCAGATCGGGGCCTGGAACGCCTTGCTCTAGTGCCGGTGTGCTCACGGGCGACGAAGACCGCCGGGTGTCATAGGGGCCTGAATAATGGTTAGCCTTGGTTGCATCACCATGAGGCGTACCTTGGCACGAAGGGTGCCAGTCATGTCATGGCCTCGGCATGCAAACACACGGTCTCCCGTCATACCAGTAAAACATTGCTGTGGGCATTGTCCTCATCATCGACAACAGAGTCGCCTAGGCAAGAAAGGATGAACGGTTGCGATTCCGTCACCACGGCCTCGAGATTATCGGCCACGGCAGCCTATTTCTCGGTAATATTCCACGCTTCTTCGACCTTCCTGCGCGGCAGTGCGACGTCCACGCAGGCTTTGTTGAAGTCACGGGCACGGCACTCATAGGTCGCCTTGAGCTTGCGCAACGGCAAGAGGGTTTGTAAGACGGACGTTGCGGGCAGCCACAAGCTCCGTGAGGTGCGCCACTGCAGAGCGCAGATTCTGTGTGAATCAAGGTTGGACAGCGTTCCGCTGAGTTGGAGAGCAAGTCGCTGTCCGCACCAGACGTAGAGAAGGCGCATAGCGGCAGGGTGCGGTGATGCGCGACAAAGTGCCAGAGTCCAGCGGCCTTCGTGGAGTCTTGAGGCATACGAGGTCGATGTTGAATGGAGGAAGGAGAAGGATAAATTGTTACTCTGCGCTCCGCAGATGGCGGTCGGGAAAACGTGCTGATGGTCAGTCTATGTGGTGCCCGGTGGGGGCCGTTGAGAGTTGGAGGCTTGTATGAGAGCGGTTTCGGTGTGGGGTCTATTTGTACTGAGGGAAGGCTGAGGGGAGCCATAACCGATGAGACTGCTGCCTGAGAACGATGTGGAAGAGTAGGACTCGTCACAGAAGTTGAGAGATTTACTGAGCGGATTGGTCTTAACGAACAAGAGGGATTGTGCATAGATGGTATCTGGGGGTAAATGAGTATGCAAAGGAGAGGTTTCAGCTTCAGTACCCGTTGATGTTTGATGGCAAGAAGAAAAATGATTCGCCAGTCCGGGTAGTTCCGTTTCGGTGTCAACATGAAAAGGAGAGCGTCGATTGAAGACCAGCGAGGACCAAATAATCGTTCGTCAAATCCAGGTGTGATCTAGGGAAGAGAGGGTTCTGAGGATGGCGAGGTGAGTTCCTTCATTCCTATACCCAGGCTTCTATTTCTACACTCTCGCGGGTCCCTCTCAACTTTCTCCTGTGTGGCGGGGACCATTTGCTGCGATTCCATTGATTGGGGTGGAAATTGGTGCTGTATCTATCACGAGTATGATCTGGGATCCGATTACCTGTACGGCAGCATGCTGTCGAGCCGATCGGCTGGCGGGCACTGAGGGACTGCAGCTATTGCGCGTTTTTTCCCTACAGTGACCCGCTTAATTACGGGCTAAGGATGACGACAAGAGGTGATGTCGGTGTTGCGGTAAAGGCGACGGGTTCCTCGGTGTGGGTGATTGACGTTGCGGACACGGAGTGAGCGGCTGCGCACAAAGGGATCCGGAAGGATGAGAGCGACAGGAGGGCGGCATGAGCGGAAAGAGGAATTACTGGATGGTATTTTTCCACATCTCGGAGGCGATTTATAGCGAGTGGGAGTAGGAGATATCGCAGATGCTGGAACAGAGATGAGAGTTTTGGCTCTGAGAAGGATTGAAAGGTCACGTACAGTCCCTTAGCCGCCAGAAATATTAACCCTCGTTCTGCTGTCTGGCTAGAGTTGCTTCTGACTTGTGGTAGGGAGAGAAGATGGAGCGGCAACGTAGAGAATGAAATGAGTCTGGGCAGACGAGTCACTAGTGGCTGAGGTGCTGAGGCCTGAGGGCCAGATGCACCCAAAACTACACCAACACGGCAGGCAAGAGCGGATAAACAGGGTCTGCTTATAGTTAACTTATGGTCTAATTTATATAAAATTAACTGACAAATAAGCGGGCTCTGTTGTCATTACTAATTATATAAAGACAATAGAATGATTTATTGAGTCCCCTTTATATCTCGCATTATTATAGATATAGCTAGCTAAATAATTAACAATCTGTCACATGCTCAAGCGATAACTCTTTATCCCCTTACAAATTTAAACTAAATTAGTGCCTTAGCTGGTTGCAAATTAGCAGTTGTATTATATAAACTTATCTTATCCTATTGTTTCAGTCTTAACAGTCTATAATCAGCTTAATGCAGTGGGGTACACAAAGACATTGATTTGTTTTTAGTGTTTAAAAGTCTGGTCCAGTCCAGTCTTTTGACCATTTTGGGCATGGACCTGGACCTGGACCGGTCTAGACCATTCCTAAAATGGTATAGACCAAGACCGGACCGATTTGGACTGGTCCAAAGCAGTCCAAAGCAGTCCATAGACCGGTCTAGACCAGTTCATGGTCTAGACTGGTCTAGACTGGTCTTATCCTATCCCTATCTTGATCAATCTTATTATTAGGTTAAAGAGATTTGTAATAATTGGAGAACAACTTGGAATTGATCAGAAGCAACTCAGAACTGGTCAGAAGCAACTTGGAATGGATCAGAAGCAACTTGGAACTGGTCAGAAGCAACTCAGAATGGATCAGAAGCAACTCGGAACTGATCAGAAGCAACTTGGAACTGATCAGAAGCAACTCGGAATGGATCAGAAGCAACTCAGAATGGATCAGAAGCAACTTGGAATGGATCAGAATAGTGTTTTAAGGTCCAGTCTAATGGACTGCAAATTTAACTGAGACTGGACTGGACTGGACTGAAAAAAGACTGGACTGCAGTCTCAGTCCATCCCAGTCTTAGACCAGTCCAGTCTACAGTCTAAGGGTTTCCAGGATTTTACTAGACTGGTCTAGACTTTTTTTTTTGGATATTAAAAAGGTTATTATCAAAATTCTGAAAAAGAAACTTTAGGTGCACATGCAAAGACCAAGGCACCTACACCTACACAAGTGCACAAAACATGGGCTCTTAACTTGGTTTTTACCATCCTGCCCACTACATTCAATGACACAACCCCAGACACAGGCCACTATAACTACAAAAACAAAGATATATGGCCCTACAAAGAAACAAAGTTCCACAAAGACAACAGTGCAATGTGCCCGCAAACGAAAACCTGACAATGATCCAACGGACAGTGACAACTCAGATTCCTCCAACCCTGAACCTGTGTCACATAGAAAATGCACAAAGCAATCAGCAGACAATGAGATAGATGCAGCTGATAACAAACCTGAGGTTGTAATTGACCTGGTATCAGGTAGTGGTGGGGATGATACAACATCATCCAGTGACGAGATATGAAGTTCAACCTATTTTATGGCATTGAGGTTAACATGTCAACAAGGGTGATGGGCTGGAGTTACAACACCGTATAGCAGCCCCCATGGAAGTTCCAACCAAGAAGGGTCTAGCAAATGACCTTCGCCTCATATTTACCAATAGCATCAAGGGAAAATTTGTCCAGAAAGAGGGGGGGTCTATGTTAGAAAAGGGGCGGTGGTGTAAGCCATGCAGGTGAGTAATTGGTCATTCAAAAAAAGACAGAAAACTTACAAGAACCTTTAAGAGACAATGTAGTGTTTGTCCAGAAGGAAGGGAAACGAAAGGCCTTTCACACAGGCAGCAACTCATCCTGTCGTGTCCATATCCGTCAGCATTATAACCTCTACCAGGCAAAATGCAAAGAAGCAAACATACCAGAGCACCATTGGGCAGTCCTGCGTCCAATCTGGAATGAAAGGGAAGCATCACAAAAGCATGGCAAGGTGCAAGTGATATTGGACTCAGCAGTGACAAAATTGGTGGAACCACTGGTGTTTACTCAAGAGAACCTGCTTCATGTAGTTACTCAGTTTATCACCGTTGATAACCAGGTAAGAGACTTACAGTTGAATTCTTGAATTCTTGTTGATTCCATGTCACTGGTCTGTTAGTCACTTGCAGTTGCAAATAAAGTCACATTTCGGAACTGTTTGGTTGCAATGAGACCAAAGTTGACATTGTCTGATCTACCAAGCACCCACAATGTTGTCAGCCACCTACACAATGAGTTTGTATGTTGGATGCATGAGCTGGAAGCAGAAATTAATGTACTTAACAATTTTCACAGCATGAGAAACTTACTGATGTACCAATGACGATTAAGGTGGCCCCAGGGTCAGTCTCAGTGACTGCAGATAGCTGGACAGTTGATACAATGAAGGCCGGGTTTCTTGGTGTAACAGCACACTGGATTGAGGTCAAGGCAGGGAAATGGACATTGTGAATGGAAGTTATTGGGTTCCAGTCAATATCAGGCGACCACAGTGGGCAGAATCTGGGGCGATACATCGTGGGAGTGTTTGACTGGGTTGGGATTATGGGCAAGAATTACTCAAAGGTACGTTACACTGGACCAACACTTTTAATGGGGCTCTGTTTTTCTGAACACCTGATAGTTGCTCACCGCCACACTTGATAATGCATCAAGTAACACGATACTATGCAAAACAGTCGAAGATATCCACCTATGGTGAACACTTACTCATTGGTGGGCTGACAAGAACCAATTGCCGTCAGTTGTTGGTTCTGTTGTCTCATGGATCTACTGACTGCATTACAGATGCCTTGGCCATGTCGTCAACCTTGCAAACGTTGCCATGATGGACTGCATCACAAAGATCGCAGCAGTGGAAATGACCACTGCCACCTGGGAGTATGACCTGTCCCTGCCTGACAACCGTGTGCTCAATGGCTTGCTCGATGTAGTTGCAGCTGTCTGAATGCTTGCAATCAAGGTTCTGGGTCAGCCCTTGTTATTTGTCTCTCCCATCTAACTTGTTATTATAGATCCAGTCTTCTAGTCGGTGCATTGAGGCATTCAAAGCCCTTCAACTTGAATTTGGAATCGTCAATGCCCTCAGTATCCCCCTTCATAGCAATGTAAGGTGGGGAACTGCCTATCGGATGCTGAGTGTGTCGTACAGACTCCGTTGGGTATGGCTTTTTTTCCCTTTGATTTCCCATCACTAACGTCAAATGATAGGCTATCAATCTCTTTATCTCCAGTGCTAATCATCGCTACAGCCCTATCACGACCATTTGATGTGAAGGATGAGTTGTCAAACACATCCCATGGTCTGCATTTACGTTTTCCAAGAGGGATTGGGAAAGGGTGAAAGAAGCAGCGGAAATCTTAGACGTGTGTGATTCATGTCACCATTCCTTTCTGTAAAACTAACGCTTCTCTGATGTCCCAAGGACTCTAATGGGGTACAGCAGTACTTCTCCGCTGAGAAGCATCTGACACTATGGCACGCTCTTCCTGCAATCGAGGAGCTGCAAACTGCCTGGGAAGCCAAGCAGGATGATGCTCGCTTCTTGGCCTATTGAACAGCAATCAATGACAGACTTGCAAAGCTCAGCAAGTACTATTTGTGGTTCGACGAAAAGCCTGCCTATGTCATTGCACTTGGTACATCTTTCTTCACACTCTGAGCTTCTTAAACACCTTCCACTTACTGACTTCCATAGCGCTGCACCCATACTTTAAACTTGCCTACATCGAGATTGTGTGGGGTGGACCAGTGGAACAAGAAGCTGAACGTGATGGGGGGAACCCACATGCAAAGGATTGGCAAGATGAGGCCCAGAAGATACTCGAATGCACAGTATGTACCCATTCTTTGGTGGGTTCTGCATATCTAACTTATATTGGCATCACAGATGGGGCATTACTACAAGAGCCAGCCAAATCTAAAACCAATGCCGACTCAAGCCCCCAACGATAACAATTCGGTCCTTTCAGAGTTCGATCGTCATCGGCTCACGTTGCTATCGGGCCAGGCAGGAGAAGGATGGCCAGCTGAGCTGCGCTGATATCTTAAGGACATGCCCGCAAATGTTACAAAGGATACAGACATCGTGGAGTGGTGGCAGGTGCGTAGTTGGTCCTGATGCACTTGGTATTACTCATTTCTAATGACCTACAGAATAACGGACATCATTACCCCACCCTCCGCTGTATCACAATCGATTTCCTCGCATGCCCAGCTTCCTCCGTCCCTTGCAAGCGGCTGTTCTCTGGTGGTGGCAAGATCGCAACAAAGCGTCGTGCTCAGTTAGGAGTGGCATGTTTCAAAGAGCTGCAAGTTATGAAGTTTGCATGGAGAAATAATATCGGGGACCTTGCTGCTTGGAACTCAAGCCAGGTGGAGGAAATAGATGACGAATTGGAGGAATATTGGGACATGCTGGCCACAGATGGGGAGCAGGTGAGGTGGGATACTTAGGTTGAGAACTTGAGGTTGTTTTATTCCACAAATATATAGACTAGTCTAGACACCAATAATACCAAGTTGAACTGGCAGAAATTGCAGCAGCATCAGCAGGAGTTGCACACGCTTGCACCACAGAAGCATCCTACATGCCCACACAACTGGCTACCAACACATGTTTTTGAGTTCTTCGGGAATGCAGCCTTAGTTTCTCTTCATTTCTTTCATCCTTCCTCGTACATGTGGACTGTACGTCTACGTTACAGTGGCAAAAGCATGCTTGGTAATGGTCCCCCTTTTTGACCCTTATGCTGGTCAGTGCACTTAGGTGAGTACTACCAAATGATACAATGCCAGCTCATGCAGACCATCGCTCCCCAAACATGTGCAGGGAAAGGGTTGTATGCCATACTGCAACGAAGGTTGGCACACTAAGCAAGTATCCAATAAACATCAATTTCAACAAACAGATTGCTGCCATCCACTGTGCAAAGGGTCTAGGGCTGTACGTCCTCTCCATTTCTCTGACGAGTTGTGTCATTTACAGGCAAGATTCGAACGCTATTACCCCCCTGCCGGCAGTGCCCCCACCTCCTCTTGCTGCTGTACTGCATCCACTTCCTATCCCAGCAAAACCTGTCAACACAGTGCCCAAAGATGCTGCAATAATATAATCGGGACCACAGCCTCCGTTGATGTATCCCACACCTGTCATGCTTCCTCCACTTCATTACCCATCAGCCAGTCACAGCGGCACTCTTATTCTTCAACTCAAGAGCCATGGCCTTGCACATGGCCTGCGCTTCAGCCTACTCCATTCACGATCATAACCTAGTTGACGAATCTGCACCACCTTGGCAGCTGTGCGATGCTTGGCCTTTGCAAGTCAGAACTTGCTTGGTGTATGCTTTTACAAGGTTAAAGACGCCAAAACTTGGCATCCAGATGCACAGATGTTTGCAGTTTGGGCTGTGGATGCTAAAGATGAGTCGGACTTTGTGGGCTACTTGTTATGATCCTGAACCCTCACCCCAATTTTCCGCTATTTTTCCACCATTTATCTTGCGCTCTCAGTCACTCGTTCTCCACTCGTTCCCTCACGCGCCGCTCGGACCGTCACCAAATCACCTGACAAGTCACCTGATGGACCACTTGACTAATCCGCAGTCGACTATCACATGCCATCACTCCGCAGTCCGCAGCATTCCGCAGCATCATCATTTAACCCTTTTCAACTTGCCAGCTCATGATGGGCTATTCTTAGATTGCCAGCTCATGATGGAGCTATACTTAGAACTGCCACGTCATGATTGCACCTTAGTAATATTTCCATATTTCTTTGTGACCTCTGTGACCCGTTACTTCTCAAAATGTATATAAGCACTCGTACTTTTAGCAGTTAGGCCCTAAGCCTAACTTGGTTTTCAATCCAAGACTTGTAGCTTCCACTCAGGACTCTTTGAGCCTCTTACCTGAACTTTCAAAAGTCGCTTCAAAGCCTTGAAGCTCTCCCCCTTCATCTCTATCATCTACCTCAGGAGTCGCCCTTATTATCGGGGACTTTTACTCATATACTGCGTAGCCAATTGGTACTGAGCTACCCACATGATCCATTGCCTCAGGAGGAGACCCCACTGAGCAATCCCAGTCGTCGCCAAAACCAACCTACGCACGTCGCGTCTTTAAGGCCCTTGGACCTTAACACTACTGCTACCTTGATCTCTTCCCACACTGTGCGTCGCCCTATATCTATCCTTTCTTTCCAGCTGTATTACTCACTTCACGAAATCTCTAGAATCAAAGTACAGCCACACAGCCGTCTGGGGCTTGCTACCTGGTTACATACGTCCTCAATGAATAGCTGCATTGAGTGTGGGCTGCAGTATTCTTGCTGTGGGTCTTGCAACACACTGGAGTCAACCGGAGCCGTGTTCTTCGCTCCTTGGCCCTTGCACCAGCCCCCAGTACGTCTTCTCTTCATTAGGATGTTTGAGAGTCTAACCAACGAGCTGTGTCCAGCATCCGATCTCACTCCAGGTGCAGCTACCAACGGACACCACCAAGCTGGAGTAGATGGTTGATGGTATGGTCATGACGACACCCAAGTTACTCTCATACGAAAACCCAACTTGGTCAATGTCCCATTTCTGGATTTACCAGACCTACCTTTGTCAGCCACTGACCTCGTCTATCTTTGCATTTGGGACATTCCGAATTCCAAGTTTCATTCCACCCGATGCAATCCCCACTTAACAGCAAGATGCTCACATGCTCATCAATCACAACACCATCATGAGCTACAACCTTGAGGACAAAGATCTGCTCATGCTGAGGGTGTGGGACCCAAAGAAAAAGTAGATGACAGCGAGTATGAGGGTGAAGGGACAGTAATGACATTTGGCAGTAGCTAGGATACAATATAATAGAAGAGCGTGAAATGGGAAGACATGTGAATGAAAAGGGAGACCAAGGGGATGTATGAAATGTTGAAAAGGGCTACAAATGCCCTAATTCCAAGACCACAGCATGCACCATCCTTACACCACAGAAGCAATCCCACATGACATGACTAGCCACTGGGGTATTACCCATTATCACGATGATGCAGTCGCGGAGCATCAAGACAAACAAAATTGAATGACACACTTGAGTCTTGACAGCATTGTTGAGTCTTGATGGCATTGACGCAAAAAGACCAGGACAAGGTCAAACACATTTCCTGATAACACATTAATGAGATAGTGCCATGAGCTTGATAACAAATATAACGCACCTGTTACTCTGAAAAAAAAAAAACAGAAGACTGAAAGACTGGTGAAGACCAGTCTACAGACTGTAGGTAGACTGGTATGGACCAGTCTTCATTGGTCTGGTCCAGTTATTTACCTTTTCATAAAAGTTCTGGACTGGTCTTGGTCTCGGTTAACCCCAAATTAGGTCCAAAAACTGGACCGGACTGGACCTGAAAACGCTAGATCAGAAGCAACTTGGAACTGATCAGAAGCAACTCAGAATGGATCAGAAGCAACTCGGAATGGATCAGAAGCAACTTGGAATGGATCAGAAGCAACTCAGAACTGATCAGAAGCAACTTGGAATGGATCAGAAGCAACTCAGAATGGATCAGAAGCAACTTGGAATGGATCAGAAGCAACTCAGAATGGATCAGAAGCAACTTGGAATGGATCAGAAGCAACTCAGAACTGATCAGAAGCAACTTGGAATGGATCAGAAGCAACTTGGAATGGATCAGAAGCAACTTGGAACTCAAGGGTTTAGGGTTTAGGGTGACTTGGATTGGGTTTTTATGAACTAGCAGATGGTATAGGGTCTTCTTGTGTCACAACAAGTCAGAGTCCAGTTGAACTAAACTTAATAAAGTTCTTATCATCAAAAATTTAACACAGGAGGGTCCCCGATTTGGGGTTCCCTGCCACCCCTTTTTTGGACGATTTTAATTTACATAAGCAAAAAAATGTGAAAGAATTTTTCGTGCACGTGATGGCACACCAGAGGTGTGCCCAGTGTGTGTCCAACCCGGTCCTGTAAGCTCACTCACTCAATTTCTGTTCAGCTGCTTTTCACTAAATTTCACTGCTCACAGGTCCACAGGTCACTTTCTCTCCCCCCCTAGGTTGGTTTTTCCCCTTGCACCTCACTTTTTCTCCTCACAGCTGTTTTTTCTCATGTGCAGGTGACTTTTTTCCCTGTTGCAGCTCAACTCGCTTTCTGTTCTGTTCTGAACAGTTGCTTTTCCCTGCTTACAGGTCCACAGGTCACTTTCCCCCCTCCTAGGTTGGTTTTTACCCTTGCACCTTGCCTTTTCTCCTCAGCTCTTTTTTATTCTCATTTGCAGGTGACTTTTTTTTCCATTGCCACTCAATTTTTTG
>Ga0307510_10004228_pt1 | contig 16871 bp, 20 predicted proteins | sample 12_EM_MG_FD_207224 | JGI IMG/M metagenome (GOLD analysis project Ga0307510, IMG submission 207224) | Populus trichocarpa ectomycorrhiza microbial communities from riparian zone in the Pacific Northwest, United States - 12_EM | ecosystem: Host-associated > Plants > Roots > Unclassified | place...
GAGACTCGGATGTGACCAAAAAAAAAGAGCTGCTGCCCCAGACGTCAGCCGACGTCTGAGGAAGCAGCCGATTAATTGTGATTCCGGGGATGAGGGATGTGTTAGGACGTGGAGAAGAGAAAGAAGTAACGAGAACAAGAGTCTAGGGTAGTCTAGACGCCGGGAGGAGACGACGTTGCGTCAGGACGGATGGAACGTTGCGGGGCAATTCAGGGGGCGTGGAATGTGGCGGGGCGTTGCAACGCAAGTCAGGACGCACAGGACGCATGGGACGCAGAAAATACGTCGCTTGCGTCAGGACGCAACGCCGACGGATCAGACGCAGGGTCCGTTTTTGCTGATGTACTTGCAGTTGGAAGTACAGATAGAGGCTCTGCTACTGTTTGCACAAGGGATATGATAGCATTACTGGCTGCCTGACGCTTCCGATATTTACGAACCCGTAGAGAATTGGCGGTCGGAGCTTTGATTGGCAAACTTCTATTCTATTTTGTTTACTTAGTTAACTCAAGCTCTCTTAAATAAACCAAGCTAAATACTATATTAATTAACTTTCATCAAGATAGGCTTGTCTAATTCTAGCTCTTCTTTTCTGTGATCTCAAGGTGCTTGGATTAGTGGATCTAGGAGTAGAAGGTGAACTGAAATTTGAGATGGCTGTATTCAGTCCATCTGTGGAGGGGGAATTGTCAATGGCTGTATTCAGTCCATCTACATGGGGAAGTGAAATGCTGATGGCTGTATTCAGTCCATCTATGAGAGGGGAATTGGTGATAGCTGTATTCAGTCTATCATGAAGAGGGAAATTGGTAATGGCTGTATTCAGTCCATTGGTTAAAGAGGGTGGAATAATAAAAGAGGGCATTGGGATATATGCTAGCAAAATATATGAGTAAAATAGAATATGAGAGATTGTAATTGTAATGGTTAAAGCCACAGGGTACTCAATGGTTGAACTTCCACAGTTATATTATATACACAAATTTTACAAAATATACAAAATAATTAAACTAACTTCAAGACTTGAACAACCGGCCTTCAGAAACAATTTTTGCGCTATTAGGGATCCTAACCCTGATTATATAAGGCATTACATTTTGCAACACCACTGGTACACGCTTTAGACGATTGGCACCATAGGAGGAATGGTAGAATTTGTGGTTGGCATCTCCCTCAAGGACGTTTATCGTCGGTTTGGTTTCTTCCAACTCCAACCCTATTTCCCTGCTGCCGAACCCCTTTCCCGCTCTCTCAGTGTTATCCAATCTGTCCATCTCTATCTATTCCTGATCATGCATTCTTTCTACAATCTATTGCGCTATGCGTTCTCCTAACCTGACCTAGTAATCGAAATTCCCATCATTTGCAAGTCGGACTTTCACTTCACCTCTGTAATCAGCATCTATGACCCCTCCATCTACGGTGATACCTTTGGTTGCAAAACCACTTCTAGATACTATGCAACCCTAGGTTCCCTCCGGTACTGCAATTGCTAAATCAATTTGCACTACTCCTGGGTTGTTGGCAGGGATAAGTATGTTATCGATACTGTAGATATCGTGTTCTTCTGCAAGCTTTAACGATTTGCTGGAGATTCGAGCTGTCTCATCAAGTGTTTGAATCCGAATACTTATTTGCTTTTCTCTCTCAGGCAATTGGTGTCGAAGCGGTTCGGAATCTGTTGCCCACTCAAGGCTGATTTGGAATTTTCAGAAGCCCTAAGGTTGCAAAATATTTTGTTTTTGATACATAGCTCCATTTTCGGGGCTTGACTCTGGCCCCCTGGTTAAAGGGTCTGGCTTTCCTCCTTTGGTGCCTCGTAGGTAAATTATTTGGAAATTGGAACCAAACAATTTCTGTGCCCACGGAATCTGTCTATGAGTCATGGCCTTCTTTGTAAGCAAATATTGCAGGTTCTCATGATTGGTATAGATGGTTATTGGTTTCTCAGCTCCTTCCAAGTAATCTTTCCATTCCATGAATGCAAGGAGAATGCCAATAATTCTTTTTCATGAAGGTCGTAGTTGTGCTCAGCTGGGCTAAGCCTTCGAGAATGGAAGTTGCCAGGATGAAGTCTTTTTCTATGAACGTGCGACAAGATGGATCCTTGTGCGAAATGAGTGCCATGTGTTTCGGTAAAGGGGTCTTGGCACTGGACGTAGTCCAAGGCACCCAACGACAGGAAGGTTCTAAACGATGATAGTGGTTTGGCATGAGGGTTCGGAGATGACAATCTCAAGTCAAGGCAGATTGCACAATAGCAAATCAAGGCCATGGTTCGTGGGTTCTTCACGTAGACCTTGGATATCAGAATAGAAGATATTATATTCTGAAGTACAGAAGTCGTGAAAGAAATACCCGGTAGGGTAAAGAATCAAGCACATAGGGGGCATTTTGTTTTTCTTTTTTATATCGTGTATTCGTTGTTACGGTACAAGAACTTGCATGGAGCGCTAGGTATGGCGTAAACACCACTATAAACAATCCAATAAGCTTCACCCACTGATGGGAAAAATCAAACCCCTCAAACCCAGAACAAGTCCCTCCCCCTTGTAGCATCTAAGACGCAAGCAAGACGAAGCAATACCTTCCTCCAGAAACGTAAGGAAAGACATGAATAGAAACGAAACCAAGGCAAGACACAAACCCTTCAGCGGGCCCCCCAAAGCAAAACAAAGTATTTTGGACGGCAACACGTGCCGACAGAGAGGAAAAATACAACTACCATTGCTCCACCTTTAACGAAAAAAGTTGAAACCCCAAACCAAGAGGATTCACGGGTCGGCTCTATCCCATGACGGCAAGGCCTGGGGGCCGCAGCTCTTTGCACTTTAGCATGAGCCAACAAGGTAGTGGGATACCATGACACAGGGTAACATAATCCAAGATTCGCGACTGTAGAGGAAATCCCGGGAGAGGGAGGAGGACCAAAGGAGGCATCCAGCGAGGAGAGCCACTCAGCAGTGGAGGTACCAGGTACCGTGCGGGGTCAGTAAGGTGCCAGCCAAAGGGGCAGTAGGGTGCGTGCCAAGGTGGGGGGTAGCAGTAGGGTGCAATCCGATGTAAGCGGGGGAAGCGGAAGGCGGAAGGCTCGCCAAACAACAGAAATGTAGGAATACTGAGCAGGAGACAGGGTCACGATCTTTGGAACACCGACCGTACCAACTAAGCATCTGAGGAGAGAGTGCAATACCAGAGAGCCAGGCCATCAGGGCAACTACTGTACAGAGAGCCTGAAACTAGTGACTGTGTGTTAACCGAGGAGGAAGGGTCCCGACGGTGCAAAACGTGCAGCGAGACGCCTCCCGAGATGCAGATAGAAGGGTAGGAAGGTTTACGCGCGCGTGCTCAACAAAGACAGAATAGCACCAGCAGGGAATCCATAACCCCATGGAGGCGAGGCCAAGGCCGCCACAGAGAGGAAAGAGATGACAGGGTGATAATCCCTGGAGCAGTTGCCACTGGCGGGGAATATCGGAGGCAGAGGACACTCTCCCAATGATTTCCCATGGTGTTGATATTTCAATCGCAGGAGGCGGAGTGGACAATAAAGATGAAGGAGACAGGGGCCGGAGCCCTCCCTTATATAGAACGTAATGCTAGCACAGCCTTGGCCGTCCGACTGATACCCCAGTATGAGTCGCATTTCCGCGTAACCAAGGAAGCAATACAAGTTGTTGTAAACCTTATACAGAAAATCCCTCATAGCAACCATTTAAGAAACAAAGAACAGCAAGGTTAACCAAAGAGGTATCTGACCTGGGGACCGTGAGAGGAGGGCCCTCCCCAGGGCCGAAGTCCCCTGAGACATATTCCAGATTCTGGGGTAATAGTCCAGGCATAAGTGGGTACCGTTCGTGGAATTCGTCAACCACCTTTTGTTCGTTGATTCATTCCGCTGATTCCCAAGTTGTTTCGTCGTAGCCGTCTCATTTCACCAGATATTGCAGTCGGTCCCTGACGAATCTGGAATCCAACACACCCTGAACCTTCCATTCTTCTTCTCCTACAACTTCCCCAGCCAGTGGTGGTGGGATTATCTGTCCTTCGAGTTGGTCATTGCCTGCTAGGTCCAAGACCGATATGTGGAAGACGTTATGTATCGTCTCAGTATTCAGCAGGTCCAGACGGTAAGCATGTGTTCCGATCTTTTCCCTGACCTCATATTGTCGATGAGGTTTGTTGTCCAACTTTCAGGACGGTCGACGTGTTTTAATGATCTTGGTGTTCAGCCAAACCTTATCACCGGGTTGGAAGGAGGGAGCTAGGAGTCTGCGTCAGTCCGCATTTTCCTGTGGCCTTGCTTGCACATTACGAATTTCGGTTCCAAGGTGTGCATAAAGTTCTGGCATAGTGAGAACCAAAGATCGCCCCTCTATGTTGTCAGTCAGGAGACTTTGTTCGTCGAGGAAGTCCATACGGGCATCATAGCCATTGGCGGCAAAGAAGCGCGAGGTGCCGGTAGTCTCGGATGCATGATGGTTATCCCTACATTCAGCCATTGGTAACCATTGAGACCAGTTATCCTGTTGGTAGTGCACATATGACCGAAGGTAGTGTTCCATGATACCGTTAACCTGTTAAGTTTGACCGCCAGTTTCAGGATGGAATGCAGTAGATAGACGTCGGGCAATCTTCAGTCTACCACAGATGATTCCCCAGAACTCAGCAGCAAACTGCCGTCCTCGATCGGATATAATTGTCATCGGTAACCCATGGTGTTTACAGATGGTATCCAGGAATAGGTTGGCAAGAGTGGGCGCATGGATGGTAGTACGGCAAGGGACAAGATGGCGCACCTAGGTTAGCCGATCTACGACTGGCCAAATGGCATGGTTACCGTTACGCAAGGGTAGACCGGTTACAAAGTCTATTGATATATGCTGTCATCGTCGATAGGGAATAGAGTGAGGGGGGACGATAGCAAACGGAGCATGAAGAGGGGTTCGACATAGTTAACAGATATGACATTTGGCCACATATCGTACGATCTGGTTTCGCATACTTGGCCAATGGTATGGTCGGGTGATTACATCAAGTGCTTTGGATCTGCCGGGGTGACCAGCAGTTGGAGCTTCGTGATATACCCGAATAATGGCCAGTTTCAAACGTTCCTGAGCGGGAATACAAAGACAATCTCAATAATGTAGCCGATTACCATCCTTGGGACATTCGGCTAGCGAGATCAGACGGCCATGTTGTATCCCTTGTTCTAGTATCTTGATTTTCTGGGTTCGAAAGGGGTCAGCTTGATAGCCTTCTCTCCATAGCGCATTCAAGGGGGACCCTCCAAAGTTAAGCAGAATATCTGCCACCAAACTCAGGGACTGGGACTTGAGAACCACTTGCGTCCTATCCGTTTCATCCTGCAATACCTCTTCTGCTGTTTGCCCCGTGATCCTTGATGCATACCCCTTTCCATGTGCTGTACAAGGCTCAAATTCAATCCTATAGTTGAATTGCGACAAGAATTCCCACCATCTGGCTTATCATTGAGTGCGTAACCTTTATGTGGTAAAGTATCGCAGGTTCTGGTTATCCGACCGTACGGTAACAGCTTGTCAAACTACCTAAGCCCTCCATTCTTCCCAGGGTCGTACCACACCTAGCAACTCTTTGTCATCAATGTCGTTGTTGCATTCGCTGGGTGTGTGTTTCTTTGAGAAGAATGCAACTGTATGTAAGAGCCTGTCGGGTCCTGGTGGGGATAGTATGCCGGCAGAGGGGATGTCTGCAGGATCGGTATCCACCACCATCTCATTGTCGAAATCAAAATGGATCAGGATGACGCCGGTAGTAAAGGCTGCCTTGAATCTTTCGAATGGGGCTTGGCAAACATCCGACGACACGAATCGTATACCCTGTTTTGTTAATTGCGTCAATGGCCTGGCCAGATGTGAATAGTCCTCGATGAGACGTCGATAAAAGTTTCCAAATCCTAAAAAGAAATGTAGATTGCATAAGCTTTTAGGGACGGGCCACTCAATGATCGAGTGATCTTTGCAGGATCCATTTGGAGGCCCTCCCTGGTAATAATAAAGCCAAGATGTTCAACATTGTTCGAATGACAGTCGCATTTCTGAGGTTTGACATGAAGTCCAGCTTTGTTTAAGGCTTACAGGATTTGTTTGACATGTGTGATATGTTGTTCTTCTTTCGCAGAGTTTATCAAGATATCGTCAAGGTATGCTTTACAAAAGCGATGCAGAATAGGGCGTAGCGAATCGTTAATGTACGCTGGAAAGGTTGTGGGGCATTTGTAAGTCCAAAGGGAATGACGAGATATTCAAAAAGCCCGTATTGTGTATGAAAACCTCTTTTCCATTCTTCAACTGCCCTCATGCGGTTTAAGTTGTAAGCTCCGCACATATGCAGTTTAGTCAATATCTTTGCTCTGGAGAGTTGCATAGTGTTCTCCTTGATTAGGGGTAAAGGGTCGCGGTTGTTGCTCGTTCCCTTGCTAATTTCCCTATAGTCAACACATAAGTGTAGAGAACATTCCTTTTTCTTAACAAACAAAATCGGAGAAGGAGCAGGGGAGGATGATTCGCAGATAAACTTCTGGTCAAAGTTTTCATCTCGCCCTGGGGATAAGGCTGATGGCTCAGGTGGACTAAGACCATATATTTGTCTGCAGGGGGGGACAAATCCTAGTCGTAGTGGTATTTCATCATCAAATCTCCCAGGTAGTGGTAGTTGATCTTCTGTTTTCTCGACGAATAGAGGAAGAGATTCGTGGTAAAGTTTGAGGACTCTCTGAAGGACTTCGTCCTTGTCAAGGACTTTATGCCCAAGCGCACACTGTGCAGCATAAGCGAGTAGAAAATGCGGTAGTTCTTCCTCGATCCCATAGGCCATGTTAACATCGTTAACGCAGTTGTTTAAACAGTACTGGGATTCAAAGCTAAGGGTATTAGAAGTGAAGTCAATCTTGACATCGTGGTATTTTGCCCAGGGTATACGGAGAGTTAGATAATATCCCCCGAGCGTAGTAACAAAAGCAGGAATCATTCGGTGGTGGTTGTTAATTGAAAAGGCTATCTTAGTAATGTGAGTAATTGCTTCGCAACTCACAAGCCGTCCGTCGATAACCTTCAAGGGGCGTGGTTCTTTAAGTACAAACAAAGGAAAGTGAGGGAGCTCGGCGAAAGCCTTGTCGATGAATGCGCATCCCGTCGCCCCGAGTCTATCAGTGCATGAGATCTAGTCTTGTCATGGTTGTCAACAATGGGGCATGCCATTAGTACGTGATTAGCTTCAACCCCATTCTCCATATTGTCCAGGGCTAAACCCGATAAGGAAAGTACAGAAGAAGGTCATTCTTGTCCCATGACTGTAGCTTGCACTGTACATTGTGATTAGTTTTCCGAGTACTCGGGTTCTGGGCGAGAGTCTTCAGGGACTGCCGGAGGAGGTGCACTGACCGTAGCAGCGTTTAGTGTTCGTTACGGGGCGGGGCGGGGCCGGTTTTCACTCGTCAGACCCTGCCCTTACACGGGGCCGGGGGGGGGTATGTTTCGGGTAATCCCCGCCCTGCCCCCGTCAGGGGCCCACCCCCCCTCATTCCCTAGATGGGGCCCGTTTGTTACCACCTATTTTTAACGGGGACCCGTCTGAGGTATGGGTGGGGCGGGGGCCTGAGCGGGGACAGGGGCAGGGAATGCCGAAAAAGACACCGCACCCCAGGCCGTTGAGTGGGGCGGGGCGGGGAAAAGCGCCGGGGGCCCGGGTTTTTCGGGGCCCCGTCCGCCCCGTAACGAACTCTAGCAGCGTTGGCTATGAGGTGACTTTGGCTATTTGGACATTGTCTAGCAATGTGGTTTGCTCCTCCACAATAGAAGCATTGGCGGCATCTCATGCGATCTTCGCGTTGCGCTTGTGACATGCGACGCTGTGTAGCCAAAATATGCATTGGTCCAGCCTGGGTACCCGTGGCAGTCGTGGTGGTTGTAGGTGGGGCAGCTGGTTTTGGTGTCCTAGTCGTGGTTGTGGTAGCCGATCTCTGCGTGGATGACGACAGCTTCCCTTCAGCCGCATGGGCACAGATCTTGTTATACACAGGTTTGATCAATATGATATATTGGTCAAGTTCATCAGGGGTGTCCAGGGTAACCAGAGCGTCCTTAACTTCGGCGCTCAACCCTTCGTACAATGAGGTTCGTTTAGCAGCATCGTTCCCTGCTACTTCGGAGGCGTATCTCTTGAGATCTGCTAGGTAGTCAGAAAGGGTAAGGTTCTTTTGAATAGACATTGTAGATTCCATTCGGCTGTACGGATCGTATCAGGGTCACCGAAATTGTTCTCGAGTAGACTGATCAGGGCTTTCAAATTAGCGATATTAATGTTTCTGTCATTAATAAGTGGAAGGATTTGTTCGTAAGCTTTCCCTTTCCAGAACCCAACAGCATATGCCAACCGATGTTGGACATGCACAAATCTTTTGGCATCTCTGAGGAACTTGGTAGTCAGTTCTGCGATCAACAGCCGCAGTTGATCTGGGGATCTGTTGAACTGCTGGGGTTGGGGAATCGAATCTCGCTTAGCGGGTCATTCGCCTGCTAGGGGAGCAGGTCCCCTTGCGTTTACAAGTGCAGTAGTTGCAGTGGTCATGGCAGTGTTAGTCTTAGTCAACCAACTATTAATGTTAACTATGGTGGCTCTAGCATGCTCTAGGGTAGACTCGATGGCTCTGTACCTAACCTCAAGGCCGTGTCCTTCTGTAAGCAAAGCATCGCGTTGTTCCCTAAGTGCATCTCAGTCTTCAGCAAGCGCCTCCCTTGTGTTGATTAAATCCCGAAAATGTTGTTGTAACAGTTGGAAGCAAGGGTTTTGTTCGAGCCGTGCAGCGGTGCCAAGTCTGGAAATGGGAGGGAATGCGGGGAGCATGTTGAGTGAAACAGCGAGAGGGCGGACGGTAAGCAGCTCTTGTCTAACAAGGTCCTCGGATAGTTGATTAATTTGTTCATCGGTACCCGCCGACCATTCCGTCACGGCGGTTAACTCCGTAGTCAGGAGTTAGATGCGTTAAGTCATGGTGTTGTGTGAGTTTGATCCTCATTAGACCCTATTTTGTCTAATGGGGTCTTGGCGCTGGACGTTGGTCCAAGGAACACAACCACCGGAAGGTCCTAAAAAATTACAGGCGTTTAGCATGAGGGTTCGGAGATGAGAATCTCAGGTCAAGGCTGATGGTGTAACGGCAAATCAGGGTCCCGGTTTGTGGGTTTTGGGCATTGATCTTGGATATCACAATAGAAGATTTGATATTCGGCAGTACAGGAAACGTGAAAGATATACGTAGTAGCCTAAAGAGCCACGGAGATAGGGGGCCATTTTATTTAATTTTAATTTAATTTAATTTTTTGTATAACAACTATTCGTTGTTAAGGTACAAGAAATCGGATGTAGTGCTAGCTATGGCGAAAGCCAAACCCACCGAACTAACAACCCACACCCACGTCACCACCTCTTGGAAACCAGCCAAGTTCCTCAAAAACAGAGAACACCCATCCCGCATACAGCACCTAAGAAGAAACCCAGGCCAAGCAATACCTTCTCCAGACACATAAGGAAAGACATGATAGAAGTGAAACCAAAACCAGACCAAATCCTTCGGTGAGGCCCCAAAACAAATGAAAACAATCTTATGGCACCAAGTGCAGAGAGGGAGGAGGACGAGGGGAGACACCGGGCGAGGAGAGCCCCTCGGTATTGGAGGTGCTAGCTATGGTTATGGGCACTAATGTGCCAGCTAAGTCGGCAGTGGGGTGCCACCCAAAGAGTGGTGTAGCAGTAGGGTGCAAGCCGATCTAGCCGGGGGCAGCAGGATAAGGAAGTCTGGCCAAAGACCAAGAAGTACAAACGCGGAGGACCGAGACAGGGTCACTATTTTTTCAATGCCGACCTGACCGACCGAGCAGCTCATGACAGAGTGCAATAACACAGAGCAGGGCCACCAGGGCAACTACGTCACCGATAGCCTGCAACAAGCGAGGGCACTTTGCCGCAGCAAAAGGGGTTCCCGACCATGCAAATCGCGATGAGAGACCCATCGCGAAGTGCAGGGTAAGGGGTAGGAACGCCAACCCGAGCCTGTCCAACGAAGACAGAACAGAATCTCATAGGAATCCATAACCCAAGGGAGGGGAGGCTAAAGGCCCCAGAGAGAGGAAAGAGATGAAGGCGTGATAAACCCGCCAGCAGTTGCCACGGATGGGAAGAACGGAGGCAGAGGACACTCTCACAATGATTTCCTATGGTGTTGAGATTTCAATCGCTGGAGGAGCAGCGGACAAGAAAGATGAAGGAGTTGGGGGCTTTTTTCTTTTTATTCTTTATATCATATATTCATTGTTAAGGGCCAAGAAATCGCATAGAGTGCTACCTATGGCGAAAACAGAACCCAAAAGTCCAAAACAAACAAACAAAGGCAATATCCATCGTCAATCATCTGCATAAGGGTCCGTACCCTTCCCTGGCCCACATGCCGGCGCGAACATCATAACAAGTAAATCAAGGAAACCCTCCTATAACCAGCGGAAACAGCAAGTCAACTACAAACTCAACTGGTACAGAAACCCACTAAGCTTCCTGAAAGGAGATAAAATAACCGAAGGAAACTAGGTAAAATAACCGAAGGAAACTACAGCGGAGGAGCGGAAAGCAACTGAGGTCCCGGGTGATGTAGAGCGAGAAAACATGCCCGGGGGGAAGGCGGTCAGGGTAGACCTCATAAAGCGGGCTAAGGTGGCCAATACGGAGGCCAAGGACCAGATGGGGGCGTCGGGGCCCAAGTCAAAAACCACATAAAGGTGGTGGGTTGTGGCAGGCTCCCTCTCTGGGCCACAGAGGATGGTGTGCTGGAAGGCTTCGGGGGCCTTGTTGCCCCTCGGGCAGGTTGTGGGGCCATCGTTGTCCTATGCCGGGTGGGCACGCAGGGAGCCTTTGCGAGACCTCATCTGGTGTAGCCAGCCAGCGTCAAACTTGTTGAGACCCATGAAGGGGTGAGGTTGGAGCGACGGTCGGTATGGGTATCTAACCGGGTCCAGGAACCTATCTCCCATTCTTTGATATGGAGGTCATGGCTGAGCCGCTTAAGCTGCGGGTAGGAGCGCCCTGGCGCTGATGCGTGGTAGGTTTCACCAATGAGGTGCTGGGAGGTGACAGGGAGAGGGGCCAGCCCGTCTGGACCTAGCAGCAAGAGGACGGGGTGGGGGATTGCATCCAGGGGCAGCTGGGCCTTATTCTTTGAGAGGGGTCTTGGCTTGAGCCATGGTAGAGGGAGGCGGCTGCCCGCGTTATTCCTGAGGAGGACCATATTGTCAGAGGCATGACGGTGGAGGGAGGGAGTCTGCACTGAGGGGCGGAGGCGAGCCGTATCAGGGTTGATCTCCGGGGGGGAGCAGAGTATTCTCAGACCAGCCAGGCGCTTCTTGTACTCGAAAGGCAGCTGAAGCGGCGGAAGGCAGCCCTCTATGGCCAGCATGTCGGACAGGGTGCAGGTAAAGGAGTTCATGCACCATCTCTGGGTCTTGTGCCAAAATGCGGAGAGTTTTCTCATCATGTGTATGGTAGGGGTGAACACGTCCCCGCGGTACCCAAGAATGGGAAACAGTAAGGAAGACGCTAGCCAGTAGGAGAGGAAGGGGGGGCAACCATCCCTGCAGGGGACAGTCGTTTTATAGCCACAAACGCAGCCTGGGCCTTTGCCAGGCGTTAGGTGAAGTGGGGGGTCGTGGAGAGTGAGGGTGTGAACCAGTACCCAAACCACGTTAGATCGTCTTTTGGTCTGAATATTGACGTGTCCAGGTGGATGGGGGCGTGACAGGGGTGGTCCCTGTCCTGGTTCGTGCACCAGTAGATGAGTTCAGTTTTGGCAATAGAGAAACAGATACGCATGCGGGAGCCGCTTGCTTTTACCAGGGCGTAATGATACTGTAGGAGTTGAATGTTATGTAGATAGAACCCCAACCAGGCTGTTAGGGCAAGGTTATCCACATAGAACAAGGTGAGGCCGAATAAGACCTCAATGTGGAGACGAGAAACATAGATGACAAATAACAGGGGGGAGACGGGGGAGCCTTGTGGGGTTCCCACCGACTCTGGGGAGAAAACTTGGGGAGAGCCCAGGAAGAGTAGGCGGCAGGACCTGCCTATGAGGCAAGAACCTGTCCAAGATACTAGGTATGGGTTGACCCCCTTTGCGCTTAGCATGCCACAGAGGGTAGAGGGATTACCGTTGTCGAAACCTCCCTTGATGTCGAAAGGAGATAGGGGGAGGAGCCCCCTCTTATATTCAAGGAAATTCTAGCACAGCCTTTGCCGCCCAACTCATACCCCAGTATGAGTCACATATCTGCATAACCAAGGAAACAATACAATTTGTAGTAAACCTTACAAAGGATATCCCGCGTGGCCACCGTGTAACAAAGAAAGAACACCAAAGTTATCCCAACCTGTATCTCACAAGGGGATGGTGAGAGTTTCCACCTCGGTTTCAAGTTCTTGGTAGAAATCACATAGGATTTGTTTGTGCTGATATGAAGCAGCGTTTGAGGTCATCAAAAGCCTCTTGTGGTTCTTCGGCTCAAATGAATTTCTTGGGGTATCCTTTCAAGAAATTGGTGATCTGGGTGCAACTAGCTGTGAAATACTTAATTAACATTCGGTAAAGGTTGGCGAACCAGAGCAAAATCTGAATATCCTTAACCAAGGCTGCAGCCCTTCAAACATGCCAGATTCAACCTTGTTCTCATTCATGGTCATGATATGTGTTGGCACAACATATTCCAAAAGTCCACCATTTTTGCATCAAACATGCTTTTCTCCGCGCAGCTTGCCATCTGATCTTCACAGAGCCTTGGTAGAACCTTTCGAACAAGTATAATGTATTTCTCAACTCTATTGCAGTAGATAAGAATATCGTTGATGTATACAACCACTCCGGGGGCCAGAAATTCCCGCACACTCTCGTTCATCATAGTCTGAAAGGTAGCTTGTGCATTAACCAGACCAAAAGGCATAACCTGGTATTGATAATGCCTGTCACATGTTGGAAAAGCTGGTTTCCATTCATTCCCTTTACCAGCTCTTATTTGATAGAAACCGTGTTTCAGGTCTAAGTTTGTATACATTTGGACATTGCAGACCTGATATGTTAATTGCGTCATGAAGGGTATTGGATATTTATTGTGAATCATGACATTGTTGAGTCCTTAATAGTCGACAACAAGGCTTAGGCCACTGTCAGGCTTGGGAAGGAAAAGGCTAGGTGCGCCTGCTGGTGATTTGCTCTGGGAAATCTTTTGGTGTTGAGCATATTATCGAGATATTTGCAGAGCTCCGCACATTGTGTTTACAATAAGGGGTATATTGGACCCCATGCTCACTAGGTATCAGGGTTGAGGTCGATTGCATGGTCGAAAACTACTGCAAGGATCTAATTTCTCTGCCTTTGAGAGACCGAACCGGTCAAGGTACACATGTACCTTTCTGGTAGCTGGTCAATGATCGTAATCCTTTTGTCGCCAGCCTTTTCGGTTTTACCTGGGCCGCAGCATTTGGGTTATTTGGGGCGGCTTTATCGTGGTCTACCGAGGTCCCTTCATCTTCTGGAAGTATCCCCGATTGGCATTCCTCATGGCAAAAGGACAAGTTTTTTGTGTTTGTGATATTGGTGATGTGGTGTTCCTAATACCACCAGGTGAATGATATTATCGGACCAAATTTCCCTGCCGGAGGTCTTTCACAGGAAACAAGAGAATAGTGTTGATTGTTTCCTGTTTCTAGGAATGGAGGTTGCGTGAAATTGGTTTGGCCAGAGGAGATAGCTTCTCAGTGAAAGCTTGAATCTGAACTGCAGGAGTTTTTCGTGCTATCAGATGTCTAGGTCTTCAACAATTTGCTCTCTGAAGAGAAAAATATGCGATCCAGAGTCCAACAGCACAGGGATCCGATACCATTTGCCCACCCGATAGATATGCGCATATCCTTCCTGACACTTATAACATTCTCCTTCTTGTATATGGGGATCTGCCAATCAATCCGTTCAGTTAGGACGTAATTGCGGTTGTTGTTTGCCCCCTTAAGACATAGTGTTTGTTACAGGGCATGGGTGGCCTTGAAACTGGCGGCCCTCGACCCGAATCCCCCACCCTGCCCCGGTCAATAGCCAGGCGCAGGGTCTTTTTTTTTGTCACCCCCTGCTGGGGCCCCTATCCAGTCCCCTGCAGTGTTCAATGCTCCGGACAGCCACCCGTCAATGAATTGTCCGAACCCTTGGCGCCCCTTTTTTGTATATTCCTCTCACGAACCTTTCTCTTTTGTTAAATCAATGAGTAATTATGTGAGCATATATCAAAAACCAGATACATCAAATTATATAGGGGATTTATTTGCATGCAATGATTGATACCATATGAACCAGAATAATTCAGAACACTGGTTCGACGTCCGACTTGGCTAGAGTAGTAATGTATATTGTCCCTGCAGGCCATACACTGAATTCATACTCCCAATTTATACACACTATTCACATGTTCAAAACATATGCCGTATTCATAAGCCTTATTCATCTGCCGGATCCCTATGCCCAAATCATACGCCCAAACCATATGTCCAAATCATAACCACAGTTTTCCTATGGAGTTACTGTGTTCAGAGTTCACATAGCCAAATGGTGAGGTGAAACAAAGAGTGTATTAATAACAATAAGCGTTCTATAAAGGCTAATTATGCTGGGTGGGATGTGACTAGAGTTTGTTACAGGGGCGGACAGAGCCTGGAAAAACCCGGGCCTGGGCCCTTTTCGCTGCCCCACTCCGCTCAACGCCCTGGGGCGGAGTTTCCTTTTCGGCATTCCCTGCCCCTGTCTGTGATCAGGCCCCCACCCCACCCATACCCCAGACGGGTCTCCATTAAAAGTAGGTGGTAACCAATGGGCCCCGTCAAGGGAATGACTGTAGGTCGGCCCCAGACCGTGGCGGGGCCGCCATTTTCAGAAACGTACCCCCCTGACCCCGTGTAATGGCGGTGTCCGGCCAGTGAAAACCTGCCCCACCCTGCTCTGTAATGAACACTAGATGTGACTCAGAGAGTCGAGTTTGTGGTATGATTTGTATAAAAGTGAGAAAAGACTGCCCCATCCCCCACACTACATGGCGACAACACCATTGGGTAAACAAAAACAAGAACAATGAAAGTCATAGTAGTTGAAAAAAGAGGTGAATTAAGAGAAACACAAAGACGATCCCCGAATATGCTTATGTGGTAGCGCTCGCACAATTACCAGCACCGGCTCCTGCCCTCCCACCTCCAATGGGCATCCCACCGCCACCACCCCTGGAACCACTCCCTCCAGGGCCCGCAGAGCGCCTACAAGCCCCTCGCCAACCACGCCAACCCTTACCCGAGTCGGCAGAACTCGCGTCCGTGGGGTGCGACTACTAACTTGAGCCCCAGACGGCCATGTTCCGGCGGGGTGTGCAGATGTGCTTCTGACGGTTCCGGTCACCACCCTACTACTACGACCACCACTCTCCCCAGTACCCACTTGCCCGGTATCATGCTCTCCCTGGGTACCTCTCGTATCACCTTCCTCACTACCACTTCCATCTCCCATACCAGAACCCACACTCCCAACCAAATTTCCCTGTCTAACAACTCTCCCAGGACCCCCTGTAGTACTACTACGACATGTCCGGCTAGTGCTCCCAGGGCCACCATCTAAGCCACAGCATCCACGTGGAGGTGGATTATCACTGTTGTCACTGTCGCTGTCACTACAGTCATTGGCAGGGGGTCAGTGATGTGAAGAAGCTCCCAGGTGAGGGGGAGGGTAACCACGTTAAAAAGATGCACCCCCAGGAGGAGGAGGGGGGGGAGCATGCCGGGGAGGCGGAACAGCCCCAGGATGAGCAGCACCCTCAAGAGGAGGAGGAGGAGGAGGTCGTGGACCGGGGGAGGAGGAGGAGGAGGAGGAGGAGGAGATTCACCCCTGGGAGCAGCACCAGCTGGATTTGAATCACGTCTCATCTCTTCCCGAGCGGCACCATCGGCCTGACCAGCCATAATTTTCATGACATCCGCAACTTAGCGCACGTCCTGGACCCTGAGCCTAACGCGACCAGCATGTGCCACACCCAGGGCTCCAGCTATGAAGAAAAGATTAGTAAATCCGATAATTATACTAGGAGAGGGACTCTTCTTACCTCTCATTGTCATCACACGGAACTGTTCCGCTACCACCATGAGAGATTCAACAGCTGATGTCTGCCAACGGATTGGTTGCTCGAGTGCCAAATCTGACACAATCTCCTGGCAAAGACGATAGAATGGGGCCTTGGGAATTAGGTACCCGCCATGGCGGCGATACTTAATATTCTCTGCCATTGCCACCCTCCCAGTTGGATACCGCTCCAGCTGCTGCACTCCACCAACAACATTCCTAGCACCTTTCCGAGCAAGATGCCGAGTTGGGAGCCCCGGAATTTAACCACACTTGCGGCCCCAGATACCACCATTTGCACGATGTTTGGGAGGCATTGAGCAGGAGTTACCTTTTTGGTCATTGCTTGCTTGTTGTGCTGACGGAGAGGTGCATGAGGAAGGATGTTCACAGGAAAAGAGAGAACGTGTTTTGCAGAGAAGTTAGAGGCAAAATGATCTTTGGTGTGTAGGTGACTGGGGTCTGCTTCCTTGGGCGTATGTGTATTTGTAGGTATGTGTATTTGTGTGTATGTGTATTTGTGCGTATGTGTATTTGTCCGTATGTGTATTTGTTCGCATGTGTATTTGTGCGTATGTGTATGGACCTTATACATTCCCTGATGGCTGATTCGGATATTAGGGCTTGCTAAAAGGAAGAAGCAGGT
>Ga0307510_10004229_pt1 | contig 16868 bp, 15 predicted proteins | sample 12_EM_MG_FD_207224 | JGI IMG/M metagenome (GOLD analysis project Ga0307510, IMG submission 207224) | Populus trichocarpa ectomycorrhiza microbial communities from riparian zone in the Pacific Northwest, United States - 12_EM | ecosystem: Host-associated > Plants > Roots > Unclassified | place...
ACCGAACCAACAGGAGAGCTCGAAGAAGGCGAATTCGCCACAGTTTAAACATATGGGCCGCTGTGGTTGGACAGGTTCAAGAAAATCCTCACTAGCGTCAGTCCGACTTTTGCCAGATTATACGGTACTCGCCAAATGCAACAGTATCCGGAAACGGCGCCGTTTGTGCACGGACCGATCCTCCCATACCAGGAACGCAACACCCGAAAATCTATTAAGAAATCGAGGGCTAGGGCTGGCGCCTTTTCCGGATAATTCCGCATTTGGCGAGTACTTCGAGCACGTACTGGTACGAGATCTTGAATAGCGATTTTAAGGCACAAAAGATCCACGTTATACAAGTATGACAGGAAACTCACAAGTGAGAAGAAGTGGTTGGTGAAGCTGAGTAAAGTTCAAGGGAATGCATCATACTTGCAAATTTTGTGGTTCGGGTTTAAGTCAATGCCCCGCAGAGAAACCCCACTATGGCTTACCACATCCTCCGAAGCTGGCCTTGGAAAAGAAATATAGTACAGACGAGATAGATGACATTGCCGCCGTGGGCCCATGGCATAGCTGGGAGGGCTTACTCCCAACCTACTTGAACTCCCGGGGCATACGATCCGGGGGGTCCACTCAAGGTAGCTGGAAAAAAACAACCACTCGAGGGATGCGTAATACTCGTCTCATACAATACCGAATTACTCAAATAATATTTGGGGTTGGGGTTTGCTATGAAAATAGGTATCCTGGGGGGGGGGGCGTTCTCTGTCGTGAGTATGATAGTAAGCTAGGTTTCGGGGCGGGTCGTCAACACAATTTCCCACCATTAAGGTCCCCTTTCCTTGTGCTCCGGGCACGGAGTGAAATGCTTCCGTACGGGTTTTCGAGAAGTGGAGTCTTTCAAAGTCTGTGAGGAAGGTTGAATGAGAGGCGGGGAGGATTTAGCCAGAGGGTAAGATGTGTCGATAATGATGTTCAAAATCAGGCGGACGAGGAAAAGAGAAGATGTGTGTTTGGTATTGGCAGGGGGGGGGGGTTACCTCACAGCAGAGTAAACAGGTTGAGCGGCCAGGAATAGATGCCGGAGAAAAGGGAGGACTGGAGAGAAAAGAGAAAGAAAAAAATCAAATACAATTAATCACGGACCATAAGCTGTTCTACAGTTATTCCTGGGGCACTCTTGCTCTCGCACGCATAGCGTGAGTGTGTGATCGGATTCATTTCTATATCTACCAAACTTTTATCCATTCCTCTTACAATACAATATGCTGCCCAAGTTAACGCAATAATACATGTAAACAGTAAACACAAAGTCAACGACCGACAAACGCTAAACAACCTAAAGTAGTAAAAATGGCAATCAAAATGCAGATCAAAGGGCAGTATATATAGAGAGAAAGGGGGATCGGAACGCCAAGATAGACTACCGAGAGAGACAACATTAGTGAAGCAAAAGCCAAGAAATATAACAGCAAGATATGGGAACGGTAGCCGGGCAATTTAGGGGAATCAAGGAGCCAACGGGGGATTCCAGGCGAACTACCCACATCCTTGGCATGCGCCCTAGCTTCTGAATCTAGGTGTCTGGAACTCTCTATGGCGGGTGTGGGACTAGGATTCGCTCGGTTTGTAGCCATGCTGGGAAGGTGCATCTGGTAGGTGGGGAGGGAAGTGTGCGACTCGATCCTCGGACACCAAAACAGGTGAGCCCTTTTGAAAGGCGAATCCATCGACTCCAGCAGCATCCTTACTATCCCTTGATGTCCGTTCTTGACAGCCCAGCGAAGCGGTGTATAGCCATATGTGGTGTCACATGTGTGGGGATTGACGTCGCTCCGTTCCAGCAGCATTCTCACGATCTCCTCATGCCCACTCTTGGCAGCCAACAAGAGCGGTGTTCGGCCATATTTGGTGTCAGGTGTGTCGGGGTTGATATCATCACGCTCCAGCAGCATCCTTACGATTCTCTCGTGCCCATTCTTGGCAGCCAACCGGAGCGGGGTTTGGCCACACATGGTGTCAAGTGAGTTGGGATTGACGTCATCCCGTGCCAGCAGCATCGCCACGACCCCCTCATGCCCATGCCCGGCAGCCTGCCAGAGCGGTGTTCGGCTCCACCTAGTCGCTTTGTTGGGGCCTACATTGTGCTGTTCAAGCAGTATTTTTACAATCCTATCATGTCCATTCTCGGCAGCCCACAGGAGTGGTGTTCGGCCATGTTCGGTATCAGCTGTGTCAGGGTTGACGTCGTTCCGCCCCAGCAACATCCCCGCGACCCCCTCATGCCCACCCCTCGCTGCCCACCAGAGCGGTGTTCGGCCATATTCGGTGTCGGCTGTGTCGGGATTAACGCCGCCCCGCCCAAGTAGCCTCCTCACCATTCCCTCATGGCCACCCTTCGCAGCCCACCAGAGTGGCGTTCGGCCGTGTTCGGTATCACTTGTGTCAGGATTGACGTCGCCACGTTCTAGTAACATCCTTAGGACCCCCTCATGTCCATTCTCGGCAGCCAGCGAGAGCGAAGTTCGGCCCCCTTTATCGGCTCTGTCGGGTTCGATGTCATTATGTTCTAGTAATGCCCTCACGACCCTCTCATGCCCGTTCTCGGCAGCCCACAAGATCGGTGTTCTGCTATATTCGGTGTCAGCTGTGTTTGGGTTGACGTCGCTCCGTCCTAGCAGTAGGCTCACGACCGCTTCGTGCCCATTCTTGGAAGCCCACAAGAGCGGTGTTCGGCTGCACTTATCCGCTTTGTCGGGATCGACGCCGCTCCGTTTCAGCAGCATCTTTATTATCCCCCCGTGCCCGTTCTCAGCAGCTAGCGAGAGTAATGTGCGGCTCAACTTATCCGGTTCGTCAGGGTTAACATCGCTTCGTTCCAGCAGCACCTTCACCACATCTTCATGCCCCCCCCTAACAGCCCACACGATCGCTCTGTTACCATGGAGATCCGTTGCCTGCACATCCCATTTATTCGTCCGCAATAAAGCAGCAGTTATCTCCACGTGTCCGAAGTATGCAGCGCCGTGAAGCCCTGTAAATCCTTTAGGTCTGCCCTTCCAATCAAAAAGCTGGTACCGAAAGGGCATCCCGTGCAATAGTATTTTCGAAGATATGTGCTTATCGTATCCATCGAGTAGTCTCAAGGCAAGAGTTTTCACACTTTCTGTGGTTTCCCGCCTAGCATGCGTACCCCAGTGGCAAGAAGCATATGCAACAAAAGGAGCGGCCGGCGGGATGGAACGAAGAGCAGGCGAAAAACCTCTCACTTGCGGAAAATTGAGGTAGGTCAAACAGGCTCTAGCAATCATCGAGTGGGACTTAGGGAAGAAGCCAGGATTACTCGAGAGGTACTCCCGTAAAGTGTAATGAACAAGCCGGACGGTAGAGGAGGACTTCTCGATTGTGACGAGCCCCAACGAGCACACCAGCAGTGTTTCTACCGCAGGAAGGTTCCCAATATCCAAGTCGGTAGACCCTTCTACGCCCAGGGCGTGGCGTAGCTCGTCGACATGTAACGGCCGCTCCGAATGCGATACCCACATTAGAACCTCCATGCCGAGTTTTGACCTACCCCCTCGTAGGGACTTGATTCGTGATATGGTTGCCGCATAAGCATCTCTCAAACTCTCCCCTTTAGTCATTTCATCGAGCTTCTTTTTTCTCCGAGTGAGAGTAACCTCGCCTAGGATTGCATCCATGTTCAGAGAAACGAGAAGGAAGCTAGAACACCACCTTTAGCGAATCATACCTCGGATTAGTATTGGGAATGTGTTTGATACTCTTGCTTACCTTTCCGAGACCTTCTCCGGAATTACTCTCATAATATCGGCCCGAAATTGGTCGTCCATTGCATGAGGATCAGTGTCACTATTCAGCCTCATCTCTAGATAACTCTCAATATCGCCGTGGGCAGGACTGAGAGGTATCCGGAGGGCCTTGCTGAAATATTCCACGATTTCGTTGTCGATATGGGGCCTTCCAGTAAGGAATACTCGCGTATTTGGGGAAACCCGAACGATTTCTTGCAATGACTCAAGGAGCTCTCGTCGATGCTTAGCAGGAGACTCGTCTAAAGCATCGATGCAGATAAATAACCGCGGTAGCGACGCAATAGTGTTCTTGACAATCTCTACCATATCCGAGAGTAGGAGGCCTCGGCCGCCAAACTCTTTCCCCGCCTTCCGAAACGCCTCCCGAATATGCTGAGGGATTCCTCCTCCTCTGCTAACGAGTTGCTTCACCATAGCACCGAGCATATTTGTTGTGGACTGTTCTTGTTCGGCAACGAAATCGCAGTATAGCCCCACGACGGCAAGGCCTTTATCCCCAGTCTGATCGCACAGACTATCAATAACCAGGGAACTATTGTTTGCAGATTGTTAGCGATATCCACATTAGCTTTCTCAAGACCCGGGACCCTGCTACCTGACATGTGTTTTCCCCACCCCGGGATTCCCGTAACACAACAACACTTGCTCCACGCAACCACCTTCCGCGTCACGCCATTTTCTGAACTCGCTAGTCTCTAGTACCCAGCTTCCCACGCCCTCGACTCGGTCGGTCCGCACACCTTGGTGCCGCTGCTGTGGTTCAAGTGGCGATAACCACGGCAGAATTTGACGTCCCTCGTCGTCTAACCCGGTAATGAGGTTGACAGTATTGAAGGAGTTAACATTCCCCGTGATCTGCTGGAATCCTGACGACATCTGGCGGTGGGTTATTGTCCGAATTCCCTTTCTTGTAGGAGTTAGAGGGGTTTTGTTCCATGAGGATCTAACTTCCCGGAACAAGCGAGGATTTCTAAGACAAAAAAGAGGGATCTCGTATCTCCCGGGTTGTTGAGATGGTGGAATGCTTTGGCCCCACTCCGATCAGCGTCCAGGACGGGGGTTATTCGGCTGCTCTCTCGATATTCATTGATGATGTGCGTACTCAAGCGAATTAAATTCTCGAAATGCTAGTGACAACGGTAGCCCCTTGTCAACAATCGTCCTTATTATCAATCAACCATCAGCAAGTGAAAAGTAGCACAACTTGGTGCTAGGAAAAAATAAAAATATCTATTCTGCCAGATAACTTTGGGGAAAAACAAGTGTGGGGAAAAAATCCTGAAATTATTTCCCTTCGATGGTGTAGTTATGGCAGTAAGTGGCAGCAAGGTCGGCAAAGTGGCAGTATATACCGGTATGTGGGTGGATGAGGAACAACCGTTTTTCATCATCATGTCTGAGTACCGGTATTTAATCTGCATCGCGAGTAGATGCTGATCACATTACTAATACAGTACCAACCATCCCAAGGACGGATGTGACATGCAGATTCGCGACCTCCGTATACCGTAGCTCTATTCTGCAAGTGCTATTGGAGATGTTCTCGCACACAGCACGAAATGGAAAAGGTTTATAATAAAAATAAAAATGTTTTCGCACACACCACTTTGTGACCTCACCAATTTTTAACATTTTTTTGCTGGTAAACCATTTTAATGTGTGCGAAACATCTCCCATGGCACTTGTATGGCTAAGCAACGCTTCACCAATATGATACGAGCTCTATTTCATGATTGTTTTTCAGGCACGGTCACTGGGCCACAGCATTGAGCTACGATATGGAATATTGTGAATTTGCATGTCACATCCGTCCATAGGATAGAAGGTTGCACACTTGCGAATTTGCGACAATTACAAAAGGTTGTCCCAGAACTCGAGAATCCGGGTACCTCGCTGTCTCGTAGGAATCTCAGTAAGCTCTGATTCAGTATAATTCGTAACTAAAATACCGTACGGGAGAAACTACACATCCATAGTTGCGGTTGCGCAACCAAACGGCAGTACGTTCCAAGGGGTACGCCAACTCAACTCGCCAGGTCCGCAGCTCTGAATTTCTTTACGACAAAACCTGACCTGTTGCCCTGGAACACTCGATATGCCAGATAGATTCTTAGGATTTTGGCCGTCCAGTACTTGTACAGCAGGGTGTGAGTCTGTTAGCCTGTTTGAGACAATGAGAAGTGTAGCATAAAATTATCCACCATCTCAACAACCCAGGAGATAAAGTCCCGGAGCTGCACCAGCATGCGCTGGCTCAATGATCATCAGTAGCCCAGAAAGTGTAAAACTCCCCCAAAACTTGTTTCCGAATAGATTTTGTCACAGGTCGACCTTGGATCCCAGTGCAAAATAGCATCAAATATTTGAGTGAAGAATGCCTTTCACCTACGGTATATTGCATCTAGCTTTCGTACTCCACAGAATATCCTAGAGCACCATAGCTCTTGTTTCTGCCAGGCGAAACGAGGCCAGCCTAAGCTTACGCATCCGGGCACGAGGCAGACCACCGGCCAAACCAGAGCCCGCCCCCATCCCCCGAGCCCAAATCAACCATTGGTCTAACAGAAAGTCCAAACAGTTTTAATTCTGGGTGCTTGACCAGTTGCAGTGGATGTGCTTATCAGGAGGCTGAAAAAAAAAAGACAATATACCTGTACTCGAGTATTTCACCCCATTGCTTTTTCCTCTCGAGTCACTGTTTGCGTATCTCTACGGTACATGGGGGAAAAATTTTCTCCTTATGAATTACAAGTATAGTGGCGTTCATCCGCCGGAGAAAATGGGCTTTTCCTTCTTTGCTCAGTACAAGTACAAGGACTCGAGCACTCGAGAATGTTTTTTGTGTCGTAATGAAAAATTTTCATCTTGCGCCATTCTGGCTCTATCTCAACCCGTATGCCCTTTACCAGATTTCTGCTTTCACCGCAGCTACTGGTACCAAGGCAGCTGATACCGTATGTAGATATGGTCTGCCCCTACAAGCTTTTTGGCCAAGAGAAGTCTAGCCATATCAAAGATTGAATTTCGCAGGAAAAGTGTGGTTTTTTCCTATTACTTTAGGTTAAATAGAAAATATTTTAATGTACCGGTATGGGATCAGACACACAAACGCTCCGCATTATGCTATGACGGACCAACCCTAGGTGAGAGGGAGGGGTTGGGGAAACAAAGTAACGACCAGTTAATTTTGGGTTCCAACAGCATGAATCCGAATAAGAAAAATGTGCCGGGACGTTGGAGTTTCTCCTCCACGCTACCCTGGGGAAAATACCTCACACTCAGCTCTCAGTTGAAACAAACAAAAGTATACACTACGCCATACTAGGAGAGGCAACCACACCCTCCTTGAAATTTTTTCTTCTCATTGAGTTTTTCCCGGGCTTAAACAACAGCTCAGACCCGGGCCGAACTGGTACAAAGGCTTCCTAACAGTCTACCCGCACCGCATACCGGTAATACAGAACTACGTTTCCCTAACCTTGAAAAAAAAGAGTACAGTACGAGTACAAAGGCGAAAATACGGTATCGGTATCGCATTCCCGCCGTGTGCCTATAGCGGAGATTACTCCCGGCCTAGACTCCCGAGAGCCTCCAATCGGGAGAAGGGTCTACCCGAGGTCGCTAAAAACAACACCGTGGGACGCACTGGGCGGTACTCGAGTACAGTACAGCCATCCGAGGGTGGTGGATGCAGCCCATCATTGGTGTGATCTGGCTGCTGTGGAACATCACCGCCTGAATATATTTCTCTTCAATCCATTCAATTCCTCCCGCCCCGGATGCCCCTCATTTCCTAATCTTGTACCCTATTTGGCAAATGCGCAGTTCAATTCATTGTCAATGGACCTGCCATGCAGGAAGAATTCAACGCCTGCGACCTAGGATTGTCTTCTAGGCTCCAGTCAAAAAATAAAACCATAAGCGACCAGCTCTGGGATCTGCGGATGGATACGCGAATCTCGCCTGAAACAGGAAATACAAGTTACAGGCATGGGGAGCCTGGGCGCGGCGATAGAGAATTTGTATGGCAAATTGTTTGTGCGTATCAGACCGCCTAAACAAACTTCGGACTCGTGTTCGGGTTCCCCCGTATCTGCCTGTAACCCGCACACAACTTCATCATGAATTGAAATCTTGCATGGGCAAAGAAAAGCCAATGTCGACATATCTCCTGGACTGCTGAGGCATTGCAAAATTGTGCCGCCCCCGTCAGTATCTAAGACAGAGGTGACTAAAGTGATGCCTCAGTCCTCTCCAGCGATGATGTGTGTAGGTACGATCACATAGCTAATATTGGCTATGGTCTGAAGTTTGCGCATCTGCGAATTTGTAGTAACTAACCAAGAGTCGCTTATTAACCTGTGCCTCAGACACTGACAGGGGCGGCACAAAATTTTGCAATGTCTCAGCAGTCTAGGAGATAGCCGGATACTTTAGGTTGTTTAACAAGGCATCCAGAGTCCCCTCAAGGATTGCATCAATTCGCCACATCCTCCACAAGAATTAATGTTTGGGGGATGCGCGGAAGAGATAAGCAGGAACCCCAATGCCCCAACCCAAACCCGTCTTCATACTCTCTGAAAACATACAAAATTCCCAATTCCCAATTCCCTCTCGCAATTTACTGTACCCCTAAGAGCCATCATGACACATCACTCGCTTGGAAATAGGGCTCAAAGGGCAAGGTACGATACGGGACCTTACGGTAACGCCTCTAAGCAGATTAGTGGAGCGACGGCGACGACAACCAAACGACTACCGTGAAACGAAACACGACGAGTTCACACAATGGAAATGCCATCTCCAGCGTGCAACTCAGGAGAGGGGAAGTTTCTCAACCAACGCCTATCTCTATCGAAAAACTAACGGTAAAGACAGGAGTGTATGTAACCCACAACGAGGTCATTCTCCTACCCATTCACCGGTCTCCGTCCATCCTCTTCACCGCATGTTTCCCTTTCCCCTTTCCATACTCCCATGATAACAAAGGAAAGACAGAGACTCGCACTGTTTTCTTAGCCCCCGTGCATCAGCTCCCCCCACGCACCCGGCCCCGCCCACGCCCGACTCCCTCACGCTTTCTTCCAACTCTTCCGCCTCCCTTCCGCGTTCCTTCCGGCCGATGCACCAAACGCATTCCCGAAGCCAATACTCCTTCCTGAAGCCGAACAATGAAACGACTATCCTAAGAGCATGCCGAGCAGTATCTCACGACTTCCAACAAAAGTACGGTAAACTCTCCAGGTGTCATTTGCCAGCGGTCGTCGAGCTTCGGATTATGATATTGGGTCTAGATCTTAGTGTGATACTCATGGGGTTGCTAAGAATACCTAACCTAACAGATATTTTGCGGGGGCTGTCGTTATTTCATCAGTTCTTCAGTGCCTCCCATCCTTTTTCTCTTCGCGAGGTTAGGTTCGCAGAAGCATTTACACAAAAGATACCATGGAGAAATGTCATCACTGAAGGCCTTTGTGAGATGTTTGTATGAGGTGTGCCCCAACTTTGTATGAACTGTTTTTAAGCATGCTGGAATGCGAAGTATTTGTCACACGGGGGCAGACCGGAAGGCTGGAGGTTAGATTACTTTCACTTAGCGTAAGCACATAGGATGGAAGACAGGATTCCCTAACGTTAGAATTTAAGGTGTGAGATACCGTTTTCCCGTATTTTTTTATCTTCCTAGTGTAATTTAGTGTAATTTTCCGTATAGTATCAATCGGGTAAGGTACAGTGGTGTACTAGTACCGTATTATTGGAGAACTGCCCCGGGGTCTAAGAGAGCTTGAACCGTACTGCAAAGTTAGTGTTCGTATATGGTTTCTTTCTCTTCTCAAATGCTTCCCTCAGCTCTCTATGTCTTTCATGCTCGATACTGGAGGAGGGTTAATGTGTGCTCTTTCATTGCTCCCTTTGCCCCTCCCAGGTGGCTTCTTTGGCAGCCCTTGCTTCCTACTTTCCTTGTAGAGGGATCCCGGTTGTAATAGCTGGACTGAACAGCTGTACTATAGCTGCGCTATGTCTTTCTTATTCAATTAATTGAAGGTTGTCGCAATAAGAGATCTTGACTTTATCTATTACTACTTCGTCCAAGTACCGATCGTATATTGTAACAGTTAGATCACCTTGGATATCATACCGCATCATATTCTGTGATGTCGTCCGGCAACCCTTTAAGCGAATTAATAGAACGACCGTGACAACCAAACGAAACGCCAAGAGTTGACACAACAAAATCTGATCGCCAGTGAAACTGGTAGGAGTGGGGAAGTTCGCTCGTTCTCTTCTTCAGCTTCGCTATCTATCGCTCACTCTATCGCAACTAACAAACGGCAAAGACAGGAGCGTATATAAACCACGATGAAACCCTCCCATCCTTCCGTGGATCACAAAACATATCTATTTTCGGCACCCTATGTCCCCCTATCCCTTTTCCGTACTCTCGTGCTAACAAAGGAAGTACGAACCCCCCTACTATTCGTAGTCTACAGGCATCCATCTCTTGCACGCTTCTCTCCGGCTCTCTAGCTCCCCCTCGGCGGATGCATCGATTCAAAATCTAAGCGCGTTCCCTCAGCCTTAGCGCGCTCCCGAAGCCCTAGCACATTCCCGGAAACTAACTATGCGAACAATGAAACAACAGCGCGAGCCTGCTGAGAAGCATCTCACGACTTCCAACACAACTTATCGTTAATTCGTCAGACGCCGCAACTCGGGCCGGAATAAAAAAACAATTTGGCTGGCATGGAGATGCTCGGGGGGGTTACAGCCGGACATAGGAAAAGAAGCGAAACCCCAATTTAAATTTTCGGGAACACAATCGCACCAGCTCGGATAGGAGGATACTAATCCCACTTGGGTCTTCTTCAGTAGTATGCTCCTACACACAGCTGTCTTCACATGTTACCAAATCTTCGTAGTTAATTCCTTCGCAGAGCCATCCAATCTCGCTTCAATTACTATCCCAAACCGACTCGAATCAGGGAGCCTACGGAATCGGCCCTTACCGAGGATTTGGCCCCTACGCCAGAGGATGAAATCCCCTGATATCAAGCCTTATGGGGGTTACCGCCCTCGAGATCGTATACTGTGAGTTCCGGTATCGGTGGTATACAATATGATGACCCCCCCTTTATTCGAACCCCATGTGGAGTTAGTCCGGAGCTGTAAATGCACTCCTTGTGACCGATGATATAGTACAATATTGATACAGTTCGTCAACATTCAGTTCTAGGATGGCGTTGGGGCGATAAGGGAGTGTTAATGGGAAGGGAGGTATATCTCACAATGGGGTGAACGGATGGGTGGGCAGGGGCAAGTGGCCCGGAGGAGAAGAGCACAATGTGAGAAAGGGGGGACTTCTTCTCATTCCGCTGCTTGCTTTCACTTTCACGACTCACAATGCCCAACCGGCTAAACGAGCTCACAGTAGAGACAAGAGTATGGATGAACCACAAGTTATCTTCCTATCCTTCCAGAGATGGAGACACATGTCGATTCCCTTCCACGAATGTCCCCCTTTCCCTGCTGCAGACTCCCGTGCTAACAAAAGAAAGACAAACACTGCAAAGACCTTTCGCTTTCAATAGTCTCCGCATCCCTTCCAATGCTGGATCTATCCTAAGCGTATATCTGAAGGCCCTGTCCGAACGATAAAGAGATAAGCTGTCCATAGGCTGTGCATGTCAAGCAGCATCAAAGACCTCCGACACTAAGTGGTAATTCCAGTGGCGATTTTATCTGGTCTACTTGGTCAGCCCCCATGTTCGTTGACCTCCCTCCGATGTTACTCACAGCAAAAATCTTTGGATTTTATCATAATCACATCCAATCACTCGAAAGCAGATATCTGTTGTTGGAGCATCCTTCCATATCTGGTATGGTTGACTGCGGGGTGTTATGTAAGCCGGGGGTATGGCGGCGGTGATGCGGCGGCGAGTGAGGCTCTGTGAACGGGGAAATTGTGACGCGTCTTTTCTTGTTACATAGCCGGGGTCACCCCCTACTTTTCTCTCTCTCCCAATCAATACAACAACAGTCGTTTCAACATCTGTAGTCCGACCAGGCCCGGTGAGATAGGCCCTTAAAGCCGGACTATAGCCCACAGTCCGGCCCGGCCGCCCCGGAAAAAAAGCCCAGGCCGCCCGCCCGACCGGACTTGCCGCTTGCGAACACTGGCCAACCGTGCTTCATGAACTCAACTCTGTTGGTCCCTGCCATGCGGACACCCACAGTTAGGGGAAGAAGACGTAGTGGAGATGAGAAGGGAGGCTTTTATTAGTTCTTAGACGTGAATCTGCTAAGTAAATAGGGCTAACAAAGATGTGTAAGCAACCACTGGTTTACCCTCAACGCCGTCATACGCTCTCCACAACACAACTAGATGGTTCCCCGTTCCTTACAACACTCAACACTCTCGTGTGTATGGGCGAGTGTCTAGCCTCATTTATATCTATATCTATGAAACCTCCATCCATCATGCCTACAATCTGATGGGGTTACCTCCTGGATTACATAATACAAGGAAATAGAAAACCAATCATTGACAGACCCTGGATAGCTTAGCGCAATGGGAATGAGAAACAAAAGCAAATCAAAAGTGAGTATATGTATGGGAAAGGGAAAATGGAAAGGCACCAACGGGGCATGGATATAAAAATTGTTTTAAAAAGCCAAGGAATAAGGCGACCAGAAGTGGGGAAGGGGATAGAGTGATTCGAGGGAACTGATAGCGACACTCTGATGGCAGCTCGCTCACGACCCAATGACGACTGGGGTAGCGTAGGTAACGGCGCGAAGTCCAGGAGGAAAGCACGTAGGTGGTGGTTGTGGTATGTGTGATGTTCGATGTACAATACAGGAAGCTCTCTACTGGTAACTTAGACTAGGTACAGAAAGAGAGCGCACAAACGCACTAAACAGGAAAAAACCACAAGCGGCAGTCACGACCTTAAACCGGTCGCACCCTGGCTAACTATCATACCCTAACAACTATGAGATTCCAGCTATGATATCAGGAACCAAGGAGAAAATGGAAGATTCCGGGCACATTCTACAGGGGTTCAACGTCTGCAGTAACTTGCCAGTCTGATGGAAAGAACTGACTGTGGTGGGTGTGTGGATTTGTTTTGTTGCGCTTATTCCCGTGCTGGGACCGTGCGTCTAGTGGATGGAGATGGAAGCACCCGGTACTTATCCTTGAATATTGAACTGGGGGTCATTTTGGGTGGAGATCAAGATAGCTCGGAGAGCTCCGGGGACAAGGGCTCTGCTGATTGTGGCCTTTCTGGGTATCCGTGAATGAAATTCGTCGGCTCCACTTATCCGCCACCTGGGGGTTGAGGCTGTTAAGCATCCTCGGGGTTCCGCGATACCCACCAGAAAAGGTTTCGATGCCACCTACCCAGTTTGTGGGGATTGACACCGTTCCGCTCTAGCAGCATGTTTACGACCTCCTCACGCCCACTCCGGGAAGCACGCTTGAGCGGTGTTCGGCCCAAGAAATCCCGTTTATGGTGATTGACGTCGTCCCGCCCCAGCAGCATTCTTACGGTCCCCTCGTGCCCACTCTTGGAAGCCCACGAGAGTGGTGTTCGACGCCACATATCCGGTTTGTCAGCGTTGATGTCGTTCCGTTCTAGCAACATCCTTACGATCTCCTCACTGCCATTCCCCGAAGCCCATGAGAGTGGCGTTCGATTCCACCTATCTGGTTTGTTGGGGCTGACGTCGTTCCGTGCCAGCAACATCCTCACGACCCCCTCATTCTTACGCCAGGAGGCCCACAAGAGTGGTGTTCGGCCTGACCTATCCGGTTTGTCTGGATTGACCTCGTTGCGTTCCAACAGCATCCCTATGACGCTCTCATGCCCACTCCTGGAAGCCCACAAGAGTGGTGTTCGGTGCCATTGATCCGGTTTGTCGGGATCGACGTCGTTGCGTTCCAGCAGCATCCTTACGATGCCTTCATGCCCATTCCATGAAGCCAACAAGAGTGGAGTTTGACGCCACATATCCGAATTGTCGGGATTGACCTCGTTGCGTTCCATCAGCAGCCTTACGATATCCTCATGCCCACTCCTGGACGCCCACGAGAGTGGTGTTCGATACCACTGATCCGGTTTCTCGGGTTTGATGTCGCTGCGCTCCAGCAGCATCCTTACAATGCCCTCGTGCCCACGCCAGGAAGCCAACGAGAGTGGCGTTCGGCGCCACTTATCTGATTGGTTGGGATTGACGTCGTCCCGTTCCAATAACATCCTTCCGACCCCCGTATTCCCAATCTCGGAAGCCAACGAGAGTGGCGTTCGATGCCACTTATCTGATTTGTTGGGATTGACGTCGTTCCGTTCTAGTAGCATCCTTACGATGCCCTCATGCCCTCCCGCAGAAGCCCACGATAGCGGCGTTCGACACCACCTATCCTGTTTGTCGGGATTGACGTCACCCCGTTCGAGCAGCATCCTTACAACCCCCTCATGCCCACGTCCGGAAGCCCACAAAAGAGGTGTTCGGCGTTGCCTATCCAGTTGGTCGGGATTGATGTCGTTCCGCTCCAAAAGTATCCTCACCACACCTTCATGCCCATTCTCAGCACCCCACAGGAGTGGCGTTGAGCCATATTCGGTGCCAGGTATATCGGAATTGGTGTCACTATCTTCGAGCAGTGCCCTCACCACCCCTTCATGCCCCCTCCTTGAAGCCCAAGCAATTGCTGTGTTACCGTGGAAATCGGTTGCCTGCACATCACATATATTTGCCTCCAGTAAGGCAACTGTTAGCTCAAGGCACCCGAAGTATGCGGCACCGTGAAGCCCCGTAAAACCTGTAGGGGTGTCGTCTCGATCAAATAGCTGCTCCCCGGCTCCCACACTGTGCAATAAGAGCATCTTCGAAGATATGTGCTTGTCGTATCCATCGAGTAGTTCCAATGCAAGAGTTTTCACACTTTCAGTTGTCTCCCGCCCAGCATGTGTGCCCCAGTAACAAGAAGCATATTCGACAAAAGGGGCGGTTGGTGGGACGGAACGAAGGGTAGGCGAAAAGCTCCTCACGTGAGGAAAATTGAGGTAAGTTAAACAAACCTCCGCAATTATGGAGTGGGGGTTAGGGAACAAGTTAGTGTTATTGGAGAGGTGTTCTTGCAGAGTGTAGTGCACAAGTCGGACGGTAGAGGAAGACTTCTCGACTGTGACGAGCCCTAGAGAGCATGCTAATAGCGTTTCTATTGCTGGAATATTCCCAGTATCCAAGTCGGCAGACCCTTCTACCCCCAGGGCGTGGCATAATTCGTCGACATGTAATGGCCGCTCCGCATGCGATACCCACATTAGAACATTCATTCCGAGCTTTAATCGGCTTTCGGGCTGCGCCTGCATTCGTGATATTGTTTCCATATATGCGTCTCCCAGGCCCTCCCCTTTGGTCATCTCCTCTAGCTTCTTTCTTCTCCGGGTAAGAGTAATCTCACCCAGGATTGCATCCATGTTTAGAGAAACTAGAAGAAAGCTAGGTGCCACTGTTAGCGAATCACACCTTGCACTTGGCTTGGGACATTATTTGATATTCTTACATTTCCGAGATCTTCTTGGGGATGATTGTCATAATATCCTCCCGCAATCCGTCGTCCATTGCACTAGGAGTAGAGTCACCGCTTAGTCTCATCTCCAGATAACTCTTAATATCGCCATGTGTCGGAGTGAGAGGTATCCGGAGGGGGCTGTTAAAACATTCTACAATCTCGTCGTCGATATGGGGCCTCCCAGTAAGGAATACCCGTGCGCCAGGTGATACTCGAACGATTTGTCGCAGCGACTCCATGAGCTCCCGTCGATGCTTCTGAGCACATTCGTCCAATGCATCAATGCATATAAACAGCCGCGGTAGTGATGTAATGGCCTTCTTTAGTACATCCACCATGTCCGGAAGTCGGAGACCGCGGCCACCAAACTCTTTTTTCGCCTCCCGAAAGGCCTCCCGTGTATGCTCGGAGATTCCTCCTCTGCTAGCAAGTTGCTTAAGCATAGCACCCAGCATATTTGTGGTTGACTGTTCCTGTTGGGCATGGAAATCACAGTATAGTCCCACCACAGCAACGTCTCTCCCCTGATCGCACAGACTATCAACGACCAGAGAACTATTATTTGCTGATCGTCAGCAACATCGGTGTTATTTTGCTCCAGTTCACTTCGTACCTGACATAAGTTTTCCCCACCCCCGGATTCCCGTAACAAAACAACACCGGCTCAACACAGCCATCTTCCCCATCTCTCCATTTTCTGAACTCGGTGGTTTCTAGCACCCAGTTTCCCACACCATCTAGTCGATCGGTCCGCACACCTTGGTGCCGTTTCTGTGGTTCAAGTGGCGATAACCACTGCAGAATTTGATGCCCCTCGTCATCTAGTTCGGCAATGAAGTTGACAGTATTGAATGAATTGATATTACCGGTGACCTGCTGGTGTCCTGGCGACATCTCCGCTATGGGCGGTGGTCTGAATTTCTTGTGAGAGGTAGAGAGGGACCGTGTGGAGGGAGAATACGGTATGACTTCTCTCAGAAGGATAGCGGATCTCTTAGACTTGAAGAAAGAGGGGGTTGTAACTTATACGGCTCTAGCGTTGCCCAAGTGTGCGCTGGCCCAATCACTATTGGCAGTGCTCAGTGCTCACAAGATACAAGGCTAACTATGGACGGGGCTTCACCCACCAATTTTTTCCACGAGAGCTGCCCCGGATCTCAAATATCAATACTTTTACGTGGAAAACTCCAACCACCCGCACCACACCTAGCGCTCCTCATTTACAGCTCTGTAGAGTGAGATATCTTTTTACAATCATGTACTCGTGGCAAGAGTGGAGTGTTGGAACAAGCCGGGGCGGCTGGGGTCATGTGCAGAGTAGCATATTCGAACTTACCAAGGCGTTGTCCAGAGCACCTTATACCTAGAAGGAAAATACCGCATAAACTGGTGAGGGCCGGTAAGGCGCTAGTAGTTGAAATAAGAAGCGGCTGAGGTGAAACTTACGATTCCGTCAAAATAAGAGTCCT
>Ga0307510_10004230_pt1 | contig 16865 bp, 6 predicted proteins | sample 12_EM_MG_FD_207224 | JGI IMG/M metagenome (GOLD analysis project Ga0307510, IMG submission 207224) | Populus trichocarpa ectomycorrhiza microbial communities from riparian zone in the Pacific Northwest, United States - 12_EM | ecosystem: Host-associated > Plants > Roots > Unclassified | place...
ATTTAGAAAATAAAGTTTCATGTCACTTGATATGAAAAGTCTAAAAGTCTAAATAGTTGATTAGTGGTAGTAGGTGATGTCTAATAAATCAAGTGACTGGTAACTTTAGTAGTAATAGGTAATGCCTGATAAGTTAGGTGATCGATAACTATGATAATAGTAGGTGGTGCTTGGTAAATTAAGTAACCAGTAATTATTATAGTAACTGGTGGTGTTTGGTAAATCAGGTGACCGGTAACTCTAGTAATATCAAGTGATATCTAGTAAGTTAGGTGATCGGTTTTTTTATGGACGTGAGACTATATGATGATAAAATCAATGATTTTAATGTACCCTTTGATGATACCTTTTAATCTCTGTAATTGTTTTACTCGATTTTATTTATTTGAATCCATCCATTTAAATCTTAATCAATACCTTTTAGCGTCTTGGAACCACTTGAAGCCATTGCACTCTTGTACGCCATGCGTAGCTTGGTACTATAATGTCAAAAAAAGGGGACCTCAAATGATGAACCGAAAAATGGGATTTGACAAAGCTTCAAAAGAAGGCAATGGCCATAGACATATTGCGTAATCATTGGCATTCATGTGCCCTGGCTGTAATTTTCTATCAAGGTAACTCTTCTTTATGTGGACACGCCTGGACCTAATCATTTTCACACCTCTCCTCCTCCCCATTTTTAACCACCGAGATGTGAGAGCAGTTCCCTTTAATCAATTGTGCTTGGGACATGTCTTGTAGTTAAGGTCAAACCTGCTCCATGATTACCTGCAAATCCTCTCTTTAGGTGTGGTTAGATTGACAATCATTTATATTGACTTGGAAGAAGCCAAAAGACAGCAATTTTGCTAAGATGATAATATATACATTCACCTAATCTCTCTCATGTTCCCGACCTATGTCGTTTGTTAACTGCTATGATTTTGAAGCATATAAGTTAATTAATTTGATTTTAGATTTGTTTTCCAGAAATTACTAGTTCGAGTATCTCAGGACTACTAGAGACTTATATAATTATTAATTTTATAGTCAATAAAACTAGTCGAGGTGAACACAAATATTTTTACAATCTTGACAGTTAGTTTTTCTACAGGCTCTGATAAACAATAGAGATTAAGCTTGAAAGATTCATCGCCCCTGTTGCCTGCCATCCAAAAATGGATGATTAGCACAGCACTACACCCAAAATTGTGCGCTGCCAGCTTGTGGTCTGTAGTGCTTGTAGGGAGTAGGGACTCATTGGGTTTTGCTCCTGTCAATCTCCGGAATCATCGATCAAGAGTTGGTGTTACCAAATGAACTACTACTCACAAAAAAGTTGATGTTGCAGTTAACAGAATTTTCAAGGCATAGTAAGGACCCATATAAAACATAATTCTAAAACTCAGCCCGGTCTAGTAGGTTGACCCGGGACCCGACTGATCCGGAACTGAAATCGGGCTGGATTTAAAAAAAATAAGAGAAATAAAAAACTCGGCTAACTCGGCTGGTTGACCCGGTAAGACCCGGTCAAAAATTCAGTTGCAATCTGTTGACTATTTAGTTTTTTTAACCAAAATGATGTCGTTTTAATTTATAAAAACAATTAGGTTTGACCCGGGTGACTTGGTCAAAACCCATGACTGGGCCTTGGGCCGGGTTGACCACCAAACCGAGCTTCAAAACCCTAATATAAAGAAACAAATAATATCTTACTATAAACATTGTTATAAGATCCGAGATAAAGCCTGGATTGGAAGCTACCTGCTCAATCCAATATATATATATATATACACTAAAATTCTTGCTATAAAAAGATTCAATTTGAAATAAAAATGACTTGAAAAGGTATATGAGTTCACAAATCACTGAGTAATTTGATGGATTAAACCGAATTTTATAAATATAAGCAGGTGTGAGAATATATAACAAAACATGTAGTGAAATTTACTGATAAATGAACTTGTTAGAATTGAGCCAATATCTTGAGGATCATGTATCAATTTCAGAAACTATAAATTAAAACACCAAAGTATGGGAAAGGGTGGAAAATAAGGGGAAGGAAATTGCAGCTAAGGCATTTTTTCTTGTTTGGGAGCATGAAAAAAATATTCCCATTACCCATATATATACCGTCCTGTCCAATCTGGAGAGATGGTTGGAGGAAAACTTACAAAAATGACAATTTTATCTTTTATAAATGTCATGTTAGAACAAGTATATAATAGTATTTTTTATTCTTTTTATGATAGTAATTAATTTCAAACCGTTAAAAATCGTTCTTAAACTAATTCTTAACTTTGATACAAAATTTTTAAATCGTCCTGAAACTTATAATACATATTATTTAATTTAAATTTTACAAACAATCATCAAAAGATTTGAAATTATAAGAAAATATTTAGGGAGACAGGAAAAGAAGAATCTATAATAAAAAAAAAAATCTATTTCCCATTCCAACAAGGAGGATGACAGACCAATCACAGTCACTATTAAAATATCAGCCAGGTACATGGGAATTTTTTTATATCAAACAGATTTTTTATATATGTATAAAAAAGAGTTGTGTGTGAGATTAAAATAAAAAATAGCCCTAATTTTTATAAGTTAAAAAAGGTTTTTTTTTCAAGTCAAATAAAAACAAACCTTTAAATAACAAACAAATAATTAAATGATGTATTTTTTTAATTTAAAGAGGTTAAAAACACATAAAATAAAATAAAATAAAAACAAGTCAAGTGTGTGGGTTTACCCAAGTGTTTGGTCAATATACAAGCCTAACTCACACGCCATGCTTTTTTCGTTAACAGCAGGGGGTGTACGTAGACCACCTCTTTTTTTGTAAATATTAAAGAATGAATGACATCTCGTCCGTCTTTTCAATTAAAAAAAGAGAAAAATAACGCGTAGGGTTTTATGTATTGTTTTTTGCCTAAAAATTTAATTTTTGACTAGTTTTTTAGCCAAAAGATCTAAATAACATCATAGACATCATGATAAACCTATACATGACCTAAAACAACGACACAAAGACTCGAAATAAACTCAAAAGAAAAAATATTTCAGAGCTCAATTATATATTTTAGTCAATTTGAAGATGATAAACATATAGGTGGAATTCCTTTTGCTAAATGGAACCTTTTAACACCAAGATCAACTATTTTAGTGGTTGATATCGATGTCAACGATGATTTTCTCTCTCTAATATTTAAATTTGGTAACGATCTCTTTTTTCTCTCAAACCAAGCATTGAGAAATAAATTAAAAATTTTGGATTAAAAATTATTTAAAAACAAATTCAGAAATTAAAGGGACCTAATATTTATAAGTTAGAAAGTACGAGAACTACAATAAACATTTCATCAAAAATTCCAAAAAGCCAATCATTTTCTACACTTTTTCCGTCTCGTCCCCTATTTGTTAATTTTACCATTTCCTAACAAATCAGGCCTTCAATTTTGTTCTGTAAAGGTAAAATAGGAAAAAAATACAACATGAAAATCGATGATATTACGAGTCTTGATCTATAATGACGGAAAATAGTACCTTTTAGTATTTTGTTAATAAAATATAAATAAAGCTAGTGCAATAGAATTTCAATAATACCCTTCATATCAACCTGAATTTACTTTATGGCTTTGAAGAGTTCCCACTTATAATTAAATCTCTCTACTCCGTCAAAACCTATGCTCTAAATAATATAAAAATCATTTGTTACCTTGTCGATTTAATAAACAATTCACATTTATTTCCTATTTTGCCAGGCCGAGAGATAACTTTGAAAAGCTAGGCGGCCCTAGCCGTGTCAATGGTCCACGATTGTGGGCTTAGTTACAAGCCCAAAGCTGGAGGTCATGCTTCTCTTGATGGAGACTTATGAATCAGAATGAACTAGTTTTTTCACGCCGCTGTCTAGGGACATTTTTTAAAATTATTTTTTATTTAATTTAATTATATATATATATATATATATATATATATGAAACACAATGATTTAAATTTTGGTAAGAAAATATTTCTTGTTAGATGAAATTTAATTTTCTTATTAATATTTTTTTTGCTTTTACAAAAACATATCTTTTTATTAATAGAATAATTTTTTTAATAAGAAAATGCCATTAAAATAAATATTCATAAAAATATCAATCATTTGAATTAAGAAAGAAAAGATTATCTTTTCAATAAAAAATCCTTCTCCTTATCCATTTATTTCTTTTTTGTTTTTTATTCAATAAAAAAATAAAAAAATCATGCTTGATAATTTCTAAGTGATAAGAAGAAAAAAAAAAGATTAATTAATCCAAATATTAATATTATTCTCATCTAATATTCATTAGCATATTTTTATATATATATAAATTTTGCATATTAGATTGTTATATACAAGTCACAAATGACAAAGTAATTGTTAATATTATTATAAAAACTATAATCTTATCTAAATAAACTATGACAAAATTAGGTAATATTTTAAATATTTTTTTATTCATACTAAATTTAATTTAGAATAAATAGAAAACTAAAATAAAAAAAATAAAAATTGAAAGGTAATATAAAAAGATGCGAGGCGCTAGCGTGCTAACCGAGGAGGATTTGTTCGCTCACCTAGCCAGAAAAAGAAAAAGGAACCCGGATGCACCTGGCCCTTTCTTCATCTTTTTTAATGGAAAGATGACACGTAGCCCCTCAAATCTTTTAATAAAATCAACGGCACATCGTTTGCTTGGACTGACAACACGTCATCATTTAGATTAAAAAAGTTTGAGGAACTGTTGTCCTAAAATCCCTTGAAGCAAAGAGTGGAGATTTGACAGATTCTAGCGGGGATGGGAGGGTTTTTGGGGGCCCATTGGGGTATCATTGAACTTGGGAATTGTGAGGGTTTTTGGGGGCCCATTGGGGTATCAGTGAACTTGGGAATTGTGAGTGTTTTTGGGGGCCCATTGGGTATTAGTGAACTTGGGAATTATATCATTTCTAGCAACGTGAATGATGCAGACAGAAGCAAAGATGGAAAATCCACAGAAAAATTATTTGCAGAAAATAAAAAAGAGGGCAATGAGAAAATCGGTAGATTCGCGTGTGGTGGAGGCGAGCTGTAGGTGGGTGGGGGGTTATTCGAAGCCATACTATCCTCCAGGCTCTTGTCCTTATCTTTAATAAGGATTTTGATTCAATGGCATCAATTTTAGAGGCGACTTCAGCTACAGTAATTTTATGTTGGTGTTGAGATGTAATGGCTGTTCTTTAAAGTATTGTTTTCAAATACATCAAAATAATATTTTTTTAAAAAAATATATATAATTGACATTAACACATCAAAATGATCTGAAATCACTAAAGACAATTAATTTAAAGTAAAGAAAAAAATAAAAAAATTTAATTTTTTTTAAAAATATTTTTGAAATGCAAAAACAAATGCGGTATTAACATCATCAATGTCGTAATCATCATTGTCATCATCAAATTGATAGTGGTGTCGATCTTGATCGAGCATTGAGAAATTTTATGAATTTCTCTAGAAATAATAGATAAGAGATAAATTTATGAAGAATCAAAATGATGATTGAGAAAACTAGGATATTTTCTAAGTTTTAAGGCACCGTTTGACATTGTGTTTGTAACTGCGTTTTATTAAATTTTGATTTTTTTTTTTGCTAAAATTGAGTGCGGTTTGTACCTTTTGGATCGTTTTGATGTGCTGATGTCAAAAATGATTTTTAAAAAATGAAAAAACATCATTGGCATGTATTTCGGCACGAAAAGCTATTTGAAAAGCACCTGCAACCACACCGCCAAACACGCTATTTAGAGATTTTTCATGTCTTTTGAAAAAAACTTAACTAATTTATCTTCAAGAAAAGGGAGAGATTCTAACTTCGTGAGAAGAGAAAATCAAGTAAAAATATATAATAATTTTATTATTATTTTTTTGTTGAGTTATATACCGGTCTAAATAACAATTTTTAATTTTTTTTTTAACAAAACACTAGTTAAATCATTGTAGCACACTATTTATTAGAATATTTGTATTAGAATATATATTTATATATATCCACACAAAGTTTAAAAATTAGAAAAACTGTTTTTTTTTTTTTTTGAGTTTGTAGAAAATCAAATCATTGTCTAAAATTGAGTGGTGATCATACAATCTATAATACTATATATTTAGTCATGTTCTTGCCTCTTTTAAAATTTTGTTTCGGATGTGTCATTGACTGCTAGTTGCCAGTACACTCTTGCCTTTGCAATTCCTGGACGTTTTGTTCATGATGTTCAGCAAGACGAGAAAATATCCGGGACCACTATTTAAGAAAATTTGTTTATTGGAATGTATAAGATCGGTGCGAAATATGTGTTTCTTATTCTTTAAAAAAGAAATTCAGTCTCGATTAATATACAAATTAATTTATAAATACCCTGTACAATTCAACATTGAAGAAGAAGTAACAAAACTGTAGAAAATCCAGTCAGTACAGAAGAGACAGAGGAACCGCGTAATAGGTAGAGCCATGGCACCACGAAATCTGACAACCTGGAGGATTCGTCCCTCTGCTGCAAGCTTTCAGATAGTGCAGGGAATCAACAGCTGGTTTCCAGGTATGCTTTTCTGACGAAGAAATAATGGAAATAAAGAATCGCCTTGTCCAGAAGCTGGGACGCACTGAATTAGAGAAACTACAGTGAATCGTTGATGCTTTTCTTGATTTTTTTAATTGAATTTCGATCTAGAATTTCATGAATTATAATCTTACTTTTTTAGATTTAATTTCAATTTTTTTTTTCATTTGTTGACTCAAAGAACATCTGGTGAAGATTCTAGTCGCAAATCATTAACATTTTCTTTGGTTGGAAATGCTTGTAAAATAACATGATTATTACTTGGAAGAAAATTATTGAACTACCACCAAGTCTTCGGACGAACAGCTTTGAGCAACCGGCTCGTTGGTATTTTTAAGAAAAAAATGTTAGAAGACATGTCTTCTTCCCAGCTTTTTCCTCGTTCAAAAATCATTCTCTGCATCGGAGGAAATGACTAACTTGTCGGCAATCCTTTCCATCTCATTAACGTTCTTCTTCGAGGAGTGAAGCTGCCTCCACATTACACCCAAGTTCTACGAAAAAAAACTGAGATATAGTTTGAGATATTTTCTTGGAATTCATTTTAAAAAAAAAATGAATTCCAAGAAAATATTAGAAAAGATTATAAGAACTTCTTAGCATGTCTCTTAGTTCATGGGGATTTTTTCATCAGAGTTCTTGTTTTCGCTGTTTCCTGCGTTGCAAACCGTGTTTCATGGCAAAAATACATTTGTTGCTTTTTGGTCTTGAAACATAATTTGCACCAAACACACCGCATATACCAGGTTTTCATTCCAGAACTGGGTCAGCACCAGCAGCCATCTGGTAGTATGGGGGTGGCGGCGACGTGGCACAAAGGGGGAGTACCATACCAGAAATAACTAACACTAACAGAATGAGTTAGTTAAAGCATCCATCTCTACTCTCCCTCTCTTCACCCACCAAAAAACAACACTAACGATAGATATACCTTTCTTAATAATCTTGACGACCTACCATTCTCATTCTCTTCTCTTCCCTCCTCTCCAAGGAAAAACTTGAATTCCCTCAAGAAAATGCCTCCTCTAAAAGCACTTGCCGCCTTGGTCATCTTTTTGGGCATAGCCTCGATCCTGTTGCAGCAAAGGTATTGGTTACCACTCTCTTCTAAGGTACTCTCTTTCTTACACTTTCATTCTTCTCAGTCCTGGTTTATCTACTTAACTGAAGGTTCTTTAAGGGTTTAGTGCTAAACTTTGCTTTCTGACTGACTTTCCTTCTTGCATTTTCTTGTTCTTGTTGCACATTTTCGGTTTTGAAGGCCAATTTCGAATCCTGCTAATTTCCTGGTTACTTTTATGTTTCAACATTATTCTTACTGTTTCGATGCCTTTGTTTTCTCCCTAAATGCTCATTTTCACTCTTTCTTTCACTCCTTCCAGTCTAAGATTGTTTAAGGGTTATTAAACCTACAGCATTTGCTTTGTTTGCTTTCTTGCATGCATTTTCTTTATGCTCTTCTTTTTGGTGCGCACTTCATGGGTTTTTTTGAAGGCCAATTTCAGTTCTTGATGTTAATCAATGTTAGCTCCCCTGCTTTATCTTTTGCTTTCTCTCATTTTCTTTCCCTCATTTAACGCTCCTTTTGTGTCTTTTGAAGGGAAAATCAACTCTATATGGACTTCAACAGTCTACTGCTGGCGTCCATCACTCTGAAGAGTTTTTCTTGCTGAATTATGAGGCAATGGAGAAGGATTTAAAGGTCTTTGTGTACCCAGGTGGAAACCCAAAAACGTGTTATCACTCAATAGATAAGAAGCTCAAGAGCAATTATGCAAGTGAGCATTATTTCTTCATGAATCTGAGAAACGGTTCGTTTTTGACTGAGAATCCTGATGAGGCTCATCTCTTCTTTATTCCCCTTTCTTGTCAGCCAATGGAAGACCAGGTATGTGCTTTAAACCCAGTAATTGATTTACTTTGATCTTTGTGATTGAATGTAAGAATTGGAACATTTGGTTTCTTTAATGCATTAATTCTGAGATTACGTTCAACGTCCTGATGCTGTGTTAATTAGCTGATTGATGCGACGATAGATATGACCACAAGTTTCTTGAAAGACTCTATTTTAGTGTTTTTGCAACATATGATACATAATTTGGATTTGGAGACTCTGTTCTTTTATATAGTTGTCTGATATGTTCAAGCACTTTCCTATATTTCTTCCCTTCTCACTCATTCTAGGTATACATATAAAGAAACTACATAATTTTTTTTTTTGTAAATGCAGGATGCTTTACCTCGTTATAAGGAGATGGTTATCCAGAACTATGTCCGCGCCTTAACTATCAAATACCCTTACTGGAATAGGACTTTAGGCGCTGATCACTTTTTTGTCAGTTGCCATGGCATTGGCAACAGGGCTACTGCTGCTTTCCCATTTCTCCTGAAGAACGCAATTCGACTTGTGTGTTCACCAAGCTATGATTCCAACTATATTCCACATAAGGATGTTTCCCTCCCACAGATACTGGAGCTCTCTTTTCCTCCTGAAGGAGATGGCATGTGGAAAGAGTAATATTTTTTTTTTTTTTTTTTTTTATGGTGTAACAATTTGTTTATGGTAGCAGTAGTGAGCTTTTGAAGGCATACATGCAATTCTGGATTCTCTATGAACGTTAATTTTTAAGTGAACTCAAATACTGAACTTCAGAATCTTGATGCAACTTGCAGCTCAACTATGGAGTCTCTCCCTATCCAGCTATCCCCAGTGGAGACTCACCCTTCCAGGTAGTAAAATATTTACCAAGTTTTACTTTTCTGAATGCTTTTGCTTCATTTGAACAGAACAGCAGTACAATCTGGCATTAAAGTTCCCAAGTATCACACGCCTTTTGGGCAGGCCTTTTGTTTCTAGATATTAGCATGGTAGTTGTATTCTTAAGCATTCATCGCATAGTATTCAGTGGTCAATTCTTGTTGAAGATGTTGGATTTGATGAGTGCTATTTCATCGCAGGACTAAACTTTGTTTCTGGGCTGGTTCTCCCAACTCAGAAGTAAGAAAGAATCTTCGAGTTCATTATAAAGGTTTAGAAGAATTTGAGATCCATTTCGTCGAGAATGTTAAAAGGGCATTGGTGCTAGATACTTTTCAAAAGGAGATACATAGGAGTAAGTTTTGCATCTGTCCTCGTGGGAAGACTCAAGTCGGTGGTGTTTGCTTAGCAGAGTCGATGGCTTTTGGATGTGTACCTGGTAAGAATGCTTCCCATAAGGCTTTTCTCTTGTTCTCGTGTTGAACTTATTCATTATGCAGCCACACTTGACAACATTTTAACAGCTTTTTGTAGTTTGTGATGATGTCAAGCAATAACTTTCTTAGATAGAGCATAGATAGTAAAATCAAAAGAAGGGGATGTGTAGTTTACCCCAAAAGCAGTTCATGTGTCTTTCTGCAGTTATCATGTCCGACTACTATGACTTGCCATTCAATGACATCCTTGACTGGAATGCATTCTCTGTAATTCTCAAAGAGCATGATGTTCCCATAATGGGGGAGATTCTCAAAGGCATACCAGAAGATATGTTCGAGAAAATGCGTCAAAATGTTCTCAAGGTAGATAAGATTCATCGTCTTCTGTTTCTTGTAACCCAAGCTCATTTCCAAGATGCTACTGTAGCCTTCCTGATTAACAGTAGCGTGCTTAAACTATGGAGGAATGTTTACCTTGATAACGTTTGGTGAGATTCTGCAGGAGCAGCACTTATTTATTATCTTCTGGTTTGCAGGTTAGCAAGTACTTCAAGTGGCATTTTCGTCCTGTCAAGTATGACGAGTTTCACATGGTAATGTATGAGCTATGGAAGCGCCGCCATATCATTAGGTACTGAACCACAAGAAGATGGTCCTAAACGACATTCCCCCCTGATTGCTTTGCTGGTTTCTGAAGTTAAATGCACATGGCGTTGCATGATGTGCTTAATAATACTTTAATTGAAGGAGATATCTGCCATTTGAAATCATGGATTCTTTACAATAGCAGAAAGATTACAAATATATCTGTGTGCATATGAGTTGTATAAATTTAGTTGGTATGTTTTTCTCAGCGATTAATTAAGTCTTTAAGTGATGAAGATAACTGCAAATCAGTAGCTATTGAAACTGGTTTTGAACCGATGAATATATCTGCTTGTAAAGTATGTAATTACACTAAAATTAACCTGATTGTTTTTTTTTTATCTTGATAATTTTTTTAACTGATTTCATCTTTTAATATTAAATTGATGGAGAATTGAGCTTTTTAATTGAGTCTGATTCAAAGATTTGATGGTTGCAAGTTTTAGAGATTAACCGTGGTTTAGAAAATTTACGCTGAGTTTGCTTGTTTATTTTTGTTTTTTTAATTTTTTTTTTAATTTTATCTTTTAATATTTATTCAATTGAAGATTGGGCTCAATTATTTTTATTTATTTTCTTTCCATAAATTTTTTTATTATTTTAAAATCCGACTCGACCTAGTGGATTGACCTAAGTAACTCGGGGCATATGTCTGGTTGGAATTCAATAAAAATAGGGGGACAATTAACCCGATGTGATTCGGTTAAAAATCTGGGTTACCCCATGACTTGATCAACTTAGAAAAAATCTAGTCAAAGCCTGTAGAAATTTTCTTTTCTTTTTCATAAAATGATGTGTCATTTGTATTTTTTTTTAAATAAAAAAATCTTGGTTAACACACCCATGACAAGAACTTGCCTAATCTCAGGGTCAGATTTAAAAACTATAGAATTTTTCACTAATTTTGAAATAACACAGATTATCTTTGGTCGTTTTATTTATCGTTTTTTATTGAATTTTCTTTGACTAATTTTTAAAATTGATGTGTTTTTTTTTAATTTTATTATTTAACATTAAATTAATTAGAAGTTGAGTTTCTTGATTCAACCTGGATCTAAGATTTCATGAATTGTGAATTTGAGAGATTAGCTTAAATTTAAAAAATTTGCTCGGGTTTATTTGGTTTTTTTTTTAAGCTTCATCATTTATTTAATTTCCTTTCTTTTTATATTCTTCATTAATTTTAAAAATAATATAATTATCTCAAATCTTTTTATTTATTATTTTTTATTAAACCCACACGTCTTTGGAAAATGCAATTTATATATGAAGTGTTTTGACGACTTCATTAGAGTTATTCGATGATTTCCGATTTAGTTTTAAAAAATACAAGTAGATATACCAAGTAGACAATAGCTTCTTTTGCAGATTTAAGTCTTAATAATCCTAATTTATTTGTTTATTATGATGAACTGAGAAAGGACTGTCTGATTGTGTAACAAGTACTATCAATGGACCGACCACCTCTGATAAACCAAATCTTCAAACTAAGACCATAATAATAATATGGTTTTTTCCTCAATGTGTCAATTAAATTTAATGTATTTTTTTGTAATAAAATTACATAAACATATATATTTTACCTATTTTGTAACAAAAAAAACTGAAATTGTTGATGATGTGGTGCATTGTGTTTTTTAATTTAAAATATATTAAAATAATATTTTTTATTTTTAATATTAACATATCAAAATAATTAAAAATTATCTAAAAATTGTCAATATAATACATTTTGGATACAAATAAAAATAATTTAAAAAATAAAAATTATCACGATATCAAATATGCATGAAATAATTTAAAAAAAAGCATTCTACTATCACCGTCATCAACCCTGTAATTATGGACAAAACCATGATGTAGAATTAAAATGGCCCTTTAGCTAATTTTACGAAGAAAAAACATGTTCTGAATTAACCTTAATTATTAGATTCATGGGATTCAATAGTTGTAGAAACAAAGAGAATCCGAGGACGGCATCGGTCGTGAAAAAAGCAAGGCCATCCGTGTTGTTCTGTTTTCATTTTTTTCAATGTTCTGTGTCCTGAATCTGTGTGTTTGTATCCCCTGTTTTCGTTTGGTCACTGTCTTGATATCTACGATTTACTTTCATCTACAGGGGATTTGTCATTTTGCTGGTGAAATCTGCAACAAACAAAGCAGGACTGCACAGAAAGACCTGGCAGCGTTTAAACTTCAACAGGCATATCATTCCATTTCGAAGAAGCAACATGTTACTCTGCCTTCGAAAAAGTATGCCTGTCTGTCTTGAGGAAGAGAGATGCATTATTGTGCCCAGAAAACGGCATTTTGTTCATCACATCATTCATCCGTCGCCCTCCAGATCCGAGGACACAACCTTCCCAGAGTCACTAAACAAAACCAAGATCATGCGAGTTCATTCAATGCAAAGAAGCCCTGTGCAGCCAACATCTCAATGGAAACTTTGAAGAGAGATCAATCCTCCCTTCAAAGTTCAAGGGACAGGATAAATGGTGGTCAATTAATCACAGGGGCTAGAATCTACAAGCTCTCCTATGTTTCGTTTTCAGAGAATGTTTGAGATTACGTTAGAAGTTGTATATTAAAATAATATTTTTAAATTTTTAAATTTTTTTTATATAAAACATTAAAATAACTTAAAAATACAAAAAAATTAATTCAAAATAAAAAAATCAAAATTTTAAAAAATACAGTTTGACCATACTCAAACACATCCTTAATATTTCATTGTTTTAACATGATAGGTTATCAATGTGTTTGAAAGTGTGATTGTAATTATTTTTTAAAATGTTTTTTATTTGAAAATATATTAAAATAATATATATTTTTTATTTTTTAAAAATTATTTTTGATATTAGCGTATCAAAATATCTAAAAAATATTAATCTAAAGTAAAAAAGTAAAACAATTAATTTTTTTTAAAATATTTTTAAAATATAAAAACAAGAGTACCAGCTTGGAAGAGAATGGAAGGGATACAGACCTATAAGAAGAAAGAGACAGACCTATAAGAAGAAAGATAAATTACATTGGGATTTTACCATCAGCCAGTTAAATACAGAGACGAATGGGCCAGAACCCTATGAGGATAAATGGGCCCGATTCGATTAGGTAATTTATTAAAGTTTTCATATTGATTATTTTTTATTTAAAAATATATTAAAATAATAATTTATTAATTTTTAAAATTTATTTTTGATATAATATTTTAAAATAATCTAAAAATATTAAGAAAAATAATTTGAAAAAAAAGAAGAAATTTTACAAAAGCAGGGCCTAAAAAAGATGGCGGTAGCATAGGTAAACGGCGGTTCAATTCAATCAGTTTGGTTCTTTTACCTTTACCTTTCCCTTACCATTTATTATTCCATATTTTGATAGGGGCATGTAGGGAAACAGGAGGTTGCCAGCAAGATTTTAGCTAGCAATCCCTCCCTGCCGTGGCTCTGACAACAATGTTATTAATTACCGGGATTCCTTTCTTTCTTTCTTTTTAATAAAAATATTATTCTCACAATTTCTTTGTCAAATGGTAGGTTTTATCTAGCCTTCTAGGCTATAGCCCACAGGCCTCTTCAATTTCTACTTTTTTTTCTTGATTGTACTCTAATTACTCCCATTGTAAATTTGCAGTAGTGTAGGGTATATTTAGAATTGTAATTAAAGTATTTTTTATTTAAAAATATATTGAAATAAATTTTTTTTATTTTTAAAAAATTATTTTTGATATCAGTACATTAAAATAATCTAAAAATATAAAATAAAAATTATTTTACAACCGCGGTTTGCATCGCATTTCTAAACACTTCCTAGAATGGTGTTTTAAATGATATTTTATAAAACTTTGAAGGAAAAAATTTAAATTAATTTATTTGTATTGTTTTGATATCTGGATATAAAAAATAATTTTTTTAAAAATAAAAAAAATATTATTTTTAAATATTTTTAAACAAAAAAATATTTTAAAAAATAACTGGTATATATATATATATATATATATCCTCCTACTATCTAAAATCAGCATAAAGTCAAGATCTAGGAAATTTTCAATCTTGAGATGCTTTAAATCAGGGAAATTATTCTAAGTCCTTTGCAACCCCTTTTTTTTTTTTGCCTAGGATAGAGGCACTAGAGAGCTCCAAAAATTCATCTCGATAGAAGCACTTTGTAGCTTGTATTCATGTAATTAACCCATCTTCATGCTAGTCATGTGGCGGTCGAATTTGTTAAATAATCCTCATGGGATACTACTTTTGTTCATTTAAAATGATTAGTCTTTGATTACCCATTCTATACCAACCACGCATAATAATTAACCTAGTTTATCAAGCAACTTGCACTTTATAATAATTAATTAACTAATTATTCCCGCATAAAAAGAAGGTTATTGAAGAGTATCACGTTAATCTGATGAGATTGGCTTCTTTTTATAAAATAAATAAATTAATTAGGAATCTGAACGTTATTGCACACCAAAAAATAACATAAATAAATGTGAAAAAAAAACTTTGACAGGCTTTTAATTGAACAAGCATATCTTCTTTACTGCCTCGGTTTAGACAGACATGGCTAGGCTAAGGTCATTGTTGCTGTGATTCTGCTACAGAATCTCTTCCTTGAAAATTACAGTTCATTCAGTTCCTTTCCTTCGAGTCAACACCCGCGAGTAAAAGTGCTCTTTAATTTTTTGATTTTAAATTAATTTTTTTATATATTTTAGATTGATTTTAAAAATAATTTTTTAAAAATAAAAAAAATATTATTTTAATATATTTACATATAAAAAACAATTTAAACATCAACCCAATAACACTTCTAAATATAACAGGGAATAGGGACGTTGAGCGCCGGTCGTGCAGGCGGTGAAGGCACGTGTGCTCAGTAGCCACGGTAATAAGGTACACATTACTGGCATGGGCATATGCCCCATGTGTGTTTTGTACAGGTTCAACAGGGAAGCGGAGCGGAGGAGGACGGTGGAGTTAAAAAGTGATGGTATTTTATTTTGACAGCTTTTTTGAAAAAGGGCTTCCCGGCTCAGCTCCTCAGGGAACAGCATTTTTTTTTTTTTTTTGGGTTTTATCATAATATCTTTCTCTCGCTCAATATAGCTAGCGCAGCTTCTCCGTGGAACAGACCAACTAGATAGTTACTTCTTTTATCACACCTCTCCTCACTCGCCCTTCAGTCCGTGATTTCACTATTTGTTTCAAATGGTAACGGTCCATTTGCAGTCTTTAATTAATATCTTATATGCCGTTGTTGTTGTTTTATTTAGAAATATATATATAAGTAATAATTTTTTTTTTAATTTTTTTTTAGTATCAATATATTAAAACAATTAAAAAAATAAACAATACCTTAATAATCCTCCAACACTAAATTTGTTAATTTACATGCACATTTATTTTCTTTTTAATATATTGAATGGTTATTTGCAAAAGTTGTCTTAGTATTTTATTATTAATCAACTTTATTGAATGAAAGTCATGAGACTTCGATGATGGAAAATAAAAAACGGTGGTGTTCACGTGAGTTGAATGACCTTGTCTCGTCACCACAAGGCCCGTGCGAGCAACGCTCCAAGGAAGAGACTGAAACACGTACGCACGGACCACCAAAGTTTCTGTCAGCAACCAAAAAGTAAACTAACTGAAACGGACTCAATATCCTCCTGTTACTATAAAATTACCAGAACCACCTTCTCTAGTCCAAGCAGGCTCTCTTGTCGAGACAGGCAGAGCAGAGAAAGGAAACGACCCCGAAACCCAGAATCCCCCACACCTCCTGCTCCCTTCCTTCATCCCTGTGCCTCTGCCTGACTACTGGCTCTGTCATGATATAATTATAATTCTTTTGGAGAAAGAAAAAGCATTTATCTTATATATATATATATATATATCTCCTTGTGTACGCGCTGTGTCAAATGGGATTTCTCGTGGTTTAAAATGGAATCAAAAGTAGCTACCTCAGTGGTCATTAATGAATGACATTTACCACTTTACTAGTTACCAACCACCAGAGCATCAAAATCTATCATCAACTCTTTACTACTAGTGCTAGAGCTACGGGTCCAGCAGCAGCAGCATTATTTTGGTTTTGCAGTTGAACTAGAGCTGCTACGGTGGTATCTCTTGTTCCAAAACCAAGACCTTCTCTTCTCTTAATTTGGTATCCATCCCGCCTTTTACGCTACTCATTTTTTACCACATTACTACTTCATGTCTGCTGCTAACTTCGATGTTCGTGTGGACGATGTACGACTACGTTTCTAATTAATTTCAAGTTCTGTGTTTGGTTTTCTCGTACTTTGTCGTTTCTTCCCTTGTTTTGCTTTGTTACTTGTTATTTTTTCTTCTTGTTTGTAATCTTTGAATTCTTGGACTCTCTCTCTCTCTCTCTCTCTCTCTGTGAGTGTG
>Ga0307510_10004231_pt1 | contig 16865 bp, 16 predicted proteins | sample 12_EM_MG_FD_207224 | JGI IMG/M metagenome (GOLD analysis project Ga0307510, IMG submission 207224) | Populus trichocarpa ectomycorrhiza microbial communities from riparian zone in the Pacific Northwest, United States - 12_EM | ecosystem: Host-associated > Plants > Roots > Unclassified | place...
ACGGGAATAAACAGTTGGTCAGGGTGGTTGTGGCCGCCGCACAGCGTCATATTTTTTTCGATTCTCTTGTGGCCGGTGAGAGCCCCAATGATGAGATATCTATGATTTAGGTTGGGTGCTGAAAGGAAACCGGGGAATGAAGTATGACGGCACCCACCAATGATCCCATCCTCTCCTGAGTGCGACCTTTCTTGGGAAGTATATGAGGTATTTTCGAGCTCTAAATGCATGGCGCCAGAGTGTCCTCTTGCCATAGGTCGTGGTACGAATAAACCTCCTCTCGTATGCGACACTTCCCGGATGGAGATGCGGTTGTTGAGAGAGACAAGGAGCGTGTTCGAGTATCTGCGTCGATACATGCCAACTGTCAGTAGCGGTATTATCCACGTTCAGCGAACGGTCCTACAGTTTCCCGAGGATAGCAGCACTAAGACATGGTGATCAGGAGCGAGAAAGACGTAAAATTTCAATCGGGACCTACGGGCAGGTGTACCAGATTTTGTCCTATGTATCGTAAATGAGTAAGATCATCCATAGAATGAGTAGAATCTCACGCACAGGAAATATGGAGACCATCAGCAATGTTATCACCCCATTAACGGCTGAGAGTGTGTGAGATGGCGGGCGTGGTCAGAAACGAGAGCAGACCTACTAGTCATTATGTTGGTTTCGATCGTCAATCTCACTACTCTCGTTAAAGCATGGTTCCGGAAGCGGCCACCCCCAGCACTACCTCGTCTTGTCAACTGTAGATGTCCCAAGGGGTGATAATCAGTTTAACGTCTCATCTAAAGGACTTGCAGAGCCTTCACATAATAAAGCATCAATGAGGAAATAAGGGTGTCAGCTACGGTGTTTCCAATAAGCCAGCTCTGATAGACGCATTAGCTAGAGATTCAGAGTTGGGTAATCAGAAACACGGCAGCCCTACCAATGCAAAGAACTTCAGCCTCCAGCCACTAACAAACTTGTGGATTACGTGTGCCTGCTACCGTGAGTCATGGCGTGTTATGTGAAACCTACAAAAACTTACATAGACACCCCAGGCGAATGCCGCTACAGCGTCAAAAGTGGAGAACTATGAATACGTCAAGCCCATATATCGTTATAGGTTAGGACTCCATGCTCGACTCACCGCACAGATAACCATGCATATCCACCAGGATTTCTTGTTGCTAAGCACCCAGACGCGATAAGAGAAAAAGTATTGGACGACCAGGGAAACCACCGCTCCGATAAGCGGCACTTCGAATGCGGATATGTAAGGGTTGGCCAGGCGGTTCATATCCCCGAAGCCGGAGGCGAACCTGTAGTACAGGTCTGCCCCGCTCATCGCTGTCTGTATCGTTTCGATTAGAAACACAGCATAGACTGCGGAAGAGCCGTTATTAAGGAGGGCATGCTCAGTGGAGAGACAACGCACCTAGCAGTTTTAGGGATATCCTGTCGTCCGGAAAATTGTAGCTGTACACATCTTGACCATTAATTAGCAGGCCGAAGATAGACGTGAGGGATCGTGAGGGTGAACCTACAGGTCTGGACTACCAAAACCCCATACAAGCCCCAATTCCAAACGCTCCCCAAGAGCTAAGCAGCAGGAGGGTCATAAATAACACTGACGAGCACGCGCCAAACAGAGGGTCGAACGCACAGGGGGGGCTGTGCTGGATACCCGGTCAGCTGGAAGTCTATGTGAAAACACGTGTCAGAAGAGACCACCTACATGTCTGCGACATTTGGTGGGATAGGAGGAAGGACAGACATAAGGATGTGGATTATGAGCGAGCGGACGAGGCGCAGCCCAAGAGACTATGGGCAAAGGTCTTTATTCGGTGAAGAGATGCGGGATGAGCAATGGCCCGTATGCCCGGTGAACCCCGAGTCATCACTGCAGCGTGGTGTAGCTGCTACATGCACGAACCGCGAACCGATGTACCCCGGCGGTTCCAAAACTTTGGCTCCAGCCTTATGGCCTGGAATGTTGGACCCGAAGTGGGTCCGTGAATCTCACGCATTGGACTACAGTACTCCTTGTCAAGAAAATCCACCTTGGGACCAGCGCAGTTTCGAATTACATACAAGTGTTGCGACAGCAATGCAGAGAAAAATGCTCCGATGAGAACCCTTGAGATTTGGGGGATGAGGAACGAGTCGGTTACATGTTACGAACCCTTACTTGGCTTCCTTCGTCGGATCAACGTACGCATCCCAATACGTCTAGAGAAGTGTGGAAGTTGAAAGCAGATTCAAACATCGAAAGAGCGCAGATTGTTGTTGTTTGTTGATGTTGATGACGCGATGATGGAGACGGAGACTAATGCCCTGTAAGAGACTTGATACATTAAAACACAACTCCGTGGACCCGACCGGGGTTTACTTCGTCCGAGATACGCAGCCCGCCAATCCTGCGCCCAGGCTGTCCTGTCCCACATGCCCGTAATCATCACCGACGACGGGGTCGTCGGAGCGCCCATGGAAGCGCGAACAGTCAATCCACCTAATGCACAACTTGGCGGCAGACTCGGCGCCAAACACGCTCAGATACTTTAGACAATGTTTTCCCTCAACCCTTGAGCCCACGTCCCCACAGTTCATTAACTGACCCACGAGCAGTCAACTATCAAGGTAAAAGGCGCTGGGCCGAGACCTGTGGTCAGTACCCGTCGATCACGATCCGCACAAACAGCCTCATAAAGAAGAGAACAAACGACTATGTCTATGTCCACTCCGGGTTGCAGGTGAGTCATGGTTGATTGATTGAGCCACCACGAGAGAGGTCATGAGTAAGTTCATGTATACTACCTGGTATGGAGCACCATAGGACGTAATAAATGGGTGCTTCCTATCGCCCGCGGGGGAGACTTCGACAAACACGTATTGTGCAGGCGCCGCATCTAGTGGTCCTGGTCAGTCATCCTCTAGGCGGGGAGGGAGTGCTCCACAGCTGCCCAGTCTTTGGTACCCCCGAAAAGGCTCTCCTTCCTCCCTTGGAGTCGATGAGGGCGCAACGCTCTGTGTCAAACCAGAAGCATGGAAGCATCCGGCCATGCTCCTCCGACTCGGAGTCCGGCGAAGGTGCACCAAACCCTTTTATTTATCTGCGTGGGACCACAAAAGGCGCCCATCTTGATGGCTGTGCGGTAATCGTAGCGATGACCCCGCCCACTGTCTCACTGAACGCCGCTGCACCAAATTGTGGAGACCCCCGGTACATTTTTAACGGCAAGGCAGGACATTGCGCGCCCTCAGGTTACGACTTTAGATCTATAACACGATTCGGTTTGGTCCAACTATCCAACTGAGTCGCTGATTACGGAGACCTTTGGTCGCATCCATCAACCCACAACCCCTCTAACCCACACGCAGGACAACTGCGCCTATGTAACGCCCAGGTAAACTGATGTGTCCCATGAGGGTGGTCGACTTTCTGCGAAGAAAAAAGGAGGCATACGGGCAGTCAACTTGAACCCACGGGACCAAACGACGAGGACTGGTTGGATGGGCAGTTAGAGAGGATCCGAGCCCCATTACTAGAGGTTCGAGGTGCAATTGCAATCATTGGCCTGGACTGCCATAATCGGGTCCTGGGTTGATGTCGACCACTGGTGTTACTGGTGCGTAGTCGAGAATACGACGCTCGGGTTGGACAACGCCCAGTATTGCAGGGGGTACTGGGGGACACACTTTGTAATGATATCGTCACGTCGCATTGCCTTTGCGATGAACACCGTGACACGTCTGATGTCTGCCCCCTTTCCTTTCCTTTTGCCTGGTTTCTATCTCATTCTCAGGATGGCCGCCACAATCAATATCTTCTGGGCGTACTGAACTGTATCATGAATAACCAACTACTCTCGGATGAATTTGACTGCAGTCCAATCCCGCGTGGTTGTGTTCCGTGAGTCTGTGACTGAGGACTCCCCTGCTTAAGCTCAAGTAGTCACTAGTCACCAGCAAAAGTCGAGCTCGAGAGAAGCCTAGCGAACTAGACGCTTTGGCTGTAAGGTTCCGCCTTGGGAATCTTCCTAGAAGAATAGAAGTTGAGAAGAACCACCGGAGTTGTCACCTTCATTGCTCCCTTCACACTAATCCCGGATCATGTAATATCCAGACCTACCGCAGCTCAGCCTCAATTGTTTCACGAAGAGCGACCAATCATGTTGTATGTTCCATCCACCTGATGTCGAGAGTATGCTTAACGTCATCACGCCTTCCAGTCCTCGGCACATGAGACCGAACTTCTTCAGTTCAGCTCTCCATTCGCCATTCGGGGAGCTTGCTTGGCCGTATCTAGTATGACTTGTACTGTGCATGGTCTGGTGATGCCCTTTCCTTCCAACTCGTCTGTCTCCTTGCCTCTTCTCGCCTCGACCCCCTCGTTTACTGACCACGGGACTATTCCTTTCATCGGACACAGCCCGATCCCACACAGCCAGCGCAGCGCCAGCCTTCAGCTTGTCGTGATATGCTATGTCAACATACCATGAGAAATCGACTCAATTTCGGATCACCAGAATCTCTTCAACTTGCGCTTGCCGGGCCCGCGATACCCTGTGCCATGGTTCACCAACAATCCTGCAAGTTCAAAATGCCCCTCATTTCGTACAAAGACAGAGAGTGCGCCCACCCATGTCCATCTCTACGCCATCATTCGAACGAACCTGCGTAACTCCGAGAAATCTGCAGGTGCATATTGTAATAATCTTGTGCGTCAATGCTTGACCCGGTCTGATGTCAACTACGCGGCCTGGGAAAAGTCTTCCCATGCCACCATGATACTGTTGCAAGGCGGGTTCTTCTTATCACAGTTCTCAGGACATCCGCAGGGGTTCTCACAGTGCGGCATTGTAAAGGGGACTGTTGCTAGCCGGTGATATCCGAAGCTGGGTGGGCTGCGCCCTGAGATGGAATCACATAGGGTCCAGACGTTCCCTGGGCTCAACTACACTTTCTCTGAGCACCACGTAGACCTCTGGAGTCCAATACATATTCAATAATCCTTGCTCATTCATCGTTTGACAAACAAGAGCTCCCCGATGAATCTAGCAGTATGACTGTGCCTCTCTCAGACTCTTTCCCTAGCCGAGTCGATGCTGTTGGACAACAGCGTGGCGAGCGCCATTCCTTGATGGGAAAGCTCGGCTCCCTCGAAGTTGGAGCATGTGAAGCACAGGGCTTCGTGCCCCTCATGGCGTACACGAAGCCGATGGTGCACCACCCGTACCCAGAATGCCGTCTCTTCTTGACACAGCTGCGGACAAACCAACCAAGTATCATCAGACTAACTTAAGATTCAAGCATTGTTCCAGATTTGTACTGGTGCCATCCAGTACATGGGCACCTCGTGGAGCGCCCGAAAACAGTTGTTGAGGAAGCAGTCCGCAGTCCGCGTCCCACGATAAACTGACATTTATGGTGAGGGTAGAGTTCTTCCTCATCTCAGACCCTTTCTTTGTGTATTTGGGAGTGCGAGATGCACGGTCGCAAGATGTTGCCTTTCTTGGCGCAACTAATAAAATCCAAGCATCCGCCTGATTTCCAGCTCCAAGATATGAAGTTCCCCGTGCTTAGGACACTTTGAAATGGTGGGAAATGAATATGAATATAGACTGCTGTTGGGGCGTTATTGATAATCAGATGAACGCCGACAACTTGGTGCCGTAGACACCCGAAGTGATAAAGGCGGAGAAGCATGAAGCATGATTGAGCGTCCGAGTCCTTGAGCGTGTGGGTAAAACGGACATTCACCTGCACCTGCGTTCATCCCGCTTCATTAACGAGGTTCCACACGAATTCCTGTCCAATCCCAATATACTGTATTGCTTCCCGTTCCTTGTGATAAGTCTTTCATAAAGTATGGTATGTTTATCAGACGGACAAGTGTCAACATCATGAGAATTCCGTGGCCCAAAAATATCCCCTGTGAGAATCCAAGGAACGAGCCATGCGCGCGCCTGTTGCTTCGTCCTCGTGTCAATTCCTGTATACAGCTAGCACTTGCGCCGATAGGCGTTGCGCTAGCCTGACTAAGAATACTCCCTCCGCCACTTCCAGTTTTCTTCTCAACTAGCAAACTCAAACCAGAAATCGAACCGAGGAGACCTTTTTTGAAATGTGACGGACGCCCAGCAGGTGTTCAGACGTGGCGTGCAGTGGCCATCATACCAGTGGCGTCTGAATCATGACAAATGTGTGCGCCGGACAATCCCGGAGTATACGGTAGTGCTACTGCCCGGTTCACCAGGACTCAGGCCTGCCGGACATGGAGGCCTCAATGGTTGAAGTCTTAGGGCCGGCTCAGGTAGACTTAGGGCTCAGGCCGGTGCATACTGGTGGCGAAAGGTCTTGCATGTGCATCAAATATTGCATGGTGTATGTCCTGCGCTTCCTCGTCCTGTCGGCTGTCCCATGTCCTCTGTGTGCGATTCCTCATCCTTATCGTCGTTGTGTAGGGCTGTAGGGCCGAATGCGCGCACTCCTGGCGCTCAAACTGATCGTCGTTCTGGGTGTGACCCCAGTTCTGCCTCATAGCTTTGTCACCCAGAGACGAAACAAGAACCACGGGGCACATCCGACGCATGCATCCCCCCGCATGGCCCCACCTCCGCGATCGCTGCGGCTGCGCTCGGCGTACCAAGAGTCTTCTATATGGCAGCTCGGTGAGCTGCCGCATTTGTATGAGCTCGTGCAAGATGCACACGATGAATTGATGCTGAATCTGGCCCCCAGAGTCTGTGCCAGGGCCGATGCCGCCACCTGTTTGACGTTGAGTGTCTTGGCAGGCCAATAGGCGTGAACACGAACCCGAATGACGCCTAGTCGTGGTGAGCCTGCGGGGGACACGCGTACATGCAAAGAGCGGCCCCCGGATGACATTACCGAGGCCGTGAGATATGCGTACGTGTTTTTGTTCAATGCCGTTGCAGCCGCTGCCATTGCCGGCACCACCAGTCCAGCGAGGTCAAGGGACGGGGAACGAGAGCGGCCGGGGGAGGTGCAACACGAGGTTGCTCTCTAACAAATTACGGTGGTCAATTCCCAGGCCAGACCAGACATCGTCTTAGGCCAGGCCTTACGCCCTCACGTGCCACTGGCCCAGCCCGGCTCGGACCTGGCTCCGGCCCCCAAGCCTGAGCGGGCAGACGATCACTACCCATGGGCTTCCCAGAATCCTATATGAAACTCCTATGACAATGGATACACGGGTCAAATGGGACGTTTAAATGCTTCCTATTGCGTCCGCGAGAAATTGTAGTAACCAGGGTTACCAAGTCTTACGCGACGCAGGACCAAATACTACAGCAGTGAGGTTAAACACCATGCATATATCCGAGTCGTAGCTCTTCAGGCACCTTCGGATGATTATACGGGCCTTTGCCGCGTGGATGTCATCATCCATGGGGTAAACTACCAGCCCTTGGCCTGGGGTGTAAACAACATGAACCATGCCATGCGATCGCCATCGTCAGCGTGGCACAACTAAAAATACTGATATACTAGTAAATAGTTGGTCAGGTCGTGGTCCCCGCCACATGGCGTCATTTTTCCGGTTCTTTTATCGGCGTTGAAAGCTCAGAGGATGATATATCTATCATTTGGGTTGGGGTGCTGAAAGGAGACCCGGGATGAAGTATGACGGTACTCACCAATGACACCATCACCTGAGTGCGTCCTTTCTTGGGACGTATAAGATGTCCTGTCGAGCTCCAAATGTACGGCCCCAGAGAATCTTCTAGTGACCGGTCGAGATTCCAGTAAACCTCCTCTCCCATGCGATTCTTCCCGGATGGAGATGCGGTTGTTGAGAGAGACAAGGAGCGTATTCGAGTATCTGCGCCGACGCATACCAACTATCAGTAGGACGTTGTATCCACGTTCAGCGAACGGCCCTACAGTTTCCCAAGGATAACAACACTAAGGCATGATAGGTCAGGAGTAAGTCGGAAAAGGGCGAATTGAGACCTACGGGCAAGTGTACCAGAGTTTATTCTATATTTTGTTGATAAGTATGACCATCCATAAAATGAGTGGCATCTCAAAGTCACGCACAGGGAATATGGAGACCATCAGCAGTGCTACTATTCCATTGACGGCTGAAAGCGTGAGGCGACATGCACGGCCAGAAACGAGAGCGGACACACTAGTCATTACATTGGTTTCGATCGTCAATCTCACTATTCTCCTTAACGCGTGTTTCCGGAAGGGGTCAACCCCAGCACTACGTCGTCTTGTCAACTATAAATGTCCCACAGGTTGTACATCAGTTCTCACGTCTCTTCTGAAGGACGTGCAGCGTCTTTACATGATAAAGCATCAATGAGGCAATCAAGGCGTCCGCCACTGTGTTTCCAATAAGCCAGCTCTGATAGAATCGCATTAGCTGGAGACCCGTAGTTGGGTAATCAGAAAGAAATAGCCCTACCCACGCAAAGAACTTCAGCCTCCAGCCACTAACGAACTCGTTGATTATGTGTGACTGCTACTGTGAGTCCTGGTGCGTTATGTGCAACCCACGAAAACTCACATAGATACCCCAGGAAAACGCTGCCAAAGCGCCAAAGGCAGAGAACTACAAATATGTCAAGTTCAACATATCGTTATGGGGTTTAGGACTTCACGCTCGACTCACCACACAGATAATCACACATATCCACCAGGATTTCTTGTTGCTAAGCACCCAGACGCGATAAGAGAAAAAGTATTGGACGACCAGGGAAACCACTGCCCCGATAAGCGGCACTTCGAATGCGGATATGTAAGGGTCGGCCAGGCGGTTCATGTTCCCGAAGCCGGAGGCGAACCTGTAGTACAGGTCTGCACCGCTCATCGCTGTCTGTATCGTCTCAATTAGGAAGATGGCGTAGACTGAGGAGGTGCCATCAGGGAGAGCATGCCCAGTGAAGAGATAGCGCACCCAGCAGTTTTATGCGTGTCCTGTCTTCCGGGAAGTTGTAGCTGTACACATCTTGACCATTTAATTAGCAGGTGGAAGATAATTGTGGGGAATTGTGAGGCGAGCTTACAGGTCTGAACTACCAAAACCCCATACAAGCTCCAATTCCACACGCTCCCCAAAAGCTAATCAGCAGGAAAGCAAGACGTTAATCTGACGAGCACAAGTTAACTGGAGGATCGAGCGCACAGGGGGGGCTGTGCTGGATGCCCGGTTAGCTGGAGGTTTATGTGGAATCAGGCGTCAGATACGAGAGTACCTACAATTCTGCGATATTTGGGGGGATGGGTGGGAAGGCAGACATGGCGCGGTGGACTATGAGAGAGTGGACGAGGCGCAGCCCAAGCGGCCACGAATTAAGGCCTTTATTTGATGAAGAGATGGGGAATGAGCTGTGACCCTTATGCCCGGGAAACCCTGACTCATCACTGAAAGTGGTGTATCCTGTACGCACTTGTCCTGTTATGCTACCTGCCTCCCGCCACATGGACCAACCGATGGACGCCGGAAATTCCAGAACGTTGGCTCTGGTTTCGTAAGAATATTAGACCCGGAGTGCCGGCTGAGCGCTGAGCTCCCACTAAGGGACTGTGGGTGGAGACATTTTGAACGGAAATATCTGGTTAATAGAATGTGTGATGGTGGAGAGCTAACGGATTTCCATTGTTGGAGGTGGCATTAGGCGAACAAAACCGTGCGTGCCTTTTTCTTGAGTCTTAATAATAAGACGCATGACTTAGTATGGTTCGTGAATCCCACGCATTTTGGGACTCGGAGCAGCGCAGTTTCTGATTTGATACAAGTTTCGTGACAGCAATCCAGAGAACAATGCTCCGTCGAGGCTCTTGAGACGTGGAGGTGAGGAACGAGACAGGTATGTGTCATCGTGGGACCCTTACCTTGTTCCTTCCGGAAAATTAACGTATGCACCGCACTATGGCTAGGGAACCCGAGATATGGAAGCCGAAAGCAGATTCGGACAGCGAAGGAGGACAGCCAGCCCTCTTATGATTGCTCATCTTGATCTGTAATAGAGTCGAAGACAGGCTACGATTGCTTGTTGATGTACAGTAAACGACATGACGCATACACTAAAGCACAACTCCGTGGACCCCACTGTGACTGCGGTTTACTACTGGTTTACTTCGTACGAGATACGCAGACCACTAATCCTTAACCCGGGCTGTCCCGTCTTACACGCCCGTGATTACCGCCTACGACGAGCTCATCGGAGCGCTCACTGAAGGCCCGAACAGTCTATCCACTGAATGCACAAGTTGGCGACAGACGTCAAACGCGCCCAGATACTTCTTCGGGATAATGTTTTCTTTTAAACCCTGACTCTACTTCCACACAGCGCAATAACTGACGCGTGAGCAGTCTACCTGTCAAGCACGATCCGCACAAACGGCGTCATGGAGAGAACAAACGAGCATGTTTATGTCAACTCTGAGCTGCAGGTGAGTCATGACCGATTGGTTGGACCACAGAGCGGGATCATGAGGAAGTTCATGCGCACTACTACGGTAATAGGTGGGGCTCCGCACCAGGGAGCACACCAATAGAATGTAATAAATGTGCGTTTCCTCTTGTCTGCGGGGGAGACTTCGACTAACACGTGTTATGCAGTGATTCTAGTCGGTCACCCTCTAGGCGGGAAGGGATGCCCAACATCTGCTTAGTATTGGCACTCCCCTATAAGGCTCCTCTTCCTTGGCGTCGACGAGGGCGCAGCGCTCTGTGTCAAACGAGGAAAGAATGGAAGCATCTGGCCGTGCTCCCTCCGACTTGAAGTCCGGCGAAGGTGCACCCAGCCCTTTCATTCTTCCGGGTCTTCGCCACGCCACAGAAGGCGCCGCACCCTGATGGCCGTGCGGTAGTAGTAGTGATGATCGCGCCCATCGTCCCACCTCGGGAATGGCGACTGCGCCAAATTGCGGAAAGCTCCGGGACATGTTTCAGCGACAAAGCAGGATATTGTGCGCTCTATGACTCTAGGTCTATGACGTGGTCCAGCGGTCGTGGCTACGGCACCTTCGGTAGCATCCGATCCCATCCATTACCCCACCCCCCAATCACGCAGCGCCCATGTCGTGCCCAGGTAAACCGAGTGCCCAATAATGATGGCGGAATCTGTAGGAAGAACAGAGTAGAGTAAACCCACGGGACGAATCGACGCGAGGCTCGTCGCGAGCAGGTTGTGTTGTGGACTGTCAGAGATGATCCGGGAGCGGGAGCCATTACTAGATCTAGAGGTTCGAGGAGCAGTTGCAATCATTGGAGCGGACTGAGCGGGTCCTGCCAGGTGGTTGATGCAGACCACCTGGCGCTGCTGGTAATAGTCAGTCCAGAATACGAGGCTGAGGTTGGACACAAAAAAAAACCTACCGTGACCGACTCTGGCCTGACAGGGTCACACCGTTGCACCTTGTCACGCTGCCACACGTCTGCCTCAGGCTTTCTCCTTTTGAGTTCTCACTTATCCTCAGGGATGGCTGCCACAACCAATCTCCTCTGGGCATACCAAACTGTATCACCAATAACCAACTGGGCTTAGTCTGGGCACGTCCTCTTGAATGGGTTTGACTACTCGCTCTATTCCAGGTCGCATTCAACCTGGATTCGCGACCGATGTACATTTTATAGTCGTCTCAGTTGTCTGAGAACCGCGCGCGATTGCGTTCTGTCGTCTGCTTAAGCTCAAGTATTCACTGGCCAAAGTCGGGCTCGAGGGAAGCCTGGTGAGCTAGACACTTTGGCTGTAAGGTTCCGCCCTGAGAGTTTTCCTGGAAAACGAAAGTTGAGAAGAACCACCGGGGTTGTCACCATCATGCTACCTTGACACCAATCGCAGATCATTAAATACCTAGACCTGCAGCTCAGCATCAACTTCGTCACGAAGAGCGACCCATCGTATTGTATGTTTCCATCCCACCCGATGTTGAGAGCGTCTTTAACATTATCACGTCCCCCAGTCCTCGACACATGAGACCGAAGTTCTTCGGTTCAGCCCCTCCACCTCTTCACTGGGTGGGCTTAATTGGCCGTATCTCGTATGCAACATGATGTACTTCGATGAGTTGTACTGTGCATGGTCTGGTGATACCTTCTCCTTCCAACTCGTCCATCTAGTTCCCGCTTTCAGCCCCAACTCCTTCGTTTACTGACCACGGGACTATTCCCTTCACAGGAGACAGCCTCACACAGCCAGCACAGCGGCAGCTTTCAGCCCCATTCCGTGCCGAGGCCAAGAAGGCACCCACCCGTGTCCAACTCTACGCCATCACTCGAGAAATCTGCAGGTGGATATTATGATAACCCTGTGCATCAATGCTTGACCCGGTCTCGTGTCAACTGCCATCATGATGCTGTTGCAAATTCCGCTCTTCTTATTGCAGTTCTCAGGACATCCGCAGGGGTTCTCACAGCGTTGTAAGGGGGACTGTTGCGAGACCATGATATCCGAAGCTGGTTGGGTCGGGCCCCGAGGTGGAATCACATATGATCCGGACGTTCTCTGGGCCCAACCATGCTTTCATTAGGCACGAGGTAGATCCCTGGTATTCAACACATATTCGACAATCCTTGCTGATGCAGCGTTTGACGATGGTGGGAACACAGCGGGAGAAGAATGTTAGTATGACAAACAAGAGCGTCCTGATGAATCTAACAGTATGATAGATTGAAGCCTTTTCTCAGACCCTTTCGCAAGCCGAGTCGATGTTCTTGGACAGCAGCGCCATCCCTTGGTGGGAAAAGCTCGGCGCCCTCAAAGTTGGAGCGTGTGAAGCACAAGGTTTCGTGCCCCTCATGGCGTGCACGAAGCCCATGGTGCACCACCCGTACCAAAATGGCCGTTTCTTCTTGACACGATTGCGGGCCTCCGTCGCCGCAGACAAACCAACCGAAGCATCATCAAACTAACTTTAGATTTAAGCATTGTTCCAGATTTGTCTCTCTGGTCATATACCCGCCCATACAGCAGTTCTACTGTACTGGTGCCATCCAGTACCTGGGCACCTCGTGGATCGCCCGAAAACAGCTGTTAACATCCCACGATAAAACTGACATTTATGGTGAGGGTAAAGTCCTTCCTTTACTCGGACTCCTACGATGTGTATTTGGGGGTGCAAGATGCACAGTCGCATGGTGTTGTCTGCCATTCTTGGCGCAACTAATGAAACCCGAGCACGCATCTTATTTCCAGCTCCGAGATATGAAGTCCACCTGCTTGGGACACCTTCAAGTAGTGGGAAATGAATACGAATATTGAGGTGTTACTGATAATCAGACCAACGCCGACAACTTGGTGCCGTGGGTAGAGACTCGGGGTGATAAAAGCACCGCATAGGGGTGAAGCATGAAGCAATGATTGAGCGTCCTTGGGCGTGTGGGTAAAACGGTCATTCGCCTCCGTCTATTTCGCTCCTTCGACGTATCGAGGTTCCGCACGAACTGCGGTTCGATCCTGATTGCCCTCCTCACACATTGTGATGAACCTTTCATTTGTCAGATGGACGAGCGTTAGCGTCATGATAGGCATGCCGTGGCTTGACGATATGCCCTGCGAGAATTCAGGGAATGAGCCACGCGTGCCACTTTGGCTCTTCGCGTCGATTCCTGTATACAGCTAGCACTTGCGCCCTGGCCCTGAATACCTCCGCCGCTTCCCACTTATCTTCCGAACTAGCAAATCCACACTAGAAGTCGAACCTCGGAGACCCTTTTGAAATGCGACGGACGCCCAGCGGTAGGGTCATCATACCAGCGCAGCGGTGTCCGAGCCATGACAAATGTGTGCGCCGGACAATGCTGTAGTATGCTGTCCGCAAGAAAAAGGATGCCGGCCCTCCATGCACGAGAGGCCAAGGATCTCTAGAGGCAGGAAGTTCATATTACACCCGTTCTTCGTAGCCAACCCATTGTTCTACTCCCAGCATTGTACCGTGGTGGAATCTTGGTGCAGCTAGCGAGGAGGTTTGCTGGTGGTGAAGTCACCGATGCACAACGACAAGGTTCAGGTGAGAGACCTGCACGTTCTCACGCACGCCGCGCCTAGCACACGGGACCGGGGCGAAGGGCCACAACTGCGAAGGTTCCGGCGCGATCGCCTGATCGCCAAGAAAGAGAAACGAGAACCGCCAACTTGAATAACAAATACAGGCCTTGGGAGGGGACCCAGATAACGAACGCTGTAAAGTTCGACACGAAACCTTCTTCCATCAACCACAATCTTTTTGCATTAATCCGTTTCAATCATCGATATGAAGATCCCATCCATATCCATCCCATCGATCGGCGAGCGCATCAGCGCATCAGTGCATCATCACCAGGGTCACGTTGATGCAAATGTAAAAGGACCAAGACAAGGCGAAAAGGCCTAGACGCCCACCCGAGCCGCAACTCGAAATCCAGGCCGAGCCCTGAAACGGTGGAACCGGGAATGAAAGCGCACCTGGTCCCTTTGTCACACGAACGGCCCCATGCTTCTTCTTCTCAATTTTCATTTGCGCCGTTGTCCTTAAATGTAGTTGAGACGTTTGCGCCCGGTGCGCCGCCCGGTACGCACGGGTGCCAGTGTGCACGCGCGCCCCTCCGAGCGTCTACTGCTATCGTACTTGTACTTTCTTTCATACTTTTCGCTCCAAGCAAACTCCGAGACGTCCCCCCTGGCCGATGCCATTACCAGACCATACCATAACATACGATAATGTGCCTTGTCCTTATCATCCACCAGTCTGGCATCGGCCGAACGGAAGAAATGTCAACGACCTCAAAGGGGTCCGCTGATTCCAGAAAGATAACGAATTCGTGGCGTGAGGGTGTTTCGAGGTGAGAAAGGACGAGTCGGGAGATCTCCTCCCCTTGTGGAGTGTTTGAGTTTCGCTTTGTTCAATTCAATTCAGAAAGACAACAAACCGACACCCCAAGCTGAGGTCGTACCGCAGCAATGTGATCAGTTGGTCGCTTGCTCGTTGTTCCGTATCCTCGGGGGCAACTCGGCTCGGACGGTCAGGTCACCTGTGGGGCACGGAGCCACCGAGCACGAGTTGAGATATTCGGGTGACGTGTGTGGCGTTCGACGTTTGACATGAGATTCCGGGAGCGAGGAAGTCCACAAAAAAGGAAAAGGTCGTCACGGACGAACAAGGGCACGTCGCCTTCGCCCCGCTTGTCCGATCATCGATCGTGCACGAGCAATCCCAAGTTTTTTGTTGTGATATCACAAGCGAACACTTGAGCCACTTCTCTAAATAGGGCATCCGTTTCTCACCCACCCAGAACGGAAGCGGATCTATTCCTCCTTCCCCTTTATCCCCAGCTTGCGCACACTCAGGACCAACTCGTCCAATTCGGCCTCGTCATCATCATCAAATCCGAAGGACCCGGGCATTCTCACGCCCGTGCCCACAGGCACCGCCATGCGTGGGGAGTCTTGCGTGGGCGATATAAACAAACAGCCGCCCAAACGACAGAAAATTGAAATGAAGGACGCACCACGCGGCGATGTTGCGGCCATACGACCATTGGCGGTTACAGCGGTCATCACCTTTGATGTCGGTGATCTCTTAGCCCGAACCGTGAACAATGGGTGAAGAGTGCCGGTTTTGCAGGCTCCGCAAACTAAAAAAAAAAACGAATTTGCATCGGGATGGGGGTTCGTCAGCTGGCTGTCACACGATCTAACGATACGCGCGCCCGGCAGGCACCAATCGCGATAATCTGAAAGGGGGTACGGACCAACTTCGTCTGGACGAATGGACTTGCTGAAGCGACCGTATCTGTACAAACAGACGACGGCATGTAAAGATTGTGTGAGAACAAAAACAAATGGTCAGGGAAACGGGATCGACAAAGTGTGAGAGAAAAGCCGAACTCACGTTTTGGCGCAGCTCTCGCACTCTGCGGACATATCGGGTTAGTCGTAACCGCTGCGCTGGGACAAAACAAGAAAAAACCCAGAACCCAAGGGTTCTTCGTTCTAAACGCTCACTCACCCCATTCGTACGGGTACGATATCTCATAATTGTGCCGTGTCTGCAGAATAAACAATGATCGTGTGTTCCTTCCCATAAGCGGAGGACCCTGTGTCCCTCGAAATTGGAAAACACGCACCGAAATGTCAATATCCGGTCGCTTGCGCATCACTTTTGCAGCCCTGAAATGGAAGATTCGTATCAAAGCCCCGCGCGGATCTGTTCCCCGTGAAGAGAGGACCCAAGATCTCTCACTCCCGGACCCAAAGTGGCCTAGTGTTCACACTCACCATGATTTCCAGGCCTTCCCGTGGCCTTCCTTTGGATCCTGATTGATGATCCAGCAGGCCAGATGGCACATCTCATGTGACAGAGTATTTCGAATGCGTTCTGGCGTTAAGCGTCAATCCTCACTTGTTCGAACCTGGACGGACCCGCTTCTTAGAGCACCGTCGCCTCGACTTGCCTTTGGAGTCCAGGATCTTGGTCGCGAGCTCGATCGAAGTCGTCTGCACGCCTTCCTTGGATCTTTTGACAAACCGAATTGAGCTGACGCCCCAAAGCGCAACATATGATACCCTTTGGGGAAATCGTGAGACTCACCGATGCCATCGAGCACGGCCAGCGGTGGTCAAAAGGCGGTTACTCCAGGCCAGCGTCGTCTCGACCGGAAGGCCGCCAGCAAAGACGGTCCTATTGAGCTCGTCAAAGAGGGATCGCGCATAGGCGGCGCGCTCCGCCTGTTCCGCCTGCGCCAGTGCCTTTTTCGACGTCCGTGGCGTTTTTGTCGTTTCGGCAGGCGTAGTAGATTTGAGCGGCGTTTTTGGCGGGACGGCTCGAGCGGCGGCGAGCGGGGTTCGAGGTGGGATGTCCGTCACGACGCGCGTCTTGTCCGAGTCTTCATCCGGGAGCGTCGTCAACGACGAGAGGGTGCT
>Ga0307510_10004232_pt1 | contig 16864 bp, 19 predicted proteins | sample 12_EM_MG_FD_207224 | JGI IMG/M metagenome (GOLD analysis project Ga0307510, IMG submission 207224) | Populus trichocarpa ectomycorrhiza microbial communities from riparian zone in the Pacific Northwest, United States - 12_EM | ecosystem: Host-associated > Plants > Roots > Unclassified | place...
TAGCCATCTTCCACTGAGCTTGGAGCAAGTCTTTTCCCGGAAGACAAGATGAACTGTGATTGGGAGTAAATCAAGTAGAAGTTGTTGACACGGGGCCATGCCAGTAGATCGATGCCACATGTTATGTATGAAATAGTACTACTGCAGTGCTGCTTGTGCCACGTGCGCTCTGTCAGTGAAGTTCAGCTGACTCCGCTTTTGGTAGCCCAGTTGGTCGGGTTTCGAAACGGATGGCTAACTCGATATACGTAGTGATACAATATGTCCAATTGGCAATCAAGCAATCAAGGAAACCGCCTCTCAAAGCAAGATCGCCGTCCCATACCGCACTAGCAGCGTGTCCTGCTGCTGTAACAAACTGAACCGCGGTAGATCTTGCGGATCGCGCGCTCGTGGACGTCCAGGAATTTCGTAGCAATGTACGGCGAACAACAACGCGATCTGGCTCATCTACGGGAGGGAGAATATGTCGTACGCGCGTTCGTGCTGAGGACTATCAGCTAAAACAAATTACCCCGGCGCGTAGTCATTGTAGCGTAGGTGGTAAGTCCCACGCTTGTGAGTTCGGGGGTAGTTCTGAGATCCGAGGCGGGTTCGCGGTCCCAAAGGGGAAAGCGAAGGCGCGAGGGGAGAAGGAAAGAGGAGGGAAGCCACGTTCCCGAAAAGCCGAGAACGCGCGAGGGGGGGTCGTAACGGGGCGCAAAACGGAGGCTTGAGGCGACGACGGCACGCGAACGGGAAGACGGAAAAAGAGTGGTCTATTGCACTGAGAGTGTTCCTAGAGGTCTCCTCTCTTGGCCGCGGCCAGGCGAGGGGACCAAAATACAAGTATGTTATGCAGAGAGGCGAGCAGAAAGGGCAAAGAGAAGAAAGATGAATGAAAATTGGTCTTGCCGGCGACAGACCCACACGGCGATGTTAGCGAGAATGTTCGATGTCCATAAAGAAAGCAGTGGAGTGAATTGTAACCAAAAGCGCGACGGCGGGCGCAGGGTCGAAGAGCGTCGTCCTGTGTCCGATGGCTGAGGTAAAAATACGAAAAGCTGGAAAGGCGAGCGGCAAATCTAGGAGTAAAAGATGATAAAAGAGCGTACGAAACAGGGTCGAGTGCTCCTATATATGAGAAGATGCGAGTCCTGCAAAACGGAGTCCCAAACAAGGACCTGACTGGCGAGGTGTCGTGCACGTCGCGTGTGACGTTGGAATGTCAGTTATTGAGGGGCCCGCATTTGTGGCGTCGACAGCAGGGTTTGAGGCGAGACGAGAGGGGACTTGGGCGTGAGGAGCAGAGGTCGATCGAGGGAAGGTCGGTGGCGAGGTCACTCGGTCGTTGAGCACAGAGGTCGTCACGTGGTCGAAATCCCTATACCAGTAGCGCCACGAAGGTGGGATTGCTGTTTGAACCGCCCCCGACAGCGGCGGCACATAATCAATGAAGGGGCTTGCTTCTATTTACCCACCCTCCTCCTTCGGTGTCATTTATATGTCATCTCTTGTCCGTTCCATCGATCATATGACGTCCTGGATCAATTCTGTCCCTCCTTCATGGGACAAGCCAAGATTTCAGTTTATGTAGTCGGCGAGCGAAACAAGGTCATATATGGACGACGTTACAAATACATACAAATACAAACACATTGATAGATGTAAAACCCAAAAATAAAACTGAGTAACCCTTCAAATCATCCTTCCACGATATTTGACATTTGATCTTTTCGCGCATGATATTCTTAAACGGCGATACTCTGTTTGAACCGTCAGGTTTTGGCGGCCGTGTTTGGAAGCCAAATTTCCCGCACAATTCTCTCCGCTTCGCTATGTCGATTGTACTCAGACACCCCAGACACGCGAATGGCCCTTAACTTCAAGGTCAGGCGAAGATACCGCTCGCGTGCACGTGCAAGCCGGCACAAAGTGAGCCTCGATAGATGTGCGGCCTCAGCATCTTCCAGCGGCTTATCCCGCATCACGAGTACGATGAAGGTCGGGACCACGTGCTGGAGCGGTACGTCGTACCTCTCTGCCACCGAGATGAGCGTCACGTAGTCCAACTTCGAGTCCGGCGACTCGGAGCCTGCGTCTAAGTCTGAGTCCGTGTCCGATTTCTGCTCGGCATTCCGGTACTCACTTGGTTTAAAGTCATAGACCTCACGGATGGCACGCTTGTACATGTTCGGGAATTCGTAGCGATGCGCGATGGATAAGAGCGCGATCCACCTCAACTGCGGCAAGCAGAAGTCGTCATGGATCCTGAGAACAGTCGGAAATGAAACACCCCGTCACCACATTCAGTTAGCTGTCCTAGACTTGTTCCCCAGACAGGAGAGGAGGCGAGTATGAGGGAAAGTGAGTGCGGAGACCCTTACTTACCCCTCGAAAAGGTACTGGAGTAGCGTTTCGAACTCGACAACCGTAACACTTGGGAGGTATATCGGGTTCGTTTCGGATCTCCCTTCTACAACCTCGCCATCTCCACATGGGAGCGAGAACATGGGGCGAAAGAACGGGGAGTTTATGCCAAGAAGGTACTGGGGGACACGGAAAAGGTGGTCCTCGACCTACACACATTGAGAGACAATACAGGGGGGAGGGTCAAGAAAGCCGCATCAGGATGGATGAGTGATGGACTGGGAGGTATGGCAGGTCGTGGACACGAACCTGGAAGACCGCCATTTCGTCTGTCAAGAAATACTTATGTCGGCGAAGGACTTATGCAGTAGACATATCACGCTTGCCAACCCTTACTTTATCACGAGGCAGAGAGGCAGCCATCCTATAGGGGTACGTAATGATCAGACGTAAAGGAGAGGGTCTTTTGGGTGGTACCAAGCCCCCGTGGGACGAGCCCGCGGGATGCCGGGGTATTAAGCAAGCCTCATGAGCCGTGACCGCGTGACCTCTTGTGCTCAAGCTTCACTGAGACCACCGAGCTTACAGACGAGGTTCCTCACCACACCATATAGCCATGTCTAAAGCTTGCTCAGCTTGTTAGGCCACCCGATATGTTTGGGTGGGGCACTGACGGTTCTGTATGCATACTACAGTAGTCCTTGTGCGACCTTGTCCGGCATCAGTGGTTGGACCCGCATCACCAGCGCGATGAGCAACAGAGGCATGTACTAGTACTGAGGCTGTACATTGTACTTCTCGTCCATGGAGATGAGAAATGGGTGATCATGCTGCGGCCGTTCCTGTGGCTACCTCAACGGATCCTGCCAGCGCAACTGCTGTAGCAAAATGCTGCAGATCGCGCGGATTGTTCGCTCACAGATACTCTTGAACTTTGATGTTCTCAACGGTGGCGGCCTCAACCTTGATGAAACAACAACGCAACAACCTTCCTTTCTCATCTTCAAAACAATATCTTATCCTCAAAATACGCGCTAGAGACATCTCTGATACAGAAATTAAGATAGCATGACATCCCCACTGACAACCTTTCCCCTTTCCAAATTCGTCAAATTGCGAGACATACTACAGTGAGACATAGATCTCGACTCAATCATCTCAGGGATGGAAGTAGATGGTTTTTACTCCCGACCTCTTGAACCCGACTTCTTTAAAACCACAGCAACCTTTCTCTCTGTATCCACCACGTCTTTCTGTACTAATTATTTCCTCATGGTGAAGCGAGCACAAAGACACGCAAGTGATTTTGAGAGTCATACTGAGAAATTGAGTGAGGGAGAGCAAGCGACAATGCTGGGTACGGGCCTGAGGCAGGAATGGCACCGCGGCGAGAAATCAACACTTAATGGCCCGAGACTGGAGTCAGAAGGTCGACGCAAGCGAGGAGATGGGGCGGGTCGAAGATGATAAACCTTCAAGTTATTCTTAGCGATCACGCAGCAGAGTGTTTCGAAAACGAAGTCAAAGACGTCTCTATTTCCAAGGTTAACAAATGTGGTTGAGAGTGGGCCACGTTCTTATGTGACTGGCCGTCCGAAAACAGACACAAGAGGTAAAATCCTATGCAAACGTGGGCCATCGAAGAGAAAAGGGAATCTGAAAGTACGAAGGGTTTGACGAAAGAAAATATTCTTGGGAGGCGTAAGATGGAGGCAGACGAAACAACAGTGATGCGGCAGTGGGGAGGAGGGCATGACGGCAGAGAATTAGGAGCTAGGACTTAGCGATAAAAGGCCGCAGTATGGAATATGCTCACTGCGTGTTAAGATACGGAACTAGCCATTGACCGTGCTTCGTACGGGTTACGCTGGCAGCTAGTATTAGTAAACGTTGAGGTTCAAGTTTAACCGTCATCTTTGAGCCCCCCTCCAGATGACGCGCGCGAGTTCCTTCACCAGGGAAGCTCTGGCCTCGAAGTTCATGGAACGGCGCACAGTCGCGCGTACATATTCCTCGCGCGCGCGGCCAAGGCGGCATATGGTGGGCGTCGATAAATGCACGACCTCAGCCTCCATTAGCGACTCGGCCCGCATCACGAGCGAGACGATGGACGGGAGTACATGTTGGAGCGGCACGTCGTACTTCTCCCCCACGGAGATGAGCATCGCGTGGCCCAGCCCTGAACCGGAGTCTGAACTCTGGCGTTCACTTGCTGGACGATCATAGAGCTCGTAAATTGCACGATCGTATACGTCCGAGAATTCGTAGCGGTGCGCTATGGACAGCAGCGTGATCCAGCCCGACTGTGGTAGGTAGAAGTCATGACACATTCTGAAAACAGTCAGAAACACAACCGACCCCGGGGCGTTCAGTTAACGGTCTTGTTCAACAGACAGAAGCGGAAGGGGGAGAAGGGAAGTGAGTCATGCCCTTACTCACCCCTTGAAAAGGTACTGAAGCAGCGTTTCAAACTCGAGCACGGTCACACTAGAGAGGCATATCGGGTTTGCATCGGATTTGCCCTCGACGACCTCGTCATCATGATCCCCACGCGGGAGCGAGAACACGGATTTGAAGATGGGGGAGTTGAGGGCAAAAAGGCACTGGGGAACGCGAAAGAGACGGTCCTCGACCTACACACAAAGAAAGACACGAGGGCGGTCAATCACGATCAGTAACAGACTGAATGGCAAAGCATGGGGTGGCCACGAACCTGGAAGACCGCCATTTCGTCTGTCAAGTAAAACTGGTCATGCCTTCCAGTGATTGGCACTGCCGGTGAGGTAGAGACCCTAGACTTGCCCACCATTTGCTCCGAGTCAGGCTAAGAGCAATGTTTAGTTCTAACCCTCGATGAGCACTGATATTTCTCACCGTGGTTGAATCTCGGCGAGGAGACCGGGGGGTAGCCATCTTACACTGAGATTGGAGTACTTCTATTTTCCCGGAAGACAACGTGGGCTGTACTTGGGAGTGCGGTGGCAGTGCCAGTAGTACTAGATCGCCGTCACTGCCACATTGGCAGAGCGCACGTGACACAAGCTTGTCAGGTTTCGAAACGGACAGCGAACTCGATAACGTAGTGATATATGGCTAATTGGAAATCAACTCAACTGCCTCTCAATGCAAAATTATCTACTGATGACCCATCGCAGTAATTGCACCAGCACTGTGACTACAGGCTGATAGTACCGTGACCACCTTTTCTCGTCCACGGGTCCTGTCTGTCCTGGTAATGATGTTGCTATTGACTTGGTGCTGATGTTTTTGGGCATCCCTGCTAATAGGATGCCCAGAAAATATCAGCACCAAGTCTAATAGGGTCCAGTGCTTTCGAATGATCGCAACGATACTACTTCGGAATTTTCACTTGTCCTTCACCATGCCTGCATTCAAATCCATAGTAATCTCCATAGATGCTCCGAGTCCTCGAACTCGTCGAGAGGAAGGGTGATTTCCCCCCAGAGTCCTGTCCCAGGACGGATCAAGTAGGGTTGGCCAGGCCTTCAACGCATGTGAAGGATTGTTCCCTAGATCGTGCCTATCATCTCATCTGCGTCTTCCTGCGCTAATCGATTAGTACAATCCGCCTGCAACTCCTTAGCTCATCTCTCTGCTACACCATCTGCAGCGTCCGCGATGGAAAGTAACTCACCGATGAGCTTGTTGTCTGCCAGCATTTCCGTTGTTTACTTCACAGACATGACACCCCATGCACTTCGTATAGAAACCAGGGACTTCCTTTCCCAACCGAGGCATAAGTCCCGGTTTATCTAGCAGTTTGTCGTAGAGATATGTTCAAGTTTGCTAACACTGTACAAACAGATAGCCATGGACGACTTGAACCCCGGACCACCTCGCGAATTGCGACACTGGGTAAGGTTTTCCATCAACTCGGAAGTCACGCCCCTCTACAGTACAGTGCGCAACATTTAAAGGAGGACCCCCTCATGCTAGCACTCACTTTCGACCGCCCAAATCTTACACACAAGGTCCCTCGCCACGCCATATAACCACGCCAGGTGCTCGTTTGGCTTGTTCAACCAGTCGGTATCTTCAGGTGGCGGATTCACGGTTCTGCGCGCAAAGTCCTCGCGCGCGTGTGCGAGCCGAGACACGGTGACGGGCGAGAAGCGCGCGACCTCCTCCGGCGTCAGCGGTTGGACCCGCATCACGAGCGCGACGAGCGACGGAACCATGTACCGAGGCTCCACGTCGTACTTCTCGCCCACGGAGATGAGTAACAGGTGATCATGCTGCAGCTGCTCCTGCTGCTGTAGCAAAACGCGGTAGATCTCGTTGATCGCGCACTCGCGGACGTTCGGGAATTCGTAGCGGTGCGCGATGGACAGGAGCGCGATCCAGCTTGTCTGCGTAAGGGAAAAGCCATCATGCATACTGTGGGCCGTCAAGGGCGGGGAGGGGAGGAAAATAACATCACCCCGCGTTAGTCGTGTTCGATGCGTGACGGTGGAAGGACGTAGAGCGAGGCTTTACCTACCTCTTGTAAAAGTACCGGACCAGCGTCTCGAACTCGAGCTCCGTCACACCGGACAGGCGGATGGGGTTCGCATCAGAAGCGCCCCCGACGGCCGCACCGCCGGCCTCGTCCGCTCCGCGTGGCGGCGAAAACATGGAGCTAAAGACGAGGGAGTTCTCGGCTAAGAAGTGCCGATGAACACGGAAAAGACGGTTCTCGACCTACGCGGTGAAAAACCGTATGTGCCAACATGGGTAAGCGATGGGACTCGCAGGGATTAGAAGGTGGGTGGTCACAGACCTGGAACACAGTCATGTCGTCTGTAAAGTAAAACTCGTCATGTCGGCTCGCAGATTGTACTGGAGTGGAGGCTTCACCCTTGCCATCCCTCGCTGGTGCGTCTTTCTGCTAATGTAATGCAAGTGTTTCGTCCCAACATTCCGCGGGAGTGGATAGTGGTGTTCTTACCATGGTCGATTCTTGAGGCGGAGCAGCGGCAATCATTGTGATGAATGCTTGGGGAAAAGGGGGGTACGAGGTGGTCGGGAGTGAGTTTAACAGAAGTTGTTACGATGAGGTGGTATTTTGCTGCCTCGTGTTTTTTGACGTTACCGGCACCAATTATGAGGCCTATAAACAGTCCAATGCTATACGTCCATGATGATTGACCATAAGAAAAAGTCTTGCAACAACACAGTCCTTTGGTTGGAAATTGGTGTGAAATAGCACCTTGCGCTTCAAAATAAGGTTGCTGAACCCGCACTGCACCCAACCCAACAGTCAAGTCAGCCAACCACAGGGACGCCACGTGCCACACCAAATTTTCGACTGACTTTTTGGCCACACTGGCAACCTTCGTCATTGTGATGGCTCTGATGCTTACTCAATCTGCAACCTGGTTGTGGCGGCCATCTTGGCGGACGCGCGAGTTGCACATAGATAGGACTTTTCCACACCCCGTCGAAACAGTGGCATGATAAACCTAGGCCCAAGACCTGAGGTCACAAATCCTATTGGACAGTTCAAGATTCTGTTTCCAATGACAATACCCCGACACCCCTTTGGCCATCTGCTAGATATCATGATATGTAGCGTGATACAGGTCTTATTTGAAAGTAGGCGAAGGCCGCAAACGAGCCGTCGCAAAGGAAATCACTACTGTCCACGGTCTCGGCACCACTCCCAGACACAGATTTACTCTACTCCTTTGCCGTCTGCAGATTCTGCCGCCATGAATCTGATCTCTGCCTCGATGATTGCGTCGCTTTGACTCTGGTTACGGCTATTGTTATTGGATTTCCAATATTGCTCACGTGAACGCGTGAGCATTATGATCACGTGGACTGGGATTTTAGCGCATTCCGCATGCGTGAGAGGCTCGGCTCTGGTCACGAGTCGGCGATACGAATGTTTGAGCCACTGCTCGACATCGAACTTGATCGCGAGTCGGATTAGTTCAAATGTTTCAACCTTGTCTAGACGTGGTGTGATTTCTTTGATGGCTCTTTCGCGGACCTTTTCGAACATCAAGCGAGTGGAAATGGACAACATTGCCACCCAATCGGCCAGGGTGGCGACATAGTCGTCGTGCATTCTAATGTCCAAATTCATGGTCAGCCAACTTGAGTGGTACTCCCAATGGCACGTTTTATACCCAAAATAGAAGAATCGAAGGAGATTCTCAATTTCCTCAGTAGAGGTCTCGGGTAACTTGATTGGGTTATCATTGGAACCCTCCACTTCTGCAGGGTCCTCAGATTGAGGAAGGGAGAATAAGTCGTTGAAAAACTCAGACTCCCGAGTTAGGAAGTAGCGATGAGCTTTGTACTTCTGTTCCCCTACCTGCAGAAAAGTAGGGGGTTAAAAGGATAGAAGGATCACTGGTGAGAGAACCTGAATACGACTTGCTTGCAAAACGACTTGGGAATCCTCAAAGCAAAAAGCGTTTGAGGGTTTGACCGGCCGTGGTACGGTTTCCGATTTAGGCACTGGCCACTCAATGATAGCTACTGGCACTGACATGGTGGGTTGGTATACTACTAAAAGACTAAACAGCATGGCGTTATATAGTGAAGGGTCAATCGAATGCAGGGCGTATAGTATTTACTTGCCTTTACTTGCCTTCTCCCTTGGTACTTCCGCAGCTTGAATTGAATTAGAAGTCGGATATGTAGCAGGTCCGAGTGACACCCATTCCCTCTCGTGTCTGTCAATGCGCTGCGGTCGAGTCGGGTGACCAGCTTCGTGTGGGAGGATATAAGGTATGACGATGGAGCGGGGTAGTGGCAGGACGCCACTTGAACGAACCTTCCTCATTTCCCAAGGCTCACATGCTGTTTCCGGACCATATCTAATGTTCCCGCAAGTTAGGTAGCTGTGCATCATACCACAACGACCGAATATCTCGCGACCGCCAGCTGCGGATTTGGTAAAGCTGAGTTGATTGGATTGCGGGACAACTGCGGATGCCGTAAAACAAGAGCGAATGAAATAGTTTACTTAATATAGTAGAATACCGTGAAATGTTTGGCAGAGATATGAAAGAGTGGTACATACAGGGACGACATGTCCATCCACGACATTCGTGCGAATGTGCAACCCTGCGTCAAATTGTCGCCTTCTCGGCATGCCGCACAGATTTCACGATGTTGCTCGCAATTTACCTTGGCCGTGACTCGGACTTAGAGGCAATATCATGGATGACTCGGGCAGTGGCACATACCTCTCTCACACCCTACCGAGCCGTGCAATCATCGCGCAAGACAAGTCTGTAACCTCGTTTTGTTGAAGGGGCTGCGGCCGTCGCACGACATCCTCCAGCGCCAAGGATAATGAAGCCCTTGGAACCGAGTGGTTTTCTGCAAGGGAAATCTACTTCGCGAAGTCGAGGGGTAGGCTGCGCCGGAATATCTTGCGCAGCGCACAGGATTCAGCATCTCTAAATTTGAACCCATGGGCGATGAAATGGAGCGCCACCCAATTCGGGATGGGTATTGAGAAATCCTCTTTTCAACTGGAAAACGTCGGAGCTCGAACATCACCCTGCAGAATGTACGCCAACGTACCACACAAAAGAGTGCGAGCAAGGGCTCCAAGCAGGTGGCGCCGTCCGGACGAATTACACCACAGGTTTGTTCTTGGCTGGTGTAAGGACCACCTCGCGAATCGCGACACTGGGTAAGTCTGCCATCAACCCGGAAGTCACGTCCCTCTCCAGTATAGTGCGCAACATTTAAGGGAGGAACGTCTCACGCTAGCACTCATTTTCGACTGCCCAAATCTGGCAGACGAGGGCCCTCGCCACGTCTTATAACCACGTCAGGTGCTCGTTCGGCTTGTTCAACCAGCCGGCATGTTCAAGCGGCGGATTCACGGTTCTGCGCGCAAAGTCCTCGCGCGCGTGCGCGAGCCGAGACACGGTGACAGGCGAGAAGCGCGCGACCTCGTCTGGCGTCAACGGTTGGACCCGCATTACGAGCGCGACGAGCGATGGAACCATGTACCGAGGCTGCACGTCGTACTTCTCACCCACGGAGATGAGTAACAGGTGATCCTGCTGAGGCTGCTCCTGCAACTGCCACAGCGGATCCTGCTGCTGTAACAAAATGGGGTAGATCTCGTTGATCGCGCGCTCCCGGAGTCGCGGACGTTCAGGAATTCGTAGCGGTGCGCAATGGACAGAAGCGCGATCCAGCTTGTCTGCATAACGGAGAAGCCGTCATGCACGCTGTGGAACGTCAAGGGTGGGGAAGGGGGGAGGGGAGGAAAAGAACATCATGTCGCGTCAGCGGTGTTCGATGGGTGACGGTGGAAGGACGCAGAGTGGAGGCTTTACCTACCTCTTGTAAAAGTACCGGACCGGCGTCTCGAACTCGAGCTCTGTCACACCGGACAGACGGATGGGGTTCGCGTCAGAAGCGCCCCCGACGGCCGCACCGCCGGCCTCGTCCGCTCCGCGCGGCGGCGGAAACGTGGAGCCAAAGACGAGGGAGTTCTCGACTAAGAAGTGCCGGTGAACACGGAAAAGACGGTTCTCGACCTACCCGGTGAAAGCCCACATGTGCCACATAGGTAAGCGACGGGACTCGCAGGGATCAGAGGTGGATTTCACAGACCTGGAACAGTCATGTCGTCTCGCAGGTTGTACTGGGGTGGGGCTTCACCCTTGCCATCCCTCGCCGGTGCGTGTTTATGCTAATACAATGCAAGTGTTCCGTCCCAACATTCCGCGGGAGTGGATAGTGGTGTTCTTACCATGGTCGATTCTTGAGGTGGAGCAGCGGCCATCAATATGATGAAATGCCTGGGGAGAAAGGGTGTATGACGTGGTCGGGAGTGAGTTTAACAGAAATTGTCACGATGCCATGAGGTGGTATTTTGCTGCCTCGTGTTCTTTGATGCTACCAGCACCAATTATTGGGCCTGTAAACAGCCCAATGCTACACGTCCATGATAATTGATCATAAGAAAAAAGTCTTGGACGACACGGTCCTCTGGTTGGAAATTGGTGTAAAGTACCACCTGGCAAGCTTGAGGCACACCCAACCGTCAGGTCAGATGGCCACCAGAAGGACGCACCACGTGCCGCACCAAAACAAAGACTTTTTTTTTTTCGACTAACTTTTTGGCCACACACTTCTTGGCAAACCTTCGTCATTATGATCTGGTGTTACTCAAGCCGCGCCCGTTTCTCAACTGCAGGCCCTTCCGAGCCTGGAGTAACGCAAGCGAAGCGCTAGGTCACCCACCGCCAGTGTTACGCCGTGCAATAACTGTCAGTAATGCCACAGTATCCTAAAACATGGTTGGATTTTTGCGTCAAAGGGCTGCACATCATCGACAGGACTTTCCAACAACTCGCCGAAACAGTGGCACTATAAAACCTAGGCCCAAGACCTGAGGTCACAAATCCTATTGAATGGTTCAAACTCCTGTTTCCAATGACGACACCGACACCCGAAAATCCTCTTTCAGACTGGAAAAGGTCGGAGCTCGAATGTCACCCTGCAAAATGTACGACCAACGTACCTCCCACAGAAGAACGTGAGCAAGAGCTCCAACCAGAGGTCGCCATCCGGACGAATGACACCACGGGTTTGTTCTTGGCTGTTGTAAGGTGCCACGATGAGGACGTGTTTCCGCTGCCTCGTATTTTTTGACGTGTTAGTGGTATTAACTACGGGACCTTGAAACAGTCTATTGTGCTATCTCCATGGAATTGATTATGAAAAATTACTCTTGGGACGACAGGTCGGGAATTAGCGTGAAATAGCACCAGGTCAAGAAAGTTGGCAGGAGTCACGAGCACCAGTCGGTCACGTGCACGGCCAAGAAAATACTTTTACCACACGGCCCGACTGACCCGGACAGAATGCGATAAACCTCCTCATAGCAGTGATGGCACTGGTATTACTTGGGCTACTTCTAGGCTTCAAAGTCATCCAAACAGACACGCACACGAACTGCACCCATTTTCATAGCTACAGGCTTTTCCAAGCCTGGGCCTGAGCCGGTAATACCACAGTCTCGCAAAACATGGTTAGATTTTTGCATCAGAGCAAGCGTCAGAGGGCCGCACATCATCGACAGGACTTCCAACACCCCGTCAAAACAGTGGCACCATAAACATGGGCCCAAGACCTGAGGTCACAAATACTATTGAATGGTTCAAACTTCTGTTTCCAATGACGTCACCCCGACAATTCCTTTGGCCATCTGCTAGACATACAGGTCTTAGCTAACATAAAAGCAACAAGGATGCCCACGAACGACCAGTCGCGAAAGAAATCGCAACACGCCCACGGTCTCGGCACCACTCCCAGACACATATTTACTCTACTCATCTGGAGCTCCTACGGGTTCAGCCGCCATAAGTCTGATCTCTGCCTCGATGATTGCATCTGGAGTTAGAGCACCATGGTGTTGGTTATAGGTGAAGCCTTTCCAATATTGCTCGCGTGAACGCGTGAGTATGATGGCCACGTGGGCTGGGATTTTAACGGATTCCGCACGAGTGATAAGTTCGGCTCTGGTCACGATTAGGCGATACGCAGGTTTGAGCCACTGCTCGACATCGAACTTGATCGCGAGTCGGATGAGTTCGAAGGCTTCAACCTTGTCTAAACGTGCTGTGATTTCTTTGATGGCTCTTTCGCGGACCTTTTCGAACATCAAGCGAGTGGAGATGGATAGCATTGCCACCCAATCGGCCAGGGTGGCGACGTAGTCATCGTGCATTCTAATGTCCAATTCCATGGTCAGTCAACTTGGGTAGTACTTCCGACGGCACGTTTTATACCCAAAATAGAAGAATCGAAGGAGATTGTCGATTTCCTCAGTAGGCGTCTCCTCGGGTAACTTGATTGGGTTATCGTAGGAACCCTCCACGTTTGCCGAGTCCTCAGATTGAGGAAGGGAGAATAAGTCGTCGAAAAACTCGGACTCCCGAGTTAGGAAGTAGCGATGAATTTTGTACTTCTGTTCCCCTACCTGCAGAAAAGAAGAGGGTCAATTGAAAAGTATAGAACGATCACGGTGAGAGAACTTGGAATACAACTTGCTTGCAAAACGACTTGGGGATCCTCAAAGAAAAAAGGGTTTGAGGCTTTGACTGGCCGTGGTATGGTTTCCGATCTAGGCACTGGCCACTCGATAGCTACTGGCACTGGCAGTGACATGGTGGGCGGGTATTCCATACCACGACAAGAGCGAACAAGCGTGGTGTTATAAAGTGAAGGGTCAATCAGATGCAGGGCAGGTGGTATTTACTTTCCCACTCCCTTCCCTTGGGTACTTCCGCAGCAAATATGTGCATGACGTAGATGACACATAGTGTCACACAACAAGGCAGGAATGGAACGTCTTGATGACCACGATAGGTAGAAGCATATTGCCCTTTGCCTGGCGTACAGCGCAGCACCGCGCGCCTCCATAAACTATTGTATTACAAGCGGCGCAACTCTTATCAGAGCGCCGATTTATGTCGGTCGACATTGAATCCCACAGGTACCTGTCAGGCAGCCTTCCAGAACATGGGTGGCCAGCAAACCTTCCAGCTCGCTCTATATTGGCTTTCCGAAGAGCGTTCAGACGGGAGGGAAGTGCGGGCAATGGAACTTGGGATTAGATAGAACTATCGACGATATATTTCGATCCGCACTGGCAGGTGCACACATGACGCTTGAATTTGATTAGAAGTCGTGTTGTAGCAGCACCGAGTGACACGCGTTCCCTCCGTGTCTATTATTGCGCTGCTGTGGGGTCGGGTGACCAGCCTCATGTGTGAATACTTTAATGAAGTTAGCTGCGCATCATGGTATGACGACTGCGACGCAGTGCGACCGCCACCTCCTACAAATTTGGTAAAGTTGATCTGATTGGATTGAGGGACAACTGGAGATGCCGTAAAACAAGAGCGAGGGAAATCGTTCATGTGATATAGTAGAATACCGTGAAATGTTTGGCACAGAATTATGAAAGAATGGTACATACACGGACCACATGTCCGTCCACGACATTCGTGCGAATGTGAAACCCAGCGTCAGGTTGACGCTTTCTCAGTATGCCGATAGATTTCACGCTGTTGCTCGCAATTTACCTTGACTATGACTTGGACTTAGAGGCAAACATCATGGATGACTCACGCAGTGGCACATACGTCTCTGCCGTCCCACCGACTCGTGTCATCATCACGCAAGACAAGTCTGTAACCTCATTTTGTTGAAGGGCTGCGGCCGTCGCACGACATCCTCCAGCGCCAAGGGTAATGAAGCCCCTGGAACCGCGTGCATTTCCGCAAGGGAAATCCACTTCGCGGAGTCGAGGGGAAGACTGCACCGGAATATCTCGCGCCGCGCGCAGGATTCAGCACCTCTAAGTTTGAATCCATGGGCGATGAAAAGGAGCGCCACCCAGTTTGCGATGGGCACCGAGAAATCCTCTTTCAGACTGGAAAAGGTCGGAGCTCGAATGTCACCCTGTAAAATGTACGACCAACATACCTCCCACAGAAGAACGTGAGCAAGAGCTCCAACCAGAGGTCGCCATCCGGACGAATTACACCACGGGTTTGTTCTTGGCTGGCGTATATGATGAGGTCGTGTTTCGTTGCCTCATGTTCTTTGACGGGTCAGTGGTACTAACTGTGGAACCTGGAAACAGTCCAATGCTCTATGTCCATGGTGAAAAACTATTCTTGGGACGACGGTCCACTGGTTGGAAATTAGTGTAAAATAGCACCTGGTCGAGAAAGTTGGGCCGCCACGGGCCAGATGTGTGGTCAGTCGGTCACGTGCACGGCTAAGAAAATACCTTTTTTGGCCGCACTGACTCGGACAGCCACTGCACAATCCCATCAAGGTACTGGTGCTACTCAGGCTGCCTGAGTCTGAGTACTGCAGCGAAGCGCCCTCGTTACGCTGCGCAACACGTCAGTGGTGCCGAGCAGCTTGTCCCACTTCAACTCCATTGGAACATGTAGCTATAACTCGAGTTTCCGTTTTGATTGAACTCCTCCCCTTTGCTAGAGAAATACATAGCATAATACAATTCTTAGTTAACATGAAGTAAACGATACCCCCAGGAACGAGCGGTCAGGCATAAACATCCCCACTGGTAGGTGCAGCGGCGGCGGAGGCAGTAGCAGCAGCACTCCTGGCTGTAGATCTGCGCCTTGTAGCCTCTGCGGGTTCTAACACCATGAGTCTGATCTCCGCATCGATGATCGGATCCGGGGATATCGTAGTAACGGTAGTATAGCCGCCGCCCCGGTAAACGGGTTGATTGTTCACGTTGTTCTTCCAAAATTGTTCGCGCGAGCGCATTAGCATGACGGCCATGGGGAAGGGGACTTTAGCTGCTTCCGCATGTGTGATAAGGTTGGCCCTTGTCACAATTCGTCGATACGCTGGTTTCAACCACTGCTCGACATCGAACTTGATTGCAAGCCCGATTAGCTCGAATGGTTCAATCTGATCCAGCTGCGCTGTGATCTCTTTGATGGCTCTTTCGCGGACTTTATCGAAGATCAAACGAGTGGAGATGGACAGTATTGCTATCCAATCGGCCAGCGAGGCTCTGTAGTCATCGTGCATTCTAAAGTTCAAGTTCGTGATCAGTCCATGATACACTTCTAAATGGCACGTTTTATACCCGAAATAGAAGAATCGAAGGAGATTCTCAATTTCAGCCCTGGGCGTCTCTGGTAACTTGATGGGGTTGTCATCTGAACCCTCTACAGTTGCGGAGTCCTCGGGTTGAGGAAGGGAGAATAGATCATTGAAAAACTCGGACTCCCGAGTTAGGAAGTAGCGATGAATTTTATACTTCTTTTCCTCTACCTGTGGACGAGGAGGGGTTCAAAAGGATAGGTGCATAACTGGCGATATTATGACTTACCTGTAAGACGACTTGGGAATCCTCAAAGTGAAAGGGGTTCGATTCTTGCGGTGGAGCTTGCCAACCTCCAAGAAGGGGTCCCTCTGAGACAAAACCAAAAGAGGCTGCGACATTGATAGGCGCTGGGGTTGACATAGCAATGATAGCACCTTGTGGGATGGCCGGGATGGTACGCTAACAAGAGGGAGCAGGTATGGCTTTATATAGTGAAGGACCCCTTGAGTGCATGCATATGGCATTCACTTGCGCACTCTCTCGGATCCTAATATGAACACGTGTCACTCAGAAAGACAGAAACAGGATGTCTTGATGGCCTAGGATAATAGATAGAAGGAGACCGTGACGGCCGTTTACCTCGGCACGTACATCGCAATAAAGAGCTTAAGAAGATCACGCCTCCATATAGAAGTGACGCAATTCTCGTCTTCGCAATGACTTTGTGCATACTAACATCTAATCATGGGTCACCAGTGGGCTCGCATTCCACACAGGTACCGCAAGTTATGAGCGGACGAGAACCAGCAACGCCTCGGCACCGTCGGCGGCCGGCCCACAAGTTGCGCCATGTTGGCTTTTGAAACAGTACTTCGTCGGTGAGTAGGTGCAAACAATGGAATTTCAATATCACTGAAAGGGACA
>Ga0307510_10004234_pt1 | contig 16862 bp, 10 predicted proteins | sample 12_EM_MG_FD_207224 | JGI IMG/M metagenome (GOLD analysis project Ga0307510, IMG submission 207224) | Populus trichocarpa ectomycorrhiza microbial communities from riparian zone in the Pacific Northwest, United States - 12_EM | ecosystem: Host-associated > Plants > Roots > Unclassified | place...
TGGGCAGGTCCGCCTCTCGTGTAGCACCGTAGAGCGGTGTCAGCCAGGACAGGCCTAACCAGGCCGCGATAAGGACTCGGGATGGCAGAGAAGTTAGTGCGAACTGCCGGGGAACAGACGACAGTAGATGCAGTCGGTCTCCGGGGAGGCCTCCAGCCAGACGTGCTGAATCCAATATTTGCCACCGTGCTTGGAAGCGGCGTGCTCCCATCCCTGGTTCGCGAGGTCGTGGGCAACTACGTCCGCCGGATGAGCTTCCTGGAGAATCTCGGTTGCTCGCACGGTCTCGATAGTTCCACGCGGCTGCACGGTGACGGTGGTTGCACCGTTATCAATACGTTGGGCAAGCATTTCGGGGTAATGTTCTTCACCCTTGTTTCGCAACAGCGTGCGGAAGTATTGCACGCATTTGTCGTGCATCGAGAGAGCGGGCTGACAGGCAACACGGCCCAACTCGCCGGGGGCTGTGAGCTCGACGCGATCCGTTGGGAAGCCGTCCCGAACCAGATTCGCGCGCACACGGTCTGCAGTCTCGTAGTCGTTGAAAACCGCGAGTATGAGAGCGCTCATGACTCCCTCCTTATGATTGACAAAGGGAGCAGTTACCTTCCTGGGATTCTACTCCTTACGTGTCGAAATGCCACGGCTGATGCTGCACAGCAGCAATGCACTCAAATCGTCCACTTTCGGGTGACCTGACACCAACACGGCACCGCGGCGTCGGCTGGTTCCTGAAGATGCCTCGAGCATTCGAGCCTATGTTGCAGGCCGAGTCACAACGGGCCGGGCGGAATTCAACACAACATGGGCGCTAGCTGCGCCGCAGCACCGCGATCCGCCTCACACTCTGCGACGCCCGTGCTTTGCATAGCGCCGCACACACGGCACTCTCCCGAGCGGGGAGCGCTTCTGCTTCTTTCAATGGCTCGAGTGGTTGCACACGTCGCCCAACGGGAGGCAGATCGGAATGAACAGGCGATGTGCCTACAGTCGGCAGCGGGCGGCCATGGCGGTCCTGATGCTCGCCATCCTTAGCCCAATGGCCGCCGCGGATGAGGGTTCCACGGGCGATCTGAAGCAATTGAGCCTGGAAGAGCTCATGGACATCCAGGTCACCTCCGTCGCCCGTCATTCTGAATCGATCCTGCAGGCACCTGCCTCCGTGCAGGTCATCACCCGCGATGAGATCCGCAATTCGGGCGTCACCAGCATCGCCGAAGCACTCCGCCTGGCGGACAACCTGCAAGTGGCCCAGAAGAACTCCCACGACTGGGGAATCAGCGCGCGCGGCTTCAACACGGCGCTCGCCAATAAGCTCCTGGTCATGATAGACGGCCGCACCGTCTACACGCCGCTGTTTTCGGGCGTGTTCTGGAATGATCAGGACTATCTCCTGGAGGACATCGAGCGTATCGAAGTCATCAGCGGGCCCGGTGGGACCCTTTGGGGCGCGAATGCCGTCAATGGAGTGATCAACATCATCACCCGCAGCGCCGCGGATACCCAGGGTGCATACGCGGAGGCGGGCGGTGGCAATCAATTGAAGACACTGGCGGGAGCCCGATACGGTGGCAGCTTCGGATCCGGGGCGAGCTATCGTGTCTACGGGAAATACTTCGATCGTGACGATGAGGTGTATCCCAGCGGTCAGTCCGCCGGCGATGGCTGGCACCAGGCACAGACCGGATTTCGCATCGACTCCACGGCGTCTGCCCGCGACATGTTGAGTCTGCACGGCGACTTCTATCAGGGGCATGCGGGTATCGATACCGGTGGTGCGGCCCAAACAGCGGGTGGCAACGTCCTCGGCCGGTGGACCCATACGATGTCGGACGAATCCGACCTGAATCTGCAAACCTACTACGACCGAACCCATCTGATTGATCCGATCCCACGGGCCGTTTTGAACGGCCTCGTACTGGCTCCGGCGGGACTGTTGCATGATGAGCTGACCACGTATGACATCGATCTGCAGCATCGCTTTGCGCTGGCAGGGCGCAACAGCCTCGTTTGGGGTCTTGGTTACCGTTATACCCACGATGTCGTCCAGAATGCTCCCGGCCTCGGCTTCTTCCCGACGACTCTGAATCAAAGCCTGTTCAGCGCCTTCCTGCAGGATGAGATTGCCATCAGGGCCGACCTGTCGCTCATCCTCGGCTCCAAGATCGAGCACAACGACTACACAGGATTTGAATACGAACCCAACATCCGCGTGCGTTGGAGTCTGGCGCAGGACCAGTCGTTGTGGTCGGCGATCTCGCGCGCCGCCCGCACGCCTTCGCGAATCGACCGGGACCTTGCGGAGCCGGCGCCTCCGTATCTCACGATCCTGAAAGGAGGCAGTGACTACGGTTCTGAATACGTCACAGCTTACGAAGTGGGCTACAAGGGTCGTATTTCGCCGGGTTCGACCGCGTCAGTGTCCGTCTTCCGCAACGATTATCGGGACGTGCGCAGCACGAGCATTACGCCCGGAACCGTGATTCCGATCTTCTTTGCGAACAACCTCGCGGGCCACACCGAAGGGGTCGAAGTCAGCGCGGACGAACAGTTGTTGGAGTTCTGGTCCCTTCATGCCGGCTACAATTATCTCCACGAGAGTTTGCACGTCCGTCCCGGGCAGTTCGACCTCAACAACGCACTCAACGAGACCTCCGACCCAAAGCATCGCTTTTCGGTTCGATCTTCGTTGAGCCTTCCCGCCCGGTTACAGTGGGATGCTGCGATTCGATGGGTGGACGCGCTCGTTGTCCTCGGCAGCGGCGGCATCGTCAGCGAGGTTCCGGCCTATTTCGAGCTCGACACCCGAATCGCCTGGGCACTGTCCCCGAGCTTCGAGGTGTCAGTCACGGGACAGAATCTGCTGCATGACCACCATCCGGAATACGGTTTTCCCAGCCCGGCCCGTATAGAGATCCAGCGCAGTGTTTATGGAAAGATCGCATGGCGCCGCTGAAGCGGGGCTGGGCCTGGTCTGTGGCCCTGTGCATGCTGTTGTCTGTGAGCCCACCTGTCAGGGCAGCCGTGGCGCCGGCGGAATACCGTGTCAAAGCGGTCTTCCTGTTCAACTTCGCCCAATTCGTCGACTGGCCACCGGATGCGTTCATGGATCCCGGCCAGCCTTTTGTCATTGGAATTCTGGGCAAAGATCCCTTCGGCACCGAGCTCGATGCCGTGGTGCACGGTGAAACAGTGTCGCAACGATCGTTGGTGATCGAGCGCTACTACAACGTCGCGGAGCTCCATAACTGCCATATCCTCTACATCGCACGCAGCGAAATCGGACACCTTCCCCAGATACTCACGGCCCTCAAGGGCCGAAGCGTCCTGACTGTAAGCGATGCCGACGGGGACGATCAGTCGGGTGTCATGATCAGGTTGGTCAACCGGAGCAATCGTGTCCGGTTGCAAATCGATGTGGGCGCGGCAAAGGCCGGCCATCTGACCATCAGCTCCAAGTTATTGCGTCCGGCCGAGATTGTCGGCGGCCCGGAGGGTTAGCATGAGCGCGGCTTCAATACCTATCCGGCGAACGCTCATGACCGCGCTGTTACTGACGAGCGGTGTCGTCATGTTGATAACCTCGTCCGCCTTTTGCGCGTACGACTTCCTGACATACCGGCAACAGACTCTGCATAACCTGGCCACACTGGGCGATGCCATCGCCGCCAACAGCACCGCGGCGCTGGCATTTCAGAATCCGGACGACGCCCGGGAAGTGCTGTCCGCATTGCGCGCGGAGAGTCACATAGTCGATGCGACCCTGTACACCTCGGACGGAACGCCTTTCGCTTCCTATCCAGCAACGCGCCCGGCTGCGCAAGTGGCCACTCCGCCGCCGGACGGCTACCGATTCGAGGGCGGATACCTCATCGGGGTCCAGCCGGTAGTGCAGGGTCAACGCCGGATGGGGAGTCTATATCTGAAGGCCGACCTGGATGCGGTGTACCAGCGCTTACGCAGCTTCCTGCTCATCGCCGCGCTCGTCATGGTATTGACGTGCGCCGCCGCCTATCTGTTGGCCACCCGCCTGCAAAGACAGATATCTCAACCCATACTCGCGCTCGCCAGGTCAGTGGCGGATGTGTCCAGTCGCCAGGACTACACCCTGCAGGTCCCGCGGCCCGCTGGCCACGAGCTCGGCCTGTTGGCCGATTCCTTCAACAACCTGTTGGTGCAGGTCGAAGCGGCCCGCTCACGCTTGCAGAGCCAGCTCGGTCGTCTCGACCTGTTGCATCGCATCACGCGCGCGATTGGCGAGCGCCAGGATCTGCCCAGCATTTTCCAGGTCCTGCTGGGTTACCTGGAAGCGGAGCTGCCGATCGATTTCGGCTGTATCGCACTGTATGATCCCGCGGACGCGCAAGCCGTCCACATCGTGACGATCGGCACTCGCAGTCAAACCCTGGCACACCGCCTCGGGATCGACCAACAGCTGCGGGTGCCCATTGACCAGAATGGGTTGGCCCGTTGCGTCGCCGGCGAGTTGGTCTATGAGCCTGACGTCGGCGAGGTTGATTTTCCGTTTCCGCAGCGCTTTTTCCGGGCCGGCATTCTCTCCCTGGTGCTCGCTCCCCTGCTCGTGCAGAAGCGCGTGTTCGGAGTTCTCGTCGTCGGCCGTCCGGCGGCTGAAGGCTTCAACAGCACGGATTGCGAATTCCTCCGGCATCTGAGCGAACATGTCGCCCTGGCGACGCACCAGACGCAGCTCTACGGCGCGCTGCAGCAGGCTTATGATGACGTACGTCAGTCACAACAGGCCATCCTCCAACAGGAGCGGCTGCGCGCCCTGGGTCAGATGGCGAGTGGAATCGCTCATGATATCAACAACGCCATTTCACCGATCGCGCTCTACACGGAGTCACTGCTGGAACGTGAACCCGGACTGAGCGATCGCACCCGGACCTGCCTGGTGACCATCCAGCGCGCCATCGAGGACGTGGCCGAGACTGTCTCGCGAATGCGCGAATTCTACCGGGTGCGCGCACCGGAAATGAACCTGACCCGGGTCAGTCTGAATCGCCTGATCGAACAGGTGGTTGAATTGACGCGCGCACGTTGGAGCGACCTGCCGATGCAAAAGGGCGTTGTCATTACGTTGCAACCTAACCTGGCGTCCGACCTGCCCGACATCATGGGATCGGAAACGGAAATCCGCGACGCATTGACCAATCTCGTCTTCAATGCGGTCGATGCCATGCCGGAAGGGGGCATTCTCGTGTTACGTACCCGGCATGAGCACCTCGATCCGGGGCCCCAGGCCGAGAACACGCCCGCCGTTCATGTGGAGGTTGCCGATACCGGCGTCGGCATGGATGAGGAAACCCGGCGCCGCTGCCTCGAGCCCTTCTACACGACGAAGGGCGAACGCGGTACGGGATTGGGCCTTGCGATGGTGTACGGTATGATTCAGCGTCACAGTGCCGATCTCAACATTGACAGTGCCGTGGGGCAGGGGACTACCGTGCGTTTGTCCTTCATCCCCGCGCAGACGACCCTGCTGACCGTGCAACATACGCCAGCCGGGCAGGCCACCCAGCACCTGCGACTTCTGTTGGTTGATGACGATCCGTTGTTGCTGAAGTCGGTCAAGGAAGTCCTCGATGCGGACGGTCATATCGTTGTCGCGGCTGATGGCGGCCAAAACGGGATCGATGCCTTTCAGACGGCCCATCGCAGCGGTCACCCGTTCTCGTTGGTTATTACCGACCTGGGTATGCCCTATGTCGACGGCCGCAAAGTCGCGGCTGCTGTCAAGTTGGAGTCGCCGCAAACGCCCGTGGTCCTGCTGACGGGGTGGGGGCGGCGGCTCATTGCCGAGAATGAAACTCCACCCCACGTGGATCGCATCTTGAGCAAGCCGCCCAAGCTGGCAGCACTGCGCGCCGCACTGGCCGAGCTCACGGCCGTTACTGCTTCGGCTGCGCCAATTCCCCGGGAGCAGACCTCATGAGCACCGCGACGATCGCACGGCTTCTGATCGTGGACGACGAGGCCGCCCTCATGACGGCGCTGTGCAAGACTCTCGAGCTGGAACGATACGTCACAACCGGATTTACCTCGGCCGCGGCGGCCCTGGAACACCTTCGTCAGCACCGTTATGACATCCTGCTCACCGATCTCATGATGCCGGAAATGGACGGCATCGCCTTCCTGCAGTCTGCCCAGGCTATCGATCCCAACCTTTCGGCCATCATGATGACAGGGCACGGCACGATCGACACAGCCGTCAAATCTCTTCAGTCCGGCGCGTTGGACTACGTCCTCAAACCCTTCCGGCTCGACAATCTGCTGTCGGTAATGACAAGGGCACTGGCTATGCGGCGCCTCCAGGTTGAGAACCGGGAGCTCCAACAGCGCATCGAGGAGCGTAGCCGGGAGCTCGAGGCGAGCAACGCGGAGCTGGAGTCATTTTCCTACTCGGTATCGCACGACCTGCGCGCCCCGCTGCGGGCGATTGACGGCTTTTGCACAATGTACATGCGCGAGTACAGCAGCCAGATCCCTGCGGACGGACTGGATCTGCTGGCGAACGTCTGCGCCGGTACCGCCCGCATGCAGCGCCTCATCGATGACTTGCTCCACCTGGCACGCTTCAGCCGGCAACCGCTCGAAATGCATACTCTGTCGATGCAGGATCTCGTGCGGCGGGTCCTGGGGACACTCCAACACCAATGGCCCGAGCGCCCCCGGCGCCTCGAAATCGGCGCACTGCCGGATTGCCGCGGCGATCAGTCCCTGCTGGAGCACGTACTGACCAACATTCTATCCAATGCGTTCAAGTTCACCGCTACGCGCGATGCGGCGCGGATCGAAGTCGGGGCATATCAGGAGGGCGCGGAGCAGGTCTACTTTGTCCGCGATAACGGAGTGGGATTCGACATGAAGTATGCAGACAAGTTGTTCGGCGTGTTCCAGCGCCTGCATTCGGAATCCGAGTTTCCCGGCACCGGCATCGGTCTGTCCATTGTCCGCCGCATCATCCTTCGCCATGGAGGCCGAGTCTGGGCGCAGAGTCGTCCTCAGGAGGGCACCACGCTGTATTTCAGCCTGCCCACCGCACCAGAGCAGCGTGCAGGGTAGGGCGGTACCGCTTGTTGTCAATTGCACAGGCAATCCGCATCCTCCTGGTGGAAGATGTCGAATCGGACGCCCGGTTGAGCCTTCTGCAGCTCGAGCGGGCCGGGCTGAATTGCGTTTCACGGCGCGTCGAGTCCGAATCGGCCTTCCGCCACGCGCTCGGCGAGTTCGCTCCCGATATCATTCTTTCCGACTTCAGCCTGCCGCAATTTGACGGCCTGTCGGCCCTCCAGGTTGCCCAGGAAGTCGCGCCCGATACCCCCTTCATTTTCGTTTCCGGAACCATGGGAGAGGAACGGGCCGTCACAGCCCTTCGCCGTGGCGCCGTCGACTACCTGTTGAAGGGCAACCTGGCGCGGCTGCCAGCGGCTATCAGCCGCGCTCTCGATGATGCTCATGCGCGCCGGGAGCGAAAGGCAGAGCAGGCGCGAATCGCTCGCCTCGATCGCGTGCTGCGAATGTTGAGTGGCATCAACGCCCTCATGGTGCGAGCCGGCGACCGTAAGGAGCTGTTGAATGAGACCTGTCGTCTGGCCGTCGTAGGCGGCGGCTACGCGACTGCGCTGGTGTATCTCAAGTCTCCCGGGGCCGTCGGGCTGCAGGCGTTGGCCGGCGCTGGAACCGACAATGAGCTCACCGACACTCTGCGCGACGTCATTCTGCAGGAGAGCGAGCCGGGGACATCGCTCCTGGATCGAGTGGCCAGGGCCGGCCGGGAATTCGTTTGCAACGACACCTCGAAGCTGCAGTCACTCGTGGACTTGAAAGCCGTGCTCCAGGAAGGTGGGCTGCTATCGCTGGTCGCCCTGCCACTCGTTCTGGACAGCGTGCCCATTGGTGCACTGGTGCTCACCGCGCGTGGTACGGACACCGTAAGCATGGAAGAGCTGCAGATGCTGCGCGAAGTGTCGGGTAACCTCTCCTTTGCGCTCCAGTACCTGGCAAAAGACACCACCGTCAGGTTTCTCTCGCATTTCGATCCACTGACCGGCCTGGCGAAGCGCTCATTGTTCTGCGAACGGCTGACCACCCTGATCCCGGACCTCCTCGCCCGTCGGTCGCGTTTTACGGTAGCCATCATCGACATCGTACGACTCAGTGTCATCAACGATTCGTTCAGCCGGCGGATTGGCGACCTGCTCATCCAACAAGTGGCCGGTCGGCTCAAAATGCGCTTTCCGCAGACCGGTCACATTGGTCACTTCGGTGGCGGCACGTTCGCCATTCTGAGGGACATCGGTGACCTGACAGTCGATCCGACTACGGCAGCGGCGCGCGAACACGGCGACATCCTGTTCGGCGCGCCTTTTGTGATCGAGGACCGTGAGATTTCCATCACCGCCAGATCGGGCCTGGCGGTCTATCCCGAACACGGCAACGACGCGCACTCGCTCGTGCAAAAGGCCGAGGCGGCGTTGCGCGACGCACGCACCTCGGGTGAGCGGGAGACCCACTACAGCGAGCAGCATCAGACGCTCGTGTTGAAGCGCCATGCGCTCGAACACAAGTTGCGACTCGCGCTGGAGCGCGAACAATTCGAGCTCCACTACCAGCCCAAGGTCAACGTGATCTCGCGTCGCATCGAAGGCGTCGAGGCATTGATCAGGTGGCGCGATCCGCAGGCCGGCCTGGTCTCGCCGGCCGCCTTTCTACCAGCCCTGGAATCGAGCGGCCTCATCCTGGAGGTTGGAGACTGGGTGGTACGGCGAGCGGCACTCGACTGTCAACAATGGCTGCGCGCGGGAATGGCACCTGTGAGAATTGCGGTCAACATTTCACCGGCCCAACTGCGCCGTCCCGACTTCGTGGAGACATTCCTCGGTGCGCTCACCGGGTGGGCAACGCCTTTGGCGGGACTCGATATCGAAATCACGGAAGGCACGCTGCATGAGGAACTGGCAGCGGAAGTATCGAAGCTGGAGAGTTTGCGGCAGGCTGGAGTCCGGATTGCGATTGACGACTTCGGGACGGGCTATTCGTCGTTGAGCCGCCTGGCGAAGTTGCCGATCGACACACTCAAGATCGATCGCAGCTTCATTTCGGAAATGCTCAACAACAATGCAGGCAAGGTCCTCGTCAAAACCATCATCAACCTGGCCCGGGCCTTTCGCCTGACTACGGTAGCGGAGGGGGTGGAAAGCCAGGATCAGCTCGAGCTGCTGCGGCGAGCGCACTGCGATCAGTCACAAGGCTACTTGCACTGCCGGCCGGTTCCGGGCAACGAGCTCCTGACACTGCTCGAGCACGGCCGCGGCGAACTCCTTCTGCCGATGGGTAACTAGCTTGCTCCCAGGGCGTCGTGCGCGGCATCGAGCTGCCCCTGAAGAATCTGCGCCCAGCGCGCGGCGGCGCGGCGCGCGTCCGCGATACTGTCGATGCGCTTTGCAAGCTTCATCCAACCCGCTTCGGGACCCTTCTTGAAATCTACGACCCGTGCAATGAGGGCGCCTGTTGGCGCATCGCGCAATTCCGCAATGAGCCGCATCTCGCCCGATGAAATCACAAAGGGATGACTCTGTGCGGCGGTGGGCGGGTCGGGTGCGTTGATATTGAGATCACGGATCTCCGCCTTGATACGCAGAACGTCTTCACCCGCCGCCTGCACGATCGTGAAATGTCCTGAGCGTATCAGTGCTCTGCGCAGCTCTTGCCGCAGGAGCCTGGAGAGATCGGCCTTGATCGTCTGCTTGTCTGCAACCGTAACGCGTGTGCCGGTGGGCTGCGGGTTCCAACTTTGGCTGAATGAAACTTCAACCGGATCCAGCATGATCTTGGTGTAGCGGCTGAGGTCGGCACCCGGTCGCGCGTAGACGTGGTTCAGCCCCGGGACTCTGAGCGACACGAGTCCTTCGTCATAGGCAACGGTGTCCGGGAATGCGCCGCCTGTCTGGGCTGGCGCGAGTCCTGCCATGGCGAGAGTGGCTGTCAAAGAGATCGCTGCGAGTTTCATCGGAATCAGGGTGATCACGCGAGGCCTGCGAATACATCATACATCGCGCTCGGGTTGTCGCATTGCGCTGGCGGGATACGCATTGTCCCCTCCAGGAATGGCACCTGCGATAGAGTTGCGTCATGTCAAACCAGCACGTCTCGCGCTGCACCATCGCGCACCAACATGAATGATCCGACCGTCAGGGTGTTTCTCTCCCGGAGCTCGGCTGCAGTGCTCATCGCGTTTGCAGTCGCGAGTGGCGCGCTGCTCTGCATACAACGCGCGGACTATCCGGATCTGCACACGATTCTGGACACAGGCGTCAGTCTGTTGTCCGTCGTGTTGGCGTGGCAACTCTGGGACACCGGAGCACGAGTCCGGCGTTCATTTCTGGCATGGCTCGGAATCAGCTTTGCCGTCACGTCATTTCTGGAGTTACTGCACGTGCTCGTCACTGTGGAGTGGTCTGGACAACTGGCCTGGATCGCACAGGCAGAAACCGTGCTACGACCGTCCACCTGGCCGCCTGCGGCGCACATGCTGCCGATCGGAATCACCAGTTCGCTGTGGCTGCTGAATCGCGAAGGTCGGGGAGCGCCTGCATTTGCAACGGCACTGGTGATCCTCAGTGGGGCTCTGGTTGCGCTCTTTGTCTGGTTGCCGCGCTATACGGCGCCGCTATTCTTCGGGATCACACGCCCCGCGCTGATCTTCGCACCGCTGTTGTGGATTGTCGTTGGATGGCAATGTTGGCGACTGCGTTCGATAGATCCCACGTTGACAGATCGAATATTGCGACCTCTCGCACTGATGGCCGCGGTGCTGTTTGTTGCGCATGTCGCAATGCTCTATTCGCGCGCACCACACGATACCGAGGCCATGGTGGCGCATCTTGGCAAGGTCTGCGGATATCTGATCCTTCTCGTGTCGCTCATGCAGGCGGCAACAACGGACATGCTGGAGCGATCCCGAGCGGAGCGGCGGATCCTACAGTTGAACGAGGCGCTGGAGGCGCGCGTGCTCGAGCGGACTACGCAATTGCAGTCAGCCAACCAGGCACTGCAGGCCGAGATGATCGTGCGCGCAACGGTGGAACAGGATCTGCGCGATAGTCATGCGCGGACGCTCGCGATCTTCGACACGGCTCTCGATGCCGTTATCACAATGGACCAGCAAGGACAGATCGTCGAATTCAATCCGGCGGCGGAGCGGATCTTTGGGTACCGGCGCCCCGATGTGCTGGGCCGGCCACTGGTCGATGTCATCATTCCTCCGGCGGCCCGCGAGCTGCACCGACGCGGTGTCGCTCGCTACGTGGCCACGGGGGACGCGAAGGTACTGGGCAAGCGGATCGAGGTTGAGGGACAGCGCGCAGATGGCACCTGCGTTTCCGTCGAGCTGAGCATCAATCGCATGCCGGGCGCCGGCCCGATGCTCTTCGCAGGTTTTCTGCGGGACGTTACGGGGCGCAAGCAAGCGGAGCAGAAGCTCCGGGCGCAGTTGGATCGTCTGAGTCTGTTACAACGAATTACGCGCGCGATAGCGGAGCGCCAGGACCTGGGCAGCATCTTCCAGGTGATCATCCGGAGCCTGGAGGAAAGCCTGCCGATCGACTTCGGTTGTTTTTGCCGCTACGACGCGCTGGCCGGAGCATTGACTGTCAGGAGTGTCGGTTCCAGGAGCCGGGCGCTGGCCCTGGATCTGGCTCTGACAGAAATGGCTTGCATCGATACCGCCGAGAATGGCCTGGACCGCTGTATCCAGGGGCAGTTGATTTACGAGCCGGACGTCGGGCAGGTGCAGTTTCCGTTCCCACAGCGGCTGGCCCGCGGCGGGCTGCGTTCATTGGTCGCAATCCCCTTGTTGATGGCCAACGAGGTGTTCGGAGTTCTGGTCAGTGCCCGGCGGGCGGCTCATGGCTTCAGCAGCGGCGAGTGCGAATTCCTCCAACAGTTGAGCGAACACGCCGCACTGGCTGCGCACCAGGCGCAATTGTATGGTGAGTTGCAGCAGGCGTACGACGATTTGCGCCAGACCCAGCAATCAGCAATGCAGCAGGAGCGGTTGCGGGTGCTGGGGCAGATGGCAAGTGGCATTGCTCACGATATCAACAATGCGCTGTCGCCTGTTGCGCTGTACACGGATGCGTTGCTCGAAAAGGAGCCTGGTGTAAGCGAGCGTGGTCGGGAGTACCTGACGACGATTCAGCGGGCGATAGAGGATGTCGCCGAAACCGTAGCGCGCATGAGGGAGTTCTACCGCCCGCGCGAATCGCAAGTAGTATTGACACATGTTGATATCAACCCGCTCGTCGAGCAGGTTATTGGTCTGACTCGCGCGCGGTGGAGCGATCAGCCGCAACACCGAGGCATTGTCATCCAGCTCGAGATGCACCTGGCGGCCGAATTGCCACCGATCTCGGGCGTGGAGGCTGAAATTCGCGATGCATTGACGAACCTCATCTTCAACGCAGTGGACGCGATGCCCCAAGGGGGCAAGCTCACAATCCGCACGAAAGCGCTGACGGTGGAGGGGGATGGGACTGCGGCCAGTCGCCCGTGCGTGGAGGTGTCCGATACCGGGGTAGGGATGAGTGAGGAAGCCCGCAAACATTGCCTGGAACCGTTCTTTACCACGAAGGGCGAGCGTGGCACTGGCTTAGGATTGGCGATGGTCTACGGTATGGTGCAACGGCATGGTGGAGATCTGCAGATCGAGAGTGAGCCCGGCAGGGGCACGACGATGCGCCTCGTATTCCCGGCCGCCTCTGTAGCGAAGACCGCGAGCGCTCGGGCTCCGGAGCCGCAGGCTCTCATGCGGCGTCTGCGTGTCCTCATTGTCGACGACGATCCGATCGTCATGGAGTCGTTGCGCGACGCATTGCACGCTGACGGGCATTTCGTCACGGCGACCGATGGCGGCCAGGCCGGCATCGATGCATTCATCGCGGCCGAAGAGCGGGGCGAGCCATTCGCGATTGTGTTCACGGACCTGGGGATGCCGCACGTCGACGGCCGAAAAGTTGCCGCGGCGATCCGGGCGGCCTCGCCAACGACGCCGATCGTTCTGCTCACGGGTTGGGGCCAGCGACTCGCAAGTGAGCGCGATGTGCCCGCGGAAGTGAGTCGATTGTTGTCCAAGCCGCCAAAGTTGCGTGAGTTGCGAGCGGCCCTCGCGGAGTTGACGCAGGACGCGTCAATACTTTCATAGTTGCACGCAGGAACCGCGCTTCAGCGTGCCACCTAGATCCGGCCGCCGGGGCCCTGGCCCATTCAGGAGCGAAGCTAGACCAAAGTCGCCCATGGATCCCTGATCCGTGCGGTCGGTGATTACCGCTTTTCGCACCCGCGGCGTCTAAGGGGTAACTCGAACTACACTCGCGTTATGCCGAAAGCGAACCCCGACCTGCCGGAATCCAACGACGAGCGCGCGCCGGAGCGGCCTGCCGACAAGGGGGTGGCAGTGGCCGATCCCCTGGCCATGGAACGCCTGTTTCGCGAGCACAACGCGGCATTGCTGCGGTTCGTCGCCGTGCGCCTGGGCTCGGAGCAGGAAGCCAAGGAGGTGGCACAGGAAGCCTATGTTCGACTCTTGCGGCTGCATCATCCCGAGACCATCAGCTACCTGCGGGCATTCTTATTCAAGACTGCGGCTAACCTGGCGTTGGATCGGCTACGTGCCCGGGGAAGATGCCCCCCCACGCGTCCGATGCACGACATGGAGCTGGCGGTCTTTCACCTCTCACCCGATCGGCAGATCGAAGGTGAGGAAAGTGTGGCGCTCCTCGATCGCGCACTGGCCGAGCTGCCGCACAAATGTCGCGAGGCCTTTCTGTTACATCGTCTGCAAGGCATGAGCCGACAGGAGATCGGGGTTCGACTCGGCATTGGCGAGCGAATGGTCCGGCTGTATCTGGCACGCGCTCTCGAGCATTTGCGATTCCGACTGGATACCGAGATCCGTTCATGACCTACACGCCACAACAGCGTTTGGAAGCAGCGCAGTGGTTCTTTGATATCCACGATACGCAGGAGCCGTCGCCGGAGTTGTTGCAGGAGTGGCTGCGCTGGCTCGATGCCGCGGCGGACAATCGATCGGCTTTTGAGGCCGTGGAGCGCGCCTATCGCCATGCCCCGGTCGATCGAATCAGGCGAGCGGCTCCCAAACCGGATAGTGAGCCACCCTATGACGGTGAGGTTCCGGTGGCGACATGGCAGGCGTCACGTCGGGGACGCGTTACCGGGCGCAACCGCCTGTTTGCTTTTGCGGCGGCCGCGATCATTGCGGTGATCGGCGTTGGCGTTTGGACCGTATACCGGATACAGGACACCTCTCATCCCTTGGCTGGGGAGTTTACGACGCGCACGGGTGAGCACATGCAACTCACGCTGGCAGACGGCTCCCGGGTCAATCTGGGTGCGCGGTCCCACTTGTCAGTAGGTTTCTCGGCGCAGGCGCGGGATGTGCGGCTCGTCGCGGGTGAGGCGTTTTTTCAAGTGCACAAGGATGCCCGACGACCCTTTCGGGTTCATGCGCTCGAAGGGATCATCACCGCCGTCGGGACCGCGTTCGACGTGCGCGCCACCGGTGATGATGTAACAGTTGCAGTGAGCGAGGGAGTTGTGAACATCGCGCCGGCCCAGGAAATAATCGGCCCGTCAACCGCCGGGTCCGCGGATGCATCGAGAGTCAGCGACCCGAAGTTGGTCCATCTCTCACGCGGCGAGCAGCTAACCTTCAATGCGAGCAAGAGCTCACCGGAGCTCTCGCACGGTCGCATGATCTACGTAGATCCAGCGCAGTCGGCACGCTGGCGTGACGGCTGGCTCGTCTATCGGGACGAGGCGTTGCGCGATGTCATTGCCGACGTGGAGCGGTACACGGATCGAGAGGTTGGCGTTTCGGACGCCGTGCCACGGGATCTGCGCTTCACCGGTGCGGTGTTCAAGGACAGTGTCGTTGAATGGATTAACGCTCTGCCGGAAGTCTTCCCTGTCGCCATCGAGAACCAGGGCACCCGGCTCGAGGTGGTTGTACCTCCGCAGTCGGTCAGCGCCGCTTCTCATTAGTCCTGCGCAAATTCCCGGCACACACGTTGCCGGTTTTTACGCCGGCGACGTCTTAGCACCCCGAATACATACTCCGCAATGACTCGAGGGGGGACGATGCGCAGTACCATTTCCGACAAGCTGACTGTGTTGGCCGCGATAGTTGTTATGTCTGCAGCGGCGCCAGCCCGGTCGCAGAGCCTGGATATCAACACCCGGGTCACACTCAACATACCGTCGCAATCGCTGCAAACGTCGCTGCTGGAACTTTCCCGGCAGGCAGCCTTTCAGCTCATCATCTCGTCCGGCACGATCCCCTCGCGGGTGGTTCCCGCAATATCAGGGGACATGCCCATCAAAGCGGCCGTCGAGCAGCTTCTGCGCAATACGGACCTCGATTACAAATGGGTAGGGACGCATACGCTGACCGTGAGCCGCAAGGCTGCGGTGGTTCCTGCAAGCGAACCGCGAGCATCTGCTGACGAGCCCTCTGACAACACAGACGCTAGCCGCAGGTCCTGGGCAAGGGGCCTTTTGAGGTTCGCGCAGGCGTCCGTAGGTTCCACCGGATCACAGGATTCTTCCGCCTCATCCGCCTCCCGCGATTCGAATCGCGACAGCGACCCGGATCACCTGCTGCAGGAAGTTGTTGTGACTGCGACCGCCGGGGGCGTGGGCGTAGAGCGCCAAAAGGTGTCATTTGCGACGACGACGCTCGATAGCGCCGAAATCCACAAACTCGCGCCGCTGAACACGGCTGCGCTGCTGCAGGGCATTCCGGGCGTTACGGTAGCCTCTACCGGGGGAGAGCAAGGTAACAACATCTTTGTTCGCGGCTTTCCGAGCAGCGGCGATGCCCCCTATGTCACCTTCCAACTGGCCGGCTCGGCGGTCTACGATCCACCGACCGTCGCCTGGTTCGGCAATGCCGATGTGATCCGGCTCGATGAGATGGTCGACCACGTAGAGGCCGTCCGCGGCGGTCCGGCGCAAGTGCTTTCAAATGGTCAGGTCGGCCTGACTTTCAATCTGCTGCCCAAGACGGGAACGGATGTCTTTCACGGGGTCGGCGCAATCAGTGGCACTGACTATGGCAAACGGCGCTTTGATGGACAGGTGTCCGGCCCGCTCGGTGACAACACATTCTTCTCCATCGGCGGCTTTTACCAGAACGGCGACAATGTCCGGCGCGTGAACTTCGACTCCGAGGTGGGCGGGCAGATCTCAGCCAACATCCTGCACCGCTTCGACCAGGGTACTCTTCTGATCTGGGGGCGGATCCTCGATGAGAACAACACCTGGAATCTGCCGATTCCGATCATCGTCGACCATGGCAATGTCGAGCAGTTTCCCGGCTTCGACATTCACACGGGCGCCATTGGCAGCCCCCAGGAGCGCGAGCTCACACTGCGTAACGGCGACAACTTTCGCTACGATCAGGGCCGCGGCTCCCGCATTTCCAACGGTGGTTTCAGCTTCAACTACAACCTGAGCGACAGCATCAGCGTGCAGGAGAAGGCAAGCTATCTTTCCGGCAGCGTATTTACCAACGCATTGTTCCCAAACACGCCGCTCACAGCGGCGGATGAGTCAGCGGCGCACGGTGGCGCATTCGGATCCCTGACCGACGTCGCGACCGGCGCGGCGCTTCCCGCTTCGACATACGTAATGGAGGTTGGCGCGTGGATAGCGGACAAAAGCGTCCACAACCTCAACAATGATCTCAGTTTCACGTGGCACTACGGTGCGAACTCGCTGACGGCGGGTTACTACTTTGCGTCTTTCTCATCACGGGACTACTG
>Ga0307510_10004235_pt1 | contig 16860 bp, 9 predicted proteins | sample 12_EM_MG_FD_207224 | JGI IMG/M metagenome (GOLD analysis project Ga0307510, IMG submission 207224) | Populus trichocarpa ectomycorrhiza microbial communities from riparian zone in the Pacific Northwest, United States - 12_EM | ecosystem: Host-associated > Plants > Roots > Unclassified | place...
TAAAATTACACACTAGAGAAATATGAATATATAAAAACATACAAAAATGAAAAATCCTCAAAAATCATATAAAAAAAATCCAAATATATAAAGATAGATATTATTAACATGTATTAAAGTGTATACAATGAAATGCAAAATTCTTTTTCACTTTTATCTTCAAAACTTTTTAGGATTTTTTTTAAAAAAAATTTTAACTTAGTTTTTTTTATTAAATTTTAACAATGAAACTCAAAATGAGTTGATTCAAATTATATCATAAAAAACTAAAAAATAACATTGATATGGATTTTTTCAAAAAAACAAATAGAACATAATGGTTTAGTTAAAAATAAAACCGTACTCAAATTTAACATGTGAGGTGGGGGCAGGTTTTATTAAAAAAGGAAGAAAGAAGAGAGGCTAAAACATTGCAAAAGAGCCACAAACCTTAATGGTGTCAAGTTTGAGGCAAATTACGTATTTCCAGCAGCAAAATAGTTGAAGCAACTAGTTGCATCTTTTATATGGACACTGAAAGCTGTTTTGAAACTTGGAACAGCAGTGTCATATGCAGCTGATGCATTATTGAAATCTGAAACAGGAGAAGAAGGTGCTTTAAGAAACGACAAGTTTGGTCTCAGCAAAGACATGCTACACAGCTTGTAGACAAATACAAAAGACTTGGTCTGTGGTGGGAATGTGTCAGGACTCCAGATGACGAGACCCTTGTAACGTGCTGGACCTATTGTCTTGAGCAAAATTTTAATTTACTATTTCGTATGAGGAAATAACTTCTTGCATTCCCTCTTTTAGCTTCACACTTTGTTCACGGGATGTTTGACAAGGTGATAGCAGCAAAATTTTAATCACTACATAGTGTACATGTACTCCATTTGGGTAAAAAAAGAAAAAAAAATGTCTTGCTCTATCTCACCTCAGACTCACTTGCTCGTGAACGCACAGTTTAACCTAACAGTCACCCATACTAGATTTCTTGTTAAGTACAGTATCTCGATATTATAGCTTATGTTTAATTTCTTGGTCTTTCCATAGCCAAGAACCAGGTAGAGAGAGTTTGGGTTTGTTAATGGCTACCCCACTAGTGATGGGTTATTCTCATTTGTTGTTATATTTGCTAGTTTCTATAGTTGTTTCTCTTGAAGGTTGCATGGGAAGTGATAGTGTACCGATACAAATCAATGATGATGTCTTCGGCTTGATTGTTTTCAAGGCAGACCTTATCGACCCATCTTCCTATCTCAGCTCATGGAACGAAGACGATGACTCACCATGTTCATGGAAGTTCATAGAATGCAATCCGGTGAGCGGCAGAGTCTCTCAAGTCTCACTCGATGGCTTGGGATTATCAGGTAGATTAGGTAAAGGGCTCCAAAAGTTGCAGCATTTGAAGACATTATCATTGTCTCAAAACAATTTTAGCGGTGGCATTAGTCTTGAGCTTGGTTTCTTGTCAAATCTTGAAAGGCTTAACCTTAGCCACAACAGTCTTTCAGGCCTCATCCCATCTTTTCTTGACAATATGAGTTCCATTAAGTTTCTTGATCTCTCTGAGAATTCATTCTCCGGACCACTCCCAGATAATCTTTTTCGAAACTCTCAATCTCTTCGTTACCTTTCTTTAGCTGGGAATTTACTTCAAGGGCCAATTCCAAGTTCACTATTGAGCTGCTCTTCCTTGAACACTATTAATCTGTCCAACAACCATTTCTCCGGTGACCCAGATTTTAGTAGTGGGATTTGGTCATTGAAGCGGCTTCGAAAATTGGATCTTTCACACAATGAGTTTTCGGGGTCCGTGCCACAAGGGGTATCAGCCATTCACTTTTTGAAAGAGCTCCAATTACAGGGAAATCGCTTTTCCGGACCACTACCTGGAGATATTGGACTGTGCCCGCACTTGAATAGATTGGATTTAAGCCGCAATCTTTTTAGCGGAGCACTGCCAGAATCTCTTCAGAGGCTGAGTTCGATGAGCCTTTTCAGTTTATCCAAGAATATGTTGGCAGGTGAGTTCCCTCGGTGGATTGGTAGCTTGACCAATCTTGAATACTTGGACTTGTCAAGCAATGCTCTAACTGGAAGCATCCCATCATCCATTGGTGACTTGAAATCTCTGCGCTACTTGAGTTTGTCCAATAACAAACTCTTTGGCATCATTCCCACTTCAATGGTTTCTTGCACGATGTTATCAGTGATTCGGTTGAGAGGTAACAGCTTCAATGGCAGCATACCAGAAGGCTTGTTTGATCTTAGGCTGGAGGAAGTAGATTTTTCAGACAATGGATTGGTAGGTTCAATTCCATCAGGTTCGATTACTTTCTTGTCATCTCTTCATACGCTTGATCTTTCAAAGAACAATCTCACAGGACATATTCCAGCTGAAAGGGGTCTCTCATCTAATTTAAGATACTTGAATTTGTCCTGGAACAATCTGGAATCAAGAATGCCACTAGAGCTTGGCTACTTTCAGAACTTGACAGTGTTGGATCTTCGAAACAGTGCTTTAGTTGGCTTAATTCCCGCTGATATATGTGAGTCTGGAAGTTTGAACATCCTTCAATTGGACGGAAACTCATTGGTGGGCCAAATTCCAGAAGAGATTGGAAATTGTTCATCACTGTATTTGCTGTAAGTCTTGCATCAATTCCACTTCAAAACTACAATTAATGCTTTATTCGATGCTTGTTTACGTACCAAATGTGAAAACCATTAATTTTATTTGCAGGAGCTTGTCCCAAAATAATTTGAGCGGTTCCATTCCCGAGTCCATTTCAAGGCTAAACAAGCTCAAGATTCTGAAGTTGGAATTCAATGAGCTGACCGGAGAGATACCGCAAGAGCTTGGAAAACTGGAGAATCTTCTGGCTGTAAATGTATCTTATAATAAGCTAGTGGGCAGGCTTCCTGTTGGGGGTATATTTCCAAGTTTGGATCAAAGTGCATTGCAGGGGAATTTGGGACTTTGCTCACCGTTGTTGAAGGGGCCATGTAAGATGAATGTTCCCAAGCCTCTAGTACTTGATCCGTATGCCTATGGCAATCAAGGGGATGGTAAGAAACCAAGAAACGTGTCCTCTCACCCCGCAAGGTTCCATCATCATATGTTCCTCAGTGTTTCAACTATCATTGCAATTTCAGCAGCTATATTCATTTTGTTTGGAGTGATACTCGTAAGTCTACTAAATGTATCTGTCCGGAAGAGGCTTGCATTTGTGGACCATGCCTTGGAAAGCATGTGCTCGAGCTCTTCCAGGTCCGGAAATCTATCCACAGGCAAGCTGGTCCTGTTCGATTCGAAATCATCTCCTAATTGGATCAGCAATCCAGAAGCACTCCTTAATAAGGCTGCTGAGATAGGTCACGGAGTATTTGGAACTGTTTACAAGGTCTCATTGGGTTCAGAGGCAAGAATGGTAGCAATAAAGAAGCTCTTTACATTAAACATTATCCAATATCCTGAAGATTTTGATCGAGAAGTTCAGGTATTAGGAAAGGCAAGGCACCCAAATCTCTTATCATTAAAAGGGTATTACTGGACTCCTCAATTGCAGCTGTTGGTATCAGAATATGCACCTTATGGCAGTTTGCAAGCCAAACTCCATGAAAGGATACCGTCTGCTCCACGTCTTTCTTGGGCAAACAGATTGAAGATTGTGCTTGGAACAGCAAAGGGACTTGCACACTTGCATCATTCTTTCCGTCCACCAATCATTCACTGTGACATAAAACCAAGCAACATTCTTCTTGATGAAAATTTCAACCCAAAGATTTCGGATTTTGGACTTGCAAGGTTCTTGGCGAAGCTTGATAGGCATGTTATAAGTACTAGATTTCAGAGTGCATTAGGATATGTGGCACCAGAACTATCATGCCAGAGCTTGAGAATCAATGAGAAATGTGATATATATGGTTTTGGAATCTTGATTCTTGAGCTAGTAACTGGAAGAAGGCCAGTGGAATATGGTGAAGACAATGTGCTGATACTTAAGGATCATGTGAGGTTTTTGCTTGAACAAGGTAATGTCTTTGATTGTGTTGATCCAAGCATGGGGGATTATCCTGAGGATGAGGTTCTTCCGGTGCTCAAATTGGCCCTTGTATGCACCTCTCACATACCTTCCAGCAGGCCTTCCATGGCAGAAGTGGTGCAAATATTGCAGGTCATCAAGACCCCAGTTCCACAAAGAACAGAATTTTTCTAAGAAATGAACCATGTAAGTTATTTTAACAACTTTCTACAACATCCAAAAGCAAAGACATGTCCTTCCTTTTCTCATGATGTCTTGTTTTACCTTTTGATTTCTGAGAATTGTATTATCAGCAGCTGCTTCCTGTTTGATTTATTTCTGTTGTAAACAGTTAGTTCTTCATCCTCCCCTAATTGCATCGGTATCTCATCATCCCTTTTTTTTTTTTTGTGATGTTTTGAAATAAGAAAAAAGATTTTAATATGAAAAGACAACAATAACCGTGGAGGAGTAATTAAATATAAATGAATGAGAGACATTGGGGGTAATTGCTCAACCAATTGATAAATATAAAAGGAGGAGGAAGAAGAAGGAGGAGGAGGAGGAGGAAAAGAGAGAATCTGAAATTGAGGGAGAGATTGGGAAGTGGAAGAGAAGAAGAGAAGAGAGGGAAAGATAGAGGAAAGGGAAGAGAATTGGTGAAAATAGGTTTTTAAGATAAGAGTTACGTTTTAATGCGTATGACTATAGTAATTACCTTTAGTTTTGGTTTTGTTAAGGTTTAGGGTTTGAAGTTTATGTTTTGAGTTAATTAATGGATTAATTGAAGTTTTATAGGTTAATTGTTATGAATTAAATGTTAGGGGTTAATTGTTATGATTATTTGAGGTGTCAATAGGATTTTTAGAGATCTTTTATTTTGGAGAGACTGGTGGATCGAGAATTTGGACTCCCGATCAACTAGTTTGTCTGAATCGGTCGACCGATTGACTTGTTTGGCTTCGATCGACTAGTGGGTCAGTTTCAATAGACCGGTTGGCCTGAAGGATTTCGGTTCACTGGTTGGTAGATTTCGGTCAACCGGTTAACTGAAAATAAGCGTTAATTAGAAGCATAAGCCAAACTTGTATATATTCCTCATTATCATATATATTTTATACTTATGATTAACCCTTATTGTTTGGTGCAAGTTCCTGTGAAACTCTCCTGCAAAAGCATAAGTTTCACCTGCAAAAGTATAAGCCAAACTTGGATGCGCGCGCGCGCACACACACACCATAAGTTGAAAAGAAAGTAAAAAAAATATATATTATAAAGTTCAGTATATGATGTTATAACACCTGAGAATGATCTAAAGATCTGGCCACAGATTTCCAACTGATATACTAAATTTGAAAACTGAACAAATTTCTGATGTGAATGAAGAGGCAAGTCAAGGAATGACATGATCCTCTAACAATCACACAGAACATATTTAATTTTGCAGAAATGTAAATAATAAATACAATAGAACAACGAGATTTTAAAAGAATCTTACATAAATTTGTATAGAAATCAGTACAAGAGATATTGGTTATAGGAGAGTGTTTACATAGAAAATTTTTGTTTTTCTTTCAAGAAAATTTTCTTCAGTGTATTTTTTCTCTTCCTATCCTTTGAAGCTCAGAAGGTTTCCTTATATAATGGAGCTATCATGGAAGAGGCCAAAAGATCTTTTAAAAAGCTGAACATTCTTTTTGGCGCATTGTAGTTGGCCATGTGTTTTTGTTCCCCATGGTCAAGAAACGACAATATGAGAAATTGCCTTTGAATTTCATAGGGTTTTTCTTTGTTGTTTTCTTACTCACCGACAATTATCTTGTCGTTTGTATCATCAGGAGACTTTGTAGAAAAAGGCCAAAAACAATGGGTATGGAAAAAGAGTTTGAAAATGGAAAAGACTAGGCCTAGAAGAAGAGCTCAAAATAGGTGAGCCTAAAAGGAAAAAGACCTTGAATTTTTTTTTTATGGATTTTGTAAAGATGGCAGGATGCCATAGCAATTATCTTCATTTTCATTACCTAGAGGAGTATATGATCCTAAGGATAATGAGGCTGAAGAAGAGGAAAACATAAATTCTCCTTTTCCACCATCCAATAGTTGTTTCATGACCTCAAAATATTCTTCTTTGGACCTGACAGTTGCTAAGAGTACTGATGCATGGGCTTTTTGGGTGAGGAAAAAGGATTAAGACTGGTCTTGTAGAGGTGGTGGTTCTTTAATGTCATGTCTGTTGTTTGAAGAAAGTCATAACATTACAACAAATTCAGAGCTTTTATTTTCTACTGCAAAAGAGTCCTACCATTTGACTTTGTATTTTCTGATCAAAATTATATGAGTATTTTGGTCATTGTAATCAAAGTACCATGAGCATACCCAATGCACAAAGAGTTTGGAACAGAACATAAGCATTGGGGGGAATTTTTTTTCCCTCTTTATGCCCTTGAAATTTTGTTTGAAAAGTTTATAGCCGTTTTCAACTACAGGGTGTGGGTGAAGGAGTTCAGTAATGTAACCAAAGTAATTCCACCATTGATGGAACTAATTTGGTAGTTTTGTAGTATTGATTGAGTTATCAAAATAAAATAGTCAAGAATGACTTCCTTTGAAGTTTTGGAGAAAGAAAACATTAAACCATGCATTTTGGTAGTCTAGTAGGAATAAGTTTGACAATGGTTATGTAATTTGGTTTGGAAGCTGATAGGAAAACGGATCCCATCGAATCCCATGATGAAGGGGTTGTTTCCAATCAATTGGATGGAGGACATCTTTGATGATATCGGTGGAATATGCTAGTTTAGTATGGTGTTGTTTGAGGTTAAAATATTTTACTAAACCTGTAATTTCAAGGATGACCATGTACTAAGCATGGGGTTTTGTAGTGTCCCAAGGTTTGAAGTACCACCATGGAGAAATTTTTTTTGCAATTGTGACAAGATGATCGGGATGATAAAACCCATTTTCAATAGTTTAAGCATTTTGAAAATTGTTTTTGATGAAATATTTATATTTTGGTTTTGAAGATGTTTTCATAAAATTGGTTTGGGAAAATGAAAGATTTGCAGATTGAAGCAAAGGTTTTTTAGAAGAAGATTTTGCTTGGGTTTTTGAAATTAGTTTAAAGGTTTTACCTAATTGAGAGGATTCATCCTCCTGAGAGGACTTCTGGCTGATAGTTTGTAAGACTAGAAGTAATTCTGGAGATTTGGATAGAGTTTCTACCAAATTTTGTACTTTGTCACTTTGTATTTATGAAGGATTTGTTGCTTTTTCTTCAGCAATAACAGCATCGTACCAAGAAGTTATTGGTTTTGCAGAAGATATGACAAAAGCCATAAGTTTTAGAGTGCTTTGGGTTTTTTAGGTGCTGATTGAACCTAATATGTTTTTTGAAGCAATATTTTGAACATCTTTTTGTAAATTTCTTTAGCAGATTTGCAATCAATGTGTAAAGGAATTTCTAGTTTAATAAGTCACTTTAAAATTTTGTAATACATAAAACAATTAAAAGGATTTCTTTCTTGACGGTGGAGTAATTCTTTTGACAATCATTCCAATGGGTAGAAGTAAATTGGAATTTTAAACTTGTTTGAGAATGCCCCCATATCCTAATTCTAACGCATGTATTTTTATAATCTTAGGAGCTAAGGGATTGATGATATGAAGGCAAAGAATCTCTTAAACTTGTTTTTTAATTTAGCGAACAAGAGCAATATGTTCATCAGACCATAATACTGGGTTTTTTCTTAGTCTATCATTGAGAGGTTTTGCAATTCTACAAACATTTGGGTAAAAGTCTAGAACATAATTTAGACTTCCTAGAAACCTCTGTAACTGAGTTTTGTCAAGGATTTTATATGTGAATTTGCCATTAAATATAAGAGATCTCTCAACGGGTGTGATGGTACATTGATAGATATAATGGCCAAGAAAATGAATGTAAGTTTGGAAAAGAGAAACAATTTTCAAAATGTTTTAACTATTGTAGATGGATTTTACCATCTTGATCCTCTTGTCACAACTGCAAATTTTTTTTTCCTTTAGGGTGGTAGTTCAAATCTTGAGACACTACAAAAACTCATGCTTACTATATGACTATCATTGAAATTACAGGTTCAGTAAAATTTAAACATTTTAACCTCAAACAACAACATACTGAACCAACCTATTCCACTACTATTATCAAAGATGTCCTCCATCCAACTGATTGGAAACAACCTCCTCATCATGGGATCCATTTTCCTATCAGGTTTCAAACCAAATTACATAACCATTGCCAAACTTATTCCTACTGGGACTACCAACAAGCATGGTTTAATGCTTTCTTTCTCTAAAACTCCAAATGAAGCTATTCCTAGCTATTTTATTTTGATAACTCAATCAATACTACAAAACTACCAAATTGGTTCTATCAATGGTGGGATTACTTTGGTTGTATTACTGAACTCCTTCACCCATAGAAAGGGAAAAGAAATTTCCCCCAATGCTTATGTTCTGTTCCAAATTCTTGGTGCATTGGGTATGCTCATGGTACTTTGATTACAATGACCAAAATACTCATGTAATTTTGATCAGAAAATACAAAGTTAAATGGTAGGACTCTTTTGCGGTAGTAAATAAAAGCTCTGAATTTGTTGTAATGTTATGACTTTCTTCAAACAACAGACATGACATTAAAGAACCACCACCTCTACAAGAGCAGTCTCAATCCTTTTTCCTCGCCCAAAAAGCCCATGCCTCAACACTCTTAGCAACTGCCAAGTCCAAAGAAGAATATTTTGAGGTCATGAAACAACTATTGGATAGTGGAAAAGGAGAATTTATGTTTTCCTTTTCTTCAGCCTCATTATCATTAGGATCATATACTCCTCTAGGTAATGAAAATGAAGATGATTGCTGTGACATCCTGCCATCTTTACAAAATTCATAAAAAAAAGAGGTATTTTCAAGGTTTTTTTCCTTTTAAGCTCACCTGTTTTGAGCCCTTCTTCTAGGCCAACTCTTTTTCCAGACCCATTGTTTTAGGCCTTTTTCTACAAAGTCTCTTGATGATACAAACAACAAGACAAGTGTCGGTGAGTAAGAAAACAATAAGGAAAAACCCCAAGAAATTCAAAGACAATTTTCAAGATTGTTGTTTCTTGACAATGTGAAACAAGAACATATGACCAACTATAACGCGCCAAAAAGAATCTTCAACCTTTCAAAAGATCTTTTGGTCTTTTCCATGACAACTCCATTATATAAAGAGACCTCCTTAGCTTCAAAGGATAGAGAGAGAGAAAAATACACTGAAGAAAAGTTTATTGAAAAAGAAACAAAAATCTTTCTTGTAAACACTCTCCTGTAACCAATATCTCATGTATCTCCTATACTGATTTCTATACAAATTTATGCAAAATTCCTTTAAAATCATATTGTTCTACTATGTTTATTGTTTATATTTCTGCATTAATTATGTTATGTGTTTGTTAGAGGATCGTGTCATTCTTTGATTTGCCTCTTCATTCACATCAGAAATTTGTTCTGTTTTCAAATTCAGTATATCGATTAGAAACCTGTAACCAGATTTTTAGATCATTTTTAAGTGTAACAACGCCACATATTGAACTTTATAATTTTTTTTTACTTTCTTTTCATCTTATGGTGTGTCGATATATATATATATATTATTGATATGTTACCTCATATGTGTATATTAAACATTATCCAGAAACAAAAGCTACCACTCTCCCAAATAGGATGGGTGTGGAAGGAGGGTTGATATATTTTTGATTATCATCACTGTCTTTTTAAGAATCATACTGTTGTTTTGTATGTTCTAAAACAATATGTTTTTTTTTTAATATAAAAAATCAATGTACAATTAAACCTTTATAAATTCATGTTTAATGTTCTTAGAACTGTGAAAATTTATCAATTAATTGAGATATTATTTAAAATTTTAATTTAAGTTGGGTTATGATAAAAATATTATTTAATCAAAATTATTAATTTATGAAGGTTATATTGTACTTAACCATTTATGTAAGTCATTATAATATATAACTATGTATCCTTGCAACACTTTGTTTCTATGGACATGAGTACTCTCCTAACCTCTAATAATATTCACGACAACTTAACCAAAGAAAAAACAACAAATTCCCTATTGTTCACAGTTTTTTTTTTTACTTTGGTCCTCAAACTTTATTTGTTCATGATTGTATTTTTTTTAGGCAAATTAAAAGAGAATTTATTCAAATATGCTAACTAAGGACAAGATTGAAAAAAGAATGACCAATGTGGAAAAGGCACTGAAAATGGGTGTTAGGTTCAAAGTGCATGGAAAAAGTTCAATTTAATCCTCACACTTTTCAAATCATACCCATTTGATCCCTCAATGTCTTTACTGTTTGATTTTTGGTATAAAATTTTATTTCTATTATTTTTTTAGTTTCTGATTTGAGAGAGAGAGAGAGAGAGAGAGAGAGAGAGAGAACGTTGAGTTCTGGCGGTAAAGAGAGAAAATTGACGTTGACACCAATTTCGACAACTAAAATGGTTGATCTTAGTGTCCACAAGTTTCACTTGCTGAGGGGAGTCCTCTTAGGTGTTTTTTCACTTTAAAATACTTAAAAAGCCAAATCTAAGCCCTTAATTTTTTATTTTTTTTGGGTTGATTTCGGGTTTTTGGCGATTTTTAAGGGCATTTATTGGTTTATCAAGGTGTTTAGGGTTTTTTTCTAAGTTTATTTTGTCAAAATTGAGTTTTAGATCAAAAAACCATAAATCCTGATTTTTCGGATACTATAGTGGTTGAAATTCAGGGAAAATTAGACGACATGTTGTTTGTAAGTTTTTTGTATTTAAAAATATTGGGGTCGATGACATGTTATCCACCCCAATTGTATTTTTTTTTAAAATAAGGCCCCCGTGCGGCCCTTTCTAAATGAGTCAATCCTAGCGGCACCTTGCCTCTTTTTTTTCTTTTTCATTTTTTCATTTTGTAAAAAAATTATGCTTTTTTTATAAGAGTTTTTTTAAATAATCTTTTAATTTATATTTAAATTGATACACCTTCTCTTTCATTTTTTTTTCTTTTTGTATTTAGCTTTTTTTTAAATAGTGGGTGTTTTTTAGTTATTTTGTATGTATTTAATTTTTGAAGAGATTATTCTAATTCATCTATAATTTTTTATGTTTTATATAATTGAACATTATTTTTTTAAATAAAAATATTTATTTTTGGATTTTATTTCTAATAAGTGCAACATTCCGAGATATTTTTTTCATTTGATTTTGTTTAATCAATTTCATATATGTATCTATTCGTGCTATAAGTTTATTAAATAAAAAATTGATTTTAATAAACAGAGTCAATTAACACAACTAGATAAATGACCCGTATTGCAATATCAAATATCTTGATCTATATTCACCTCTTAACTTTTCCAGTTACATATTTAGTTATCGTTAATGACTTTTTTTTTCTATCTATTGACACAAATGATTCTCGATTTATTACACAGATGGTTCTCGATTTATTTAATCAAATGCATGCATAAGCTTTTTGATTTATACTTAATATTTTTAATGTAAAAAAAGCATGTTGAAAAAAGATTTTTGTACTTCACTCTAAGCTAAAATTCTAGCTCTAATAACACTAAAAACACCTACCGATTCTCTCTCCAAAAAAACCACCCAACACTGTTATGCCTACAAAAACAACCATGCTTCTCCCTTTGTTAGTTGAAGAGTAGGATAAGCCTTTGTTCATACCACACAAATCTTATACCAACTCATACCCAAGTATATGTACTTCACTCTAAGATAAAATTTCAGCTTTAATGTCAACAAAAACACCTATAAATTGTCTCCTAAAAACATTATCCAGCATTGTTCTACCAGCAATAACAACATTGGTCTTCCTTTGGGCTGGTATCTATTCTCCAATATCAAGGGTCAAGACTCCATTAATCCATGAGCCCTAGAACCTCACCATTTATCCTATAAAAACCTACAAAACCCATATCATGAGGAGTTCTTGTTTTTTGGTGACAACCCCTCCAAAAAATAAAATAACTGACAACCCTCTATCTCATTTTCAAACATCCCTTAATAGTCACCTCCTAACAATAACTTCAGTCATATTCCACTTTAAATCCATGATAGAACAACAGTTCTTCAACCTGAGAACCTATACGGAAACCACCACATCACTTTCTTCATCACTTGAAGTACCCCTACACCAGCATAACTTGCAACTTTCTTATGTTAAGAAATATAGAGTTATTTTGTTTTATTTATTAATAGTAGAATAATATTTTTATTTTCTTTTCAGATTAGCCTATATATGATCCTTTTGTATTTAGGTTAAACTTGTTTCTTTAGATTATTGTGATCACATCATGTAGTATCAATGAAACCTGAGATGAAAAGGGAGCTTCAGGTATACCGGAGAGTAAAGTGTTAGTACCTGCAAAATAATCAGTACGAATTGGTCGAACATAAAAAGAGGTATTTAAAGTACTAGGAACCTAAGATGATAAACTATTAGAATCCTCAAAAAAAAAATCTATATGAATAAGATCAGATCTAGTTAAGTTATGTGTAGTGGATGTAAACTAGTAAAATTTTATGCTTTACCTTTTAATCGAAATATTTTTTTTTTCTCCATTTGATTTGATTTATTCTGATGTAAAGGGACCTTTTCATGCTGCCATAAAAGGAGATTCTTGATATTATGGTTTTTTTTTTTTATATTATTATTGATGATCATACTTTTTATTGTTAGATTTGTTTAATAAAACACCATTCTAAATTCTATGAGATACACAGTCTTTCAAGCTCTTATCAAAACTCAACATTCTGTTGTTATTAAATATTTTAGGTGTGATTTGAATGAGAAATACACCTTTAATAAATTTTATAAATTATTTGCTTTAGATAAAACCATTCACCAAACTTTAAAAAGCATCAAGCGTTTGTCTATTTTACCTCTAGTAACATGTAAATTTATAAAAGATTATATAGATTTCTTATAGAAACACATTTAAAAAGAACGACTAGAAAGAATGTTGTTTATTTTGTATTCAATAGTATATATAGAGACTTACATACACATAATTGAGTTAAGGAATAAAATGGAGATTAAAAGAAATTTGAAATTCAAAATAGTGAATCTATTAATGACTAGAATATTCTGTAGATTAGAAGTTTTCGTAAAATTCGTTGTAGTATCTTTTGGAATCCTCTCCTAATGTTTTGCCAGCTAATACTTTAACAGTAATCACGAGTGATTATTTTTCATTTGGTTTTTATATAAAAAAAATAATAAAAACTGTTTTTTTTTGAAAAAAAATCGAAACTGAACCGAAACCAGTTCAAATCGATCAGTTTCGGTTCGGTTCGGTTATTTTGGGAAAAAACCGGTTCAAACCGGTTTGGCTCGGTTTTTCCTGATTTGGCTTGGTTTTTTTTGTTTGGCTCGGATGTTTTCGATTTTGGTTCGGTTAGATTCGGTTTTTTTAGTTTCAGGCTTATAAAACCAAAACCGAACCAAACCGGTCGGTTTTTTTAAAATTTTAATCAGTTTATTTAGTTATTTTTTCCAATTTTCTTGGTTTAATCTGTTTCTTAGTTTTTTTTCTACCTCTAATAACCACCTCCCACAACAATCATAAATCATCCACGCCGATTGCCCACACAAAAAATGCCCCACCTATACAGCCACCAGTCCACGCCTTTAGCAGCCACCAACCTAGTTCATCAAATCAGTAGCAAATCACTCACTTTTGACAAATCCATCAGCACTCGTTTTTTGAGCTCAAAGAGTTTCATAAATTTTGGCCGAGAGAGACGTAAAGAAGAAAAGGGACAAGTTTTGGCGCCTTTTTCTTTGATATTTTTATCATTTTGCTCTTCTGTCAATCACAATATTCTTTTTTACTATTACATGTAATATTCTTATCTTAGTTTAAGATAATAAAAAAAAAATCAAAAGAAAAAAAAAGTGAGAAGTGACAGTAATAAAAACAGAGAGGTGAGAAAAAAAAAAATAACATCAATAAAAAAATGTTAATGATAGAATCATATTATTCTATCTTTTTAGTATATTATTCTTAGTGTTTTATGTATATTCTATGTCTTACCATAGCAATTATATATATAAAAGACCAAATTAATTTTGAAAGAGAATTCTTAGAAAAAATTTTAAGTTAGAGATGGATTAATTTTGTACATTAAACAAAGGGGTTATTGGAATTTTTATTAAGAAAAAGAAATGCAGTATTTTATATTTGATAAACTAATGATATTATCTCCCAATAAGATATTTTTTAAAATATATATAATATAGTAATTAAAATTATGTAAGTTTTTGATTATGTAAAAAAGAAGTTATATTAAAGATAAAGGATAATATAGTCTATGAATCAGAATTTGTAATAAATGTGGAATAGGATTTAACAATTCATGAAGCTCAAAATAACAACACCCATGCTATAAAGGATTATGTTCAATAAAAGATCGTTGTGATTCGAAATTTGGCTATAAAGATCAACTGCCAAAGCAATTGAAATGCTATTTTTATGCGTCACCGAACCGAAAAAATATATCACATCTTTAAAATTAATAATGATTTGCTGAGTTTTTAACCCGAAAATATAACTACAAGGAGCCAAAAAACTAGTGTACATGAACGTAATCATTCAAAACAATATTAAATATAGTGATATTTTCGAGTTTTAACTCTTCAAACATCCCCACCTTCCTTGAATATATTTTTTTCTATATTAGATTTCCATCCAAAACCTAATGAATATTAAAACTGAATATTTTAACCATAAATAACCACCAACATAATTATACCCACAATATTAATATGACAATTGCATTATATATATAACTATTTAACTTGTGCTTTGCTAAAAGTTTTTTTTTCAAAAGAATATCGAACATGCAAGCTATATCAATATGTTTTTTTTTACAAAAAAAATTCAAAGTATAAATTAAAAACCTATGCAAAAACTTAATTAAATAAATTGATAATCATCTATATAAATAAACAAAAAAAATTGTTAACAATAACTAAAAGAGAAATTAAAAAAGAAGAAGATAAATGTACATCAAGATATGTAACCTCATAAAATGAGATATTTATTCAGTTGTGTTTATTGGACTTGTTTATTTAAATCAACAAAAAATAATAAAAATAGAAACACAAATAAAATTAAGTAAACTCGTGTCTTAAAGAAAATCACACTAGGCCGAACATATAAAAAATATTATCTAAAAATAGATATTTTATTTTTAAAAACAAAGTTTATCTATATAAAATAAAAAAAAATGAATTGGAATAATATTTTCAAAAATAAAATACAAACAAAACAAATTTTTTTAAAAAAAAACCTGCAAAACTTGTGACTTAGGTCATGAAACCATAATAATTTCACAGAAATTTTTTTAAAGATAATCACAACCATAATATCGTAAAAGAAAATGAGCAAAAAGTAGAAAAAACATAATAGTAACTTTTCAAATCTGTAACTCAGGCTATTAGATCAACTTCAAATAGAAAAAATATGATACTTAATCTTCAACAAATCAAATATCGTAGGATAAAATAGGGGGAAAAAACAATTACACAAAAAAATCTAAAAAATATATAATTAAAAAAATAAGGTTGAAAAAAAAAATTAACGACAAACCAAAATTTTCAATTGGAGGGTTAAATTAAAACAAAAAAAAACTTTAACAAAATAAAAAACAAATCAAAAGAATAAGGGTCAATTTGAAAAAAATAAAACAACATAAACTTTGATCGAATGATGTAATTGAAAACCAATAAAACTTTAACAAAAGAGCAAACGAAAAAAATTAAAAATTAAAAGAATAAGGACCGAAATGAAAAAAATAACATATATAATTATAATTGAAAAATTAAATTGAAAACAAATAAAAATTTTACAAAAAAATATAAAAACAAAAAGAAAAACTTAAAAAACAATGATTGAAATTGGAATATAAAAAACAAAAAGAACAATCGTGCATTTTTCTTAACAGTTGAGTGAAAAAAAAAAAGGGAAAAAACAACAATCAATAACAAATCGTCTATCATCCGTTGTCATGGACCATACCATAAAGAAGAGGATGTTGTGGCCCTTCCAAGGACATGGCGAAAGATTAAGTTTGGCTACTAGATGGCCTCTTGGGTGCTATCCAAAAAGTGCGGACAAACCTATATGTTAGCGTATAATGGCATCTGCTAACAACTTTTTATTATAAAAAATTAAAATTCCAACATAAAAAATATTAAAACACCTCATTCTCTTGAAAATTACAAAGAAACTCAAGTGGAAGGACAAATACATCCCTAAATGTATACCCTTTTTTTTTCGTCTTTCGGTTTGGGTAAAAACAAAAAAACTCTTAGTCATCTACCTTTTTTTTTTTTTTATCTTGAAGATAAAGAAATATTTTTATTATTTTAAAGTTTTCAAAAAGTAAAACTCGTTAACAATTCTAAATTTTACTGACTTCAAAAGGTAAAAACATGATATTACTATACAAAAATTTTAAAAAAACTAATATATTTTCAAACAATCTTTTAATAAACAAATAAATCTATGAAAAATATCAAATTACTCTCGGCACAAAGCCTCCTATTTTTTCACTCTAGCAAAATAATAATTGCACTATAACAATCCATATTAAATTATATCTAGTGAAAAATTCACATCTTATAATAATAATAATAATAATAATAATAATAATAATAATAGATTTAAAGTTCATCCCCACTTTATATCTAGTTGACAAAAGTGAGAGTTCTGAAGACTATAAAAATAAAAGAGATGGTATCGTGGCA
>Ga0307510_10004236_pt1 | contig 16860 bp, 17 predicted proteins | sample 12_EM_MG_FD_207224 | JGI IMG/M metagenome (GOLD analysis project Ga0307510, IMG submission 207224) | Populus trichocarpa ectomycorrhiza microbial communities from riparian zone in the Pacific Northwest, United States - 12_EM | ecosystem: Host-associated > Plants > Roots > Unclassified | place...
TAGAGATGCAGAAACCAGCACCAGGTTAATTTTACCAAGAGAACTTTGTCTCAGGATATCTGAGTTTTCGACTTTGACATGAACGCGAGAAAATACCCGTGGGACAAAACAACTCGTTGGTCAAGGGAGAGAGCTTGGACATTGGGAGACAAACTTCTTTTCCTCAAGGTGATACGGTATCCTGAGCTATAGATGGAAGGAAGGAAAATCTAATAAGGATGAGCCTCTTGAGGAGAGGAGAGTGTGCATGCTTAAGGAGGAGGTGGTGTTTTCTCTATTGCCCCCAAATAGCAAATAGGCTTCACCGTAGCTATGAAGGAGACCCAGGGTGGTTACAATTGGCATCACCATACCAATAGTTATACTAGCATCGCTCATGTGATATCACTCGCAGCTTCGTATCAGGCGCGCTAGCCCATAGTGGATGAGGAGCCGCCCGGAGTGAATATTTGGCTACTAAATGAGCTCTCGCGTCGACAATCGGACTGGCAGAAACTCCTGCATCGTTGACACCAATGCTTGGCCACAAGTTTTTTTCTTGTTACGACGAGCACGTGGTCAACTAAGCCCGGGTAACTGTTCAACAGCATCCAACCCCCAGCACCCAGAACCAATCAAGTCAGACACCAATGACTAATCACCCACAAACCCAACCTCCCAACCCACAATTTCTCCTTGCTAGAATTGAGGGGAGACCCGAACAACTTAGTCTAATACCGGTAGGTCTCATAGCCTCAATGACACAATCCCCTGCGAGGATTTATGGGTGGGTCTGGGTTTCTGAGGCTATCGGTCCAACATTCCGATCCCATCCCATCTCACCGTTATCCGAGCACAAACTTGTTTTGTCCGCTAACAACCTCATCTCCCCCCCTTACCCCCTCTCGCCTACACCTACATATCATCCACTCCACTATTGCAGCACCAAAAGAGGAGAAGACGGAAACCGGAATCGCAGTTGCAATAATGGCAAAAAAAAATTGCACTCACCGACTTCGCCACGCACAAAGCCGCTAGGAGCGGGCCCCCACATCATTATTGATGAGGGAGTTTCCGATGTTGCCACCATGTTTCCCCCTGCTTCCTCCGCTGTCAAGAATGATACTAGCAGACAGTTTTAGAATGCACGATTTCCTTCTACGGATGTGGTGGGGAGGGGAGGGGAGGGGGCTACTAGGTGGCGGCGGGGTGTGGCATCATACCGGAGGGGTTCTGGAAAGGCACTCAGAGAAACTGGGGATTGGGAGTGTGGAAGAAAAGGCGAACCTTGAGAAGGATTCTACAATAACTCCCCTTCACCTCCAATTGTTTCACTTTTGCATGATGCATAGCGCGAACGTTTCCTTATCCGGTGTTTGCATGAAGGTTTGATGTACACTGTAATAATAACACATTTCCTCCATTCCCCCGTTCCATTTCCCCCTACCCACCTTCAAGCATATACAAACATCTCCTTCACGGGCCCAATAGATGTCCTGTCTATAATTGGTGGAATATCGGATATCTCCCCATCAATCTTTGCCTCCCCCAATTTTCTCCTGGGGTGATGAAGTGATTGATGAGGAGAGACATTCCACATCATGTGCCTACGAGCAAATAGGCGGGCGAGCACGTGAATGATAGCGCGCAGTCGGTGTCATTAAAACAGGACCACCTCAGTATACACTCTGCTCGGAACCTTTCTACGGCCAGGTGTGTTTGTCGTTGGTGGGAGATTGATGCCTGTGGCTGCCTCTCACTATTTAGTCCAGCCCTCGCGGATTTCCGGAGGTTGGATTTTATTCCTAGGAGAACAATTTTGGAGTTCTGACTTAGCCGCGGTGGTGTAATTCAATTTATGCACTGTATTCCGCAGCCCTCCCTAGGCAAATATATAATACACGGCGACCAACAATGAGCCATGTCCGAGAACTACAATACAAAAGCAGACCCCCCGGCGGCCGAACCATACAGAACTCATTCCTAGGCTTTGCTCCTCCTTCCTCCTTTCGCACCCAATCCTCCTCCTCCCCTCGCTGACTCCAAAAAAGCCCCCCCAATACGAAAATTCCCTGTAAAGATCATCCAACCACCCCCAACCCAACCACAACCAGCAACCCAATCCAATCCCGCAATCTGATTACTACCATAACTTGCAAGACCAGCCCCGATAATACAATCTCAGTATCGTAATGCTTCCAAGAATCCAGCATTATACCATAGAAATCGTAACCCACGATCTAGTGCGAGCGAAAAAGCACAACAAGCTTTTCCAGACGAACAGAGAAAAGAAAACGCACACGCTGTGCAATATTTTTTCTCGGAGCATCATGACGAAACAAGACTTCAAGGACCATTTCGAAGATCCGTGAAGCCCCGCTGGATTGACGGCGGACGGAAGAGTTATAGGACTGATGTCAATGCCTATGGGATAAAGAGGCACTAGCTGGTCTTCCCATCCGTCACGAGGGGGTTGCAGCTGTATGCGATGTGGTGGTCGTCACTAGGATTGGTTTGCTCGAACCCGGGAACACGAAGGATACTGAGATCCCGACCGGTGCACGATCTGGAGGTTGCTGATCGATGCTGTATTACAGATATCATGTCCCCGGGTTTATGGTATCAACGCTGTTGAAATACTCCTCCACGACAGTAGACAGCCCCCAATACTGCACCACGTCTAATATTTGTTATATACTACGGTCGAGTCGCATTTTCATCCAACTCTATTCGAGTACAGCCCTGTGCTGCGGTGGGGGGAGGAGGTAATTGCCACCCGGCTCCCTCCCAAAGCCTAAGTCTGCATCAGATATCTCTGAAACACTAACATCTCTAGAAACCAAACCGAACTCTATGAACTGTATCGGATGGGTCCAATGAGGGGAAATATTCCGGTAATAGGTTGGCAGGGGCTCGGTGGAGCTCTGGAGGAGCAAACGAACAAGCCGCTGCTGTGGTTAAAACTAAATCCCCAAACTCAACCTCCTAGCTGAACGGCGTAGAACGGAAAGGACTGAGCCAAAACACCCGATACCGGGTGCACAAAGCAGCCGGTATAGAGAAAGGGCAGAAACCGACACTCCTACTACATCCTGCATTCAATGGCACAGGGGAGTGAAGGCCGCCGGTAGCTGCGCCTTCACAGCCGTATTCACCATGCCTCGCAGGTATGATAATTCAACAGGCAGAAACCAACTAGGCAAGGTCACTGCCAACCCCAAGGTTCCCACCAATCACGGGTCTGAGGGAAAACGGTATCAAGCTGTAGGGGTATACCGACTTCGGTGAGGGCTGTTATTTTGTTTCAGAGTATCTCATTAAATTCATCCTTTACCAACGTCTCTATCAATCTCCTACATAGCCTATCATTTCTCACGCCAAGTCGCGCTTGGCACACCTAGACATCTCACTCGCAGCAACTAAGCACTTCCTCCATAGCCCCGCTTATACTACCCAGCAGATCCGAGAGGATCCAGGATTACGAAGATCTCTAAGGCTGCCCCGGTGGGGGCAATACGGAATACCCTATTAAAAGTTTTATTAAGTAAAGTTCATGATGTAAATGCCCTTCGACCGAATTTGATACCGTGGGAGGCGGGGGAACCCTTCAACACCCCCCAATACTTCTCCGGGAAAATATTGCCAAGAAGGTGGAAAACCATCCACGCAAAGGGTGCAAATGAAGATGTATAAGGTATCATAACGGAATAACGCCCATTGCATCTCGCCGTTCGGACCCTATCTATGCGTACCGCCGCCATAATACGGGCTGCCTACCTGCCTACCTGCCCTCCTGCATTTGATACACCCGTACCCGTCACGAATAATATATCTCCCGTGCCAGGCGCTATTTCGGTGCGTTCTGCCATGTCATCTCTTTTTTTTTTTTTGCGCCCCCCCTATCATACGAGAAGGAAGGAGGGAAAACGAAGCACAGGTTCTTCTGGATTTTTTGGTGGTGATCGGGAGATCACTTGAACTTAACAAATTAATTTGCCTTTAAGTTAGTGGGAAATATTGTGCCATCCCAATAGTGCAGCGTAAATTACCCTGTTTGAGCTCTCTGCACCACTGTACCCTTCCAACCGATCGACCGAATCCCTGGTCGTAAAGAATGAGCGGTGGTTTATTAGTGTCGGGGCGAGGGGGGGGGGGGGAGGAGCTTAGCATCACTAGTAGCTAGCTACGGTGCGAGAAACCAAGGCTAGTTCTGGCCAATGTATTATTATGGTTCATGATGCGCTGGAGTAGCCGCCTGCTACGGTATATTAGAGTAACGGCCGTCACCGATTTACAGCATATTGGATTTTCTACGATAGCTGGCTCAACTGGTGGGCCCGAATTGTTGGAGCACGATACATCAAGTTGTCCTATCTACGGAGTGGGGTCAGCGGGCTGAGCTAGCGTTCGGCCAAGGTTTAAGCAAGCTTTCGCCCGACACCGCTTCTATAGTAAGAATCGGGGCATTGCATAACTTGGAGGTTTTGGGAATGGCCTTTTTCGCCATGGCATGGGATGCGCAGTATGACACTCGTATATACATACTCGGTATGCGGCCGAGTTGAGGGTGGAGGCAGGGTGGTGGTTCTCATATAGAGTCCCAGCTTTAACTCCCCCGTGCGAGCACAGTGCAGTGCAGTGCAGTGCGCTCCCCGCAGGATTTCTACCGCCGTTTGGCGTCCGAGGATAATTCGGCGTGTAGATAGATGGACATGAGGACTCCGTATTTGCCGTGTTTTTTCACCTACAGTACATGCCAACCGGGATGCTAGGCGCCCGTCTATCAGAAGACATACCCCGCTCACAAATAATCACTCGGTGTTCTCCATTTCTAATTAAGTTACTGCACGCCTATTCCGGGACTGAAACATCTTGGGGAGGTGCACAAATTGGTAAACAAGATAAGACAAAGAGGGGGAAAAGGGAAGGAAAAAAAAAAAGAGGTTATAGCTACACTCCCCGGCAAGCCGACCATCTATTAGATCATTAACCAACCCAGTATGACAAACCAAAGAAAAAGCTTTCTTTTTGTTTTCAAGGAAAAAAATAAAAAATCCTAGAGTTCATCCTTCCCAGCGTACAAATCAATACCACTCTTCTTCCTCCACTTCTCAAAGACGGCGTTGATATCCTTCTTCATTCCGCTTTCCATCTGGTCCGGCAGGATGACAACATATTCTACTAGGAGGCTACCATACTCATCGCCGCTTTGGCTGCGGAATATCGGCATCCCTTCGTTGGGGATGGTTTCTACGAAGCCGGGTTGGATGGTTTGGCCTTTCGCCCTGGTGAGTTTGACTTTGTGGCCGTCGAGGTGGACCAATTCCCTAGTCCAGCCGCCGAGCAGGGCCTCCCGAAGGGAGAGGACTTCCCTCCAGAATAGGTCTTTTCCGCGTCTACGGAACCAGGTTCCGTCTGGTGGGCCGTTATAATTATACTTCTCGTCCGCCTCGTCAAAGTTGTCGTCGGCTTCCTTCTCGTCAACATGAACGATCAAGTCTCCGGCCTCCCATTCAGGACTCTCGTCCGCCTCGTTTTCAAAACCGACGCGAATACCCTTTGGTGAGCCCCTCTCGACATGTAGTGAGTGGGTAGTAGCCTTCTTGACAACCTTCTCCCCGCCGCAAACCTTGCAAGGATGAGTGATAATTTTTCCTTTACCACCGCACCTATCACAAACACTCTGAACCTGCTGGAAGATCCCCGGCGCGAGCATGTGCTTGACGATACGCACGCCGCGCCCACCACACTCGTTGCAGGATTCCATGTGCCCGTCGTGCGATCCTGTCCCCTCACACTCCTCGCAGATCATTTGTTTTTGGACCGTAAACTCCTTCTCCGCGCCATTGTAGAAATCGCGCAGCGGAAGGTGCACCTTGACTTCCATGTTCGGACCCTTGCGCATGCCCCGATCACCCTGGTGGTAGTGACCACCGCCACCGAAGAAGCGGGAAAATAGATCGAATGGATCGTGGTGCCCTCCGCCTCCTCCGCCATTGTGTCGCTGCTTGAGTCCCTCTGCGCCGTACTGGTCGTAAATTTGGCGGGATTCTGGATCGGCGAGGGCCTCGTATGCTTCGGCTACCTCGACAAACTTTTGCTTTGCCGTCTCGTCGCCGCTGAATTGTTACCGTTAGAAGTGAGAGAGGCCAGGTGAGAAAAATGTGATGAGTTACTAACGGGTTCTTATCTGGATGATACTTCTTCGACAGTTTTCGGTAAGCTCGTTTGATATCTCTATCTGATGCTTTCTTGTCGATATCCAGTAACTACGGGGGGGAATTCCAACGGTTAGCCAACACTTAATCCCTTATCGCAAGACCTTTGGAGGAGAGATTCTCACCTTGTAATAATCCTGCGCCAGCACCGCCGGCAGCAGCAGCAGGAACAGTGCTTTAAAAAGACGCATTGTGGAAAGGCGTCAAACGCCTCTGGACCCAAGATTTGGATGAATGAGCGACGGGTGATGTGGTATCAATGCTTGGGTGGGGAGGTCGCGTGGGGGGAGGAGGGGGAAAGAGAAAGTCGTCGCGTGGCCTGAAGCTTGAAGGGAGAGATTGTTTGGAGGAATTCAAGTTTGGGCCAGTCAATTTTCAAGGTTGAGGCGACGAAGATACCACCGTGTCCCAGAGCCTCTTTCCTTAGCCTTGTAGAATAGGGATGTGCCCAAATGAATGAAATTGCTTAGTAATACCTTAACAGGGATTGTAGTTTGGTGAAAACACCTGACCAAGTCGCCGGTGATTGGCTATTCATTATCCTTGCTGCCTATGTTCAAGATTTCGTGTAATACCAGTGTCTCGGTGAAATTTGAAGCGTGTTCCGTAACTGTAATCGCTCGTTAATTGTGGACTTTGCTAGTCGACGACGCACCGTGGGTTTATCTTAATAACAAATACGGCCAACATTTCATCAATTGCGGAGGGGTCAATCTGTGATCCTTCCAACTTCAATGCATGTCAAAGGCAGCCCTAAGAGCGGAAAGTTCTAAGTTTCAGGGTCTAAAGTGAAAAGGCTAGTGATCAAGCATGGTGACCAGGTTACTGTGGGTGCAACAGTCCACCGCCCTTATGTTAGCACGACTTGTCAAAAGGTCCCTCAGGTCCTCTGATAACCCATCTAATCAGATATTTTTCTTCCTTCTATCACAACTTCACACCTGGTAGCAGTAAGACATCCCCAGCAAGCCGGGCTGAAGAGGGAACTATAAAAGAAGAGAAAACCAAAATCAATGGATACCCAGAGCTAGGAGATGTTCGGCTGGGGATCCCAAACTTTCAGACCACCGCACAAGGAGCAAACCGCTCTCCACTCCCTCGAGGTCTCGAGGAGACGACGCTGGTTAGACAGGACCGCACAATGCAGCTGAGCATGCGCCATTTGTTTGATCACTATCCTAACCTACGCCTAATTACTGTTGATGAGCGGTTGATAGACACTTGGGACCTCGCCGCTCATTTGGGTATGCAGTATTCGTAAAAGCCATTTTATTCCATACAGTACTTAACGAGAAAAAAACAGAATTTGTAAAAATGAGGAGGAGTGAATATTGGGTAGTTCTATCCAGAGCTTCCTTCAATTTATCTCATTATTTTAGGGTGTGCCGTATTCATTTGTAATCCGGTTTGATTAAAGCCCCCAGAGGGGGCAATTTTAGGCACTAGGCACCATCCAGCCTTAAGTAGGGTCTAGTCTTAGCGAAAAAGTGGATAGCACCTATTGATATAGTATCACATACAAAGCGGGTGTAAGAAAAAGGCCAAAAATTAGCTGCCAGGCAATAGTGCTTGGGGTGGAGTGGCGTTTGTAAACACAACCACTATTGCATGATACTAAGATCTAAGAAAGAAAAAAGGCTGGGTTTTGGCGGTATGTAATAGCAGTCGTGTTTGCATACCTAATTCAATTATGAGCTTCGGCCTATCCTATATCGGTTTGTTAACAAACATCAGAAAATTACGGTCGGCGCAAGGCTTTTATTTTGACTATAAGTAGGGAGTATCTCGTGCTTGGTTGAGAAGTGCTAGGCACCATTCAACTCCAACTCCCGGGAAGTAGAGGTCAGCGGCGACGATGTGAGCCCCTTTAGCCTCACATGATCTCTCCAATTGGCTAGAGTATACCGGTATTGAAGACTGGCATGTTAAATGCACGAGAACAGAGTCACCGTCCAACTTGCTCACAGTTTTTAGCAAACTCGCCATCCGCCCGGCGCCTTCGTATAGCTCTAAGGATCCCTTCCCGGGCACCCGATCAAACGCCGCTAAACCGTCAAACCCGGTTCGGGGAAGGTAACAGATGATGGGTTACGAGGGGGGCATTGAGGGAAAGGAGAAACCCTTAACGGTCACTCAAAGAATAACTTTATTGGAAAAGGTCAGTTTTCCTAACAGTCCAGTCTGCCTCTCTTAGAGGGAGGGCCTGACGGACTGCGAGCCATAGTCCGTCACTTTTTTTGGGCGAGCTGACGCCCAACCCTGACAGCCGAAGGCTGCGACCCCTGGTGTCCCTTTACGCGGCAAACTCTGACAATTCTCGGGCTCACGCCCCTCGCCGTCCATTATGTTATGCGTCTAAAATGTACTTCTCACGGTGGTACACCACTTTATTTATCCATCGCTCCTAATCTGGGTATCCCATATTGGCGGTTGCTTCACCATCCCATCGAGTTGGGGATATGGTTCCTTGCCTAGTAATGCTCCCTTGGGTTGTGGAATGCGTCTAGACTTGACATTAATAGAGGCAGCAGATAAAGCCTGAACATCCGCTCCCGAGCAGAAGGGGAAGGAAAGCTGTTGGAAACTATGGTTGAATGTAAACTCGTTTGCCGATTGCCGCGTCACCTTCTCCCCTCATAACTTTCCTTTCTGTTTCCCGAGACTGGTTCCGCTTCTCTCCTTTGATAGAACAGCGATGGAATACAACAACGATCTCTACTTCTGACAGAAGCGCTCGGTCAAAAACTACCCGAGAATGGCATGTTGGAAAATTAGATTCCGAGATTCCTATCCGGGTCATTCATTCCACTTGTTTGACCAGATTTCGGGAGATATGGGCAGAGCTGAAATCATAAAATATCACTCATCACGGCACCAGCCTGCCCCATTTTCCTGCAAATCCCCCGGCTCTCGCTTTGGCATCGCCTCTCTACCCCGAAAAGCACTATCTAGCCCTATAGGGCCCGTCATCCGAGCCAAAGATGGCAGTCCTGGGATTCCGCTGCCCTGGACGGACTCCTGAGGCAGTCCAGTCCTCTCCGGTGCTCTTGGAAAGCTCCCAGCAGGTCCCAACATGCCCTCCAGAGCTTTGGGAACGCTTGCAAAGGCAAATTTGCTATGATAATCTACTTGGCTATAGTCCACTTGCCTGTTCGAACGCGGAGTGAGGTTGCAGCGATGAAAGCCTTCTGAACGGTGGGCTGGGGGATCCACTTCTGCGTCGGTAAAAAATAAGTTGTCTCTTTCTGGCAGCCTTAGATCGACGAGCATACTACTAGTTTAGAGCAAAGTCTTACTTCGACGCTCAATCATGGAGCCTTCGGCGACCCACTTCGGGGGTTTCTGCGGTCGTTCCTCCCTTGGGAAGTTAGAATCGGAAAGGAGTTCAGATCCCCAGGGCTGGGGTGGTGGCCCCACCACGGCCCTATCCGTCTGATGGGGTCCTAAGAGTTGCTAGACTCTTGGGAATATCTCAAGACGAGCAATGGCGAGGAATCTGCCGTCTCATCCGTCTTCGAGGTGTTCTCCGGCGGGTATTCTCCGGGCGTTCCAGAATATCCATGGGACCTGACCCTCACATTTTTTCTCTTTCCAGGGCTCATCTGTAACTTAGACAAGGTCACAGGAAGAACTTGAATAATAGGATCATGTGCTAGGGCGTTGGAGTTGCCTCTCCTAGTTGAATCATACTGTGATGACCTACTATCCCGTGGGTGGTGTGAAACAGTAAAATTCCATGCTAGGAATGATAAGCTGGATGCTGAATGAATTGGATTGTGATTCGTTGAGAGTCCAGCAGCTCTGGACTGCCGAGTTAGTTATGGCCTCAAAGGCCCAATTTTGCTAATCCCAGGAATTAAGAATAGCAACTTGTTTGTCCGGCGATATAAACCGGGGTGGCAATGTATGAGGGTAGGTGATTGGACGGGTTCATTCGCTGTCGCTCACCTCTACTTGCAGTATGGGGGGGAGGGGGGAGGCACGGCATAGGATCCCTTCATCGTGGTTTGCTCAGTAAAGTACCCGCATGAACTGGAATAATTGGGCATCGCGCTAAGACGTCCAAAATTCCTTCTCTCGGATAGGGGGGCGAAAAGACTGGGAAAGCTGAACGCCTCAGCCCCGGTTCAGGACAAAAAAAACAAAAATGTGCCAGACCTTACCAGTAAAGGCAACTCCAACGTCCTAGCGCGAGGTTCAAATTATTCTAGTTCTTAGGTTAGCACCAGTTGTCGGCGAAATCAGTGGGTTCGGTCATTGACACCTGACCTCTAAAAAGTTTCAGACATTCTTTGTTGAAGTTTATTAGTGTATTCACTGAGAGTTGCGATACGTTCAAATTATCTAAGGGGTTGAGCATGGGCAATCTGCACTAGTCTGCCGATTTTTGTCTCGTTTATCATCCGGTTCCCTGACAGTCTGCCTCGGATGGGCCCAGGAGCCAAGTTAATCAGTCTCCGGGGTCCTGTTGAAGTGGGTAGTGCTCCCATTGCGGGGGTTGGCCTGTGGGTGTTTCCGATTGCCCGATCTGCCGGTTGTCCTATGGGTGAGGGGAGGCGGCTTTAGGCTAGTGCCCACGATTTGAGGGAAGTGACCAATGGTTAAAAAAAATCGGGGATCTACCGCTAGCCTATTAGGTGCGATAAGGAGAGGCCAGGGTGCGAGTAAGGCCATGGATGGGAGGCGGGGGGGAATGGTTAGGAGTAGGGAGTGAGGAGACGGGGAAGGATGAGTAGAGGAGAGGAGGGAAATTATCAGAGTGGGAGGGAGAGAGGAAGTGTGAAAGTAGGTACGGGTGGAAGTTTAGTATTGGGCCTGAAGTTAGGGCAAATGCTGGGTTCGTACAATAGTAACCTAGAAAGCGCAAAATGGAAAGGTGAAAAGTTTAAAATAAAAGGGTGGTTGAAAACGGGGATTGGGGAAGTATGTGGAAAATATGTGTTTATCCGAATACCAATAACATGTACCTGTATTTTCGGGTACCTCCATCCTAATACAAGTGCCAAAACTCCTCCGGGGTGGTTCCATCATTCTTATATTCAAGTTTTATATTTTTTACAACTACCGGTATGTACTATTACGATACTATGAGAGTCCCCTGGAGGGATGGTGGGAATTAGAAGCCATTGACAAGTTTTGAAGGTTTGGGCACACCCGGAATTCCGACTTGGGTAAGATCTGCCAGGGTCCATATTTCTATCTTCCTAGCACTCCCATCCAGGGAAATTTCTGTTGTGGTACAGTATGCTTGCGAGTGCCAAATAAAATTGTGATTAGGACCGCCGGTGGGCTACATAATTGAGGCTCCTACTCACGTCCACCCCTCTATAACTCTCTCCACACAAACTTCAACCTGATCTCCAACCACACTTCTCTAACACCAAAAATCCACTTCTACAAGATGACCATTCCAGTTGAAAACGTTGGGTCTCTCCCACGCCCGCTTGCACTTCAGGAAATGCTCGCCGCCTACGATAATGGGGAGGCAAGTCAACCCAATGATCGGCAATGTGAAGGAAAAATAAAAGAAAGTGAAAAAAGCAAGTGTGCTAATGCACACAATTAGGCAACTCATGAACAACTTGTTAAAGTTCAGGACGAGGCTTGCAAAGACTCTATTATTCGTATGGAAGCGGTCGGACAAACCTGTGTCACCGACGGTGAACAAAGAGCCAGCAGTTTCGCGACTTACCCACTTGTTGATACTCTTGGAGGCAGTGGCCTCGCCGAAAATTTGGCCTTCAATGGGCAGTACTTGTCCGTTCGCCTCCAAAACAGCTTCTGAGTAAATATTAACGATATCTCCAGTGCGATCTTTGAGGATGGCCATAACCGTCAACTCCCCCGTCTCACTGGTGGCCCTTTCAGATATAAAAACTACGCTGCCGACTTCTTGGAGCTGTCGAAGCCGTTTGCCACGCTCCCCCTCAAGCAAGCTGTGATCGCACCAAGCATGTTGTATCTGCTCTACCCCCTCGAAGGTAGCATTCAGGGATATACTCGTGAGCAATTTCTCAATGACCTTGTCAATGAGTGCGAGAAAGATATCCGCAAATGTTTTGAAGCTGGTGCTGTTAGGGTCTCCATTGATTTCACCGAGGGTATTTGTGTCCGACTTATTCATGGTAATAGCTAGTGTCTAACAAGGGTAAAAATAGGTCGTCTCTCATTGAAAAATGATCCTGCCAACCCATGGACCAGTCGCGGGCTCTTGGATACCTTTATTAATGTCAACAATCGTGTCCTTGACCGCTTCTCCTCGGAGGAACGCAAGAATATTGGCATCCATACATGTCCTGGTGGTGATTGCGACTCCGTGCATAGCATGGATGTTGACTATACCGATCTGTAAATCCTTTTATATACCATCAGATGTTTTCACTACGCTAACGTTTCAAAGCTTCCCGAGCCTCTTCAAGCTCAACGCAGGTTACTTCCTTGTCCAATGCGCCAGTGAGCCCGATAAGGAAAAGGTCTACGAACTCTGTGGAAAGTATTCCCGCGATGACCAAGTTGTCTTTATCGGAGTTACCAATCCCCTCCATCCCTCTCTTGAGACCGCCGAGGAAGTCTGTGAGGCGTTGGTCACCGCCGCAAAGCATATTCCAAAGCATCGCCTTGGTGCTACCGATGATTGCGGTTTTAGTCCTTTTAGCATCGACGTGAAGCCTAAACATGGAGGGCCCGACATTGCTAGAGACCTAGCCTTCAAGAAGATGAAGGCTCGCTGTGATGGAGCTAAGATGGCTAGCGCAAAACTGGGCATTTAAGCTTCGGCTCGAATAACGGTTAGGATGGAGGTGATATTAGCCTTATCATGCTCGATGGTTCAGATAGTCTTTTTACGGTTTTCTAGGTCACCAAATAAGTCACATTACTTTTAATCCGGTGTTTTCTAGTGATACCCGGCGTTGAATGGCTGATAGCAAAGGAGAAAATGCCTTGTGTGAGAGTGTGCATGTTTCGATGATAAGGCCCCTGAACGCCTCAACGAGTAGTAGGCTGCTATGATAGCGAACGCTTAGTATCAAAAGAATAAACACTTGCGCTGTGGAGAGAGTCGATGTTTTAGACAAGTAGTCCTTGACCAATCAACTGCCCATTAGATACAGGAAGGGGAGCCCACACCACCACCACTTGACTAGTAAGCCCGCACAATAGGAAAACACACAACCGTAGTCACGACTGTTCTAGCTAAACCACACACTCGCGCTAACCACTACACCGCACTAACCAGCAATTGGTATTACCTTTCCATCTGACTAAACTACTCATCCGTTGGGCGAAGTCCTAGTAAAACTCGCCTTTAACCATATATCCCCTTTGTTACTTAGACTTGAATCCGAGGCAGATGTGTGGGGAAGCAAATGAGGACATCATCGGTCACACAACATTTCCAGCACTGGCAATCTGCGCAGTGGTTGGGAGAGGGAATTTTCTCTTTCAAACAGCCTCGAGGGGGGGCATGCTTAAGGAAGGAATGTACCAAGAAGAGTCCCCAAAGCCCACAGTTCTGAGTCCAAGGCCTCTTAGTGGGATTCTCAGGCAGCATCCACTGCCTGAAGCCTAGTAATACTAAGGGATCTTGTAGTAATACAATCCGCGCACGGCAACTTCTCCAGAAGCAATCCCAGTCCGTTTTTCCAATCCAACATGAAAGAACTTCTCCGCGATTCTTAAAGGCGGCCGCTTATCCGAAAATCCGAGGCTAAGCGACATAGTGCGACACCATATATGCTAGGATTAGCGATCAAGTTAACCCATTACTGTGCCAACATCGCGAGTGTCCCCAACGACGACCCTCTACCAGACCCTCCATGCTAGCCCAGCAATACCCGCTGAAACCCCATCTAGAGATGGATTACCGGTGCATTGATAAACAGCAACTTTTTTCCACAAGTAACTACCCATAGCCCCATTCCCAGACCTATGTAATTTAGCACAATTATCCACAAACTAACCTCCTGGTACAACCCACAGGCACCTCTGCAAGATCACCGCCGCCAAAGCCATGAGCGAAAACCCCAGCGCAAGTCCGTGACGAGATAAGTACTCCAGAGCCCTCCGCTCTCGGCAGATATATGCATCGGCGATGCCTCACAATTGCCATCCTCACCAACCTACACAGCACTCCCAGCAGCTATCCTCGATCATCCGGGGAGATCATCACCCACTCGGGGAATATCCAACCCAAACACTGCAAAAACTTCCACAGCTAAGATAAAAGTAGCAAGGACCTTACCCCAAGTCTACTATGCGGGACGGCAACCTGCACGGTGTACCTGATTATCAATACCAGTGAATATCAGCAGCGGGGTGCCACGTGGTTTGTATAGATATTATACGACCCACCGTGTAGTACCGCAAACGCAAATGCGGCGACGCACGGGAGTGCGGTAGCTTCAGAAATTGCGAGCTTGTCGCTGTGGGGTTTAGATCGCCAATGATCGACCAGAGGAAGAGAGGGAAAAATAATCTCAGCAGGACGGTACCAAAGCCAATTATTGCGCTAGTACAGACTTTCGGTTGGGTGAAGGCACCGTGGGCTCCGAGCCAGTAGAAGGCTTGGGTGTTGCTGGGAGAGCCGCTAGACAGGGGCGTTCTTAGTGCTTTTTTACCCGGAGGGGAGAGGAAGCGTGCAGTTTCTATGCCTTCTTGTTGGTGAACTAGTATATAGCGGGTGGCGGCGGAGGTGGACCCAGCAACGACCAAGATCCATCTTTATCTTTCGAGGAAAAGATTGTTAGAGCCTAACAACCTGAACCCCGACATCTAGCCTCCACTCCGCGAACCCGCCGGTCCCACCTAACTCCAGAAGGCCCCCAGCCAGCTGTCGGCCAAGCCCCGTCTAGTGTCGCTGCGCTGAAGAAGGCTCAAAATGGAAAGAGCCGCGCACGACCGGGATACCTATCCACCACCACCACCACCACAAATCCAACGCCCCCAAGATATACTACCAGTAGGGATACCAAATATCAAACAAAAACACCGTTCCTAGTTATGGGAAGGGAAGCTAGCCCAAGCTCTTCCCATGGCCATTCAAACTAGCAAGGCAATAACACGATCCAGCCTCCTGGGAATACCCCACACAGAACGAGGCCACCGAAACTCTGCACAATCCCGTGCATAGTCATAACACTACCACAATCGGCTCCCACCAACCTGAGCAATCCCTTCCTCCCTTTCCTCCCTTCCCCGGGAAACTCAAACCAACTCACATCCCCCGCCCAAGACAAACACTGGGCAGCCAAAAATTGGGCCATAACTTCCTCAGAAATACGTTACTCAGAATGTATTCCCGGCTGTCAGCATCCCAACCCCCACATCCACCTGTTCCGACCCCGTCTCCAAAGGAAGGAAAAAGGGGAAGGAGAGAGAGAACATGCATCAAAAGAAACACGAATAACGAAAAAACTGGACAAACCAATGTTTTATCCTCACATTCCCAATCCTGCATTTGTCCAGGGACAATATCAAGCACAATAGGGAGTAGGTTTTTTATGGAATTTTTCCCGCGGGATGCGCGCTTGCTCTTTCAGGCCGATTAGCAGGTCATGAGAAGTGGATGTAGGGGGTGTGGGTCGATAGCACCGGGTGGAAGGAAGGGATCCCCTTCTCCTTCTCTCATTCTGGGTGAATTTAGATGGTCATTTCTCAATTGCGTATGTTGGGAGAGGAGAATAAGGTAGAGAAAGCTTGAGGGGACGATCTGGCGATTTACGGCGGTGGAGCCTGCTTGCTTTTTTTTTTTTGCTTTTATCCTAACTGGCCCGGGGAGGAAAAATCATGCCAACGATAAATAGTGCCAGCATGAGCTTCTCTTAGATTCCTTACCACCCCTGTCGCCGCCTCCGTCGCGTGTATTAGGCCCTAGCACGAGGCTCGCTCAACTTAGGGCTACCGGCATTAATATGTCAATTAATACATACCCTCCCAAGCCAGCAAGAACCCCAAACGCCACACTCCAGGATTCGGGGGTAGGCTATTCCCGGCCAAGACGATGACAAAACCAACACCGCGCGGTGTTATACCACCGGTGGGGGCATCGGTAAGACATACCTACGGAATAACCACCCCCAAAACAGCACCTTCCTCTTCCGCCACGCAAGACGCCATCCTCACTCCCTCACTCCAAGCTTTTTTTTATAACAAAAATACGTAAACCAACAGAGAGCACATGAATATGCACACCTATCAGGGGGGGTTCTTTCCTCCTTCCCAGAGCCCTCAAAGTGAGATGGGGGGGTGTGGACCGGCAACCTTTTAACCACCCCGAGTGATCCACAATGTATCACTCGGCAATTAGAACCTATATCGTAGTAACTTGGCCACATGGCGGGTTAATGCCTGATGATAGAATCCCGCTATGCCGGATAAGGATTCTACTTCCTGATTTTTTTTCCCTATGCTGACGCTAGTCCTCCGGTTCTCCCCCAAGTTTTCCTATTTTCGCGGCCGCGCATGAGAAAGCCCCTTCCTTCCTTCCTTCCTTCCCCGTTTCCCAGAGTCTTTTTTTTGGGAAAGTTTCACTCGCCCATAGCCACTACATCACCAAAAAGCGCATATATACCGGCAGCTAAAGTTACTAGCTATCTAGCCTATCCCACCACAACAAAACCCATTCCACCCACAGTATATATAATAATACCAAACCCTCACCCCC
>Ga0307510_10004237_pt1 | contig 16853 bp, 19 predicted proteins | sample 12_EM_MG_FD_207224 | JGI IMG/M metagenome (GOLD analysis project Ga0307510, IMG submission 207224) | Populus trichocarpa ectomycorrhiza microbial communities from riparian zone in the Pacific Northwest, United States - 12_EM | ecosystem: Host-associated > Plants > Roots > Unclassified | place...
GTGTGGTTGAAGCTGCCATTTTAGTCAACTGCCACTGAGCCAGCTTGGGGCCTGCCAAGCCGGCTAAGCCACCAATCAGTACCACATCAATTGCCAACTACAACATTTTTTTCTCCTCTCTGCATTTTTTACTGCTAGCCATGAGAACAACACCCCCCCCATGCCCAGTTTCAATTCCAGAAACTCCAATCCACACGATGAGTAAGACTACTGAGCAGTTTGACTGCCCATTTTATAATAGGGATACAATTCTTCAACGGCTGTCCAGAGAGATGGCCCCTTTCTTCATTGGCCCAATCTCCCCCTGGGTTTTTCTGGATTCCTTTCTACCTGTGGACCAACTTGTCCATTCTAGCAGTACCTTTAAACCAGGAATACTTTCCAAACTGGAGGGGGTGAGGGATGAAGGTCATCTGCAAACCATATTTGTCTGTCCAAACTCACATCATTCCATCCTTCTTGAGGACTGATTTATTCCAGTCCAGGATTGTTTCCCCACATGTCTCACCCAGGCAGGTTCTCTTGGACAAGTTGGCCAGCTTGCACCTAGATCTGGTCAACACAAGTTCCCAGCTAGACCAGGATAACCAGTGACCTGAGTTCTTGCTTTCTGTCTCTGTGTGCTGACATCCCTCCTGGGGGGTTTTTTTTTTTTTCCCTTTCAGCTCCAGGTCACCCTGTGCCTGCTCTTTCCCCCAGTGCCTTCTCTCAATCGTCCCCATAAAGTCTTGCATTATTTCTCACTGTCACGTCATCGTCAAATTTTGCCATGTGTGCGGCCACTCCTTCCCTCAATGTCAGCTCCCTCACATGTCGAATCTGGACCATTGCAGCTGCACCCATCCCCATTGCTCCCTCCCTGTCAGTAGGGGACCCATATTTCTTGCAGTTGTGTCAGTACTTTGTCACTGCATTCCGGTGAGTGCCTCTCTTTTCGTCCCTGTCCCCACCTATTGCTGATGATTGATGATCTCTGGCTCAATTCGCTTGATTCCTGGCTGTCCTGCCCCTCCACCTCACCTTGCGACATTCTCTTGTGCACTACCTGCATCGCCCTCTCCATCCTCGGGCCTCTTTCACATGTTCTTTCATGCTCGATCTCAGTATTTCATCACTGTGAAAACACATGTCAGGTCCCTCACAGGTCGAATCTTACATTTATACCTGTGCCCATCCCCATTGGTTCCGCCTCTGTGGGAGACTGCTTGCTCCCTCACTGTGGGGAGCAGGCCCATATTTCTCACACTTGTGTCACTACTTCGTTGCCGCATTCCAGTGAGTGCCTCTCTCTTTTCCCTCCCCCCCCCCCCTTTAGCAGCATGATTTCATCGCCTCAACTTGCTCAAACCCCTGGCCCCGTCTGCTTGGATGGGCCGTCTCCTCACACTCACTGGTATATTTCTTTCATTTGCATATATTTTTTGCTGACTGGCCACCACTTCTCCTCCACCCCATTCAGCTGCCACCAGCAACAACACCGATATCGACAACGACATTCCCCCTTGCACCCCTCAAGCTGTCAACATCGACATCAGCAACAGCAAGCGTTCCAAGACCCCCAACAACAATAGCAATGCCAACACCACCCCCAAAAGCCCAACACAGAGACACTACTGGGTGTGTGTGCATGTGACCGCGCCTGCACTGTAGTACACTTGTGAATAAGTACCAAAATTTAGTACAATTTTGATGAATATTACAATTTTTTTCACATTAAATGCATTGAAAATAAGTAAAAAAAAAACAAAGAATAATGTATGATTTCAGGTGCTGGAAAAAGCACGGTTAAAGTACTGAAAATGCTTTATTAAAGTGCTGAAAAAGCAGGACTAAAGTGGAAAAAGCATGGTTAAAGTACTTAAAAAGCAGAAAAAAAGTGCTGAAATGGCATCTAAATCTGGGATTTTTCCAGAGAATCTGCTGAAATTTCAGGCTTTTCATGGTGGAATTTCAGTAGTTTTAGGGGGTAAAATTTAGCATTTTTTCGCTGTTTCTATGTATGGAAAATCCATGTTTTTATTTTTACAGTGGTCGTCTTAAATGTTCTTATGGGGGTGTCAAGATTACTAAGGAACATTAAGGTACGTCAAGGTCGCGAGAGGTTTCCTGATGCTGGTGAGAAGCCTAGACTTCGAATACCGATGGTATTCTTACCTTCTCGTCTCAGGCTCTCAGCCCAGTAGGGCTGGTACCTTGAAGCACAGGCCTGAGAGTCGTTTGAACTTTGCTTTGGCTATTGTGTCGGGTCTGTGGCGATTGTCCTCTCTAGAAAAAGATCTCTAGTGATTTGCGTCCCTGGTTATTTGTGCTCTGACAAATCATCTTGGCCTGGCCACTGTTTGGCCATCATCGGTCTCCGTGTGGATGCGTGTTCGCGCAGCCAAACTCACTATGCATCTATTTTGAATTTTGGTAAATGTTACATCTTTCCTGAGGCCGAATATAATGTTTACGAGTGACACATGTTGCTCTTTTTCGAGTATATTCAGGCACCTGCACTCTTTATCCACAACGAAATCTTGACTCGGAGGGTGGTGGTGGGAGCAACAGGTAGAATAGCATTGACACGTAGTGAACTGAATTCCCACTTACGAAATCTACGTAGCTTTCTGATTCCACAAGCTGTCGGGCCCATCCCTCGCCCTGCCGAAGTGTGGACGAGAAATTTATCCATGGTTAGAATGCGGAAAGTCTGCTGCAACAAGGGATGTTCTGACGGACGGGGCAATTCAGAAGAGAATACCGACAGTATGGATTGGGCCGTCTTTCATGTTGGCTGATGATGTGGCTTACGGATGGGACAGGATTTTGTCGACGCAAATCTTCCTGGCCATTGGAAGTTCGGAGAGCACAGGGCGGAAGAGGGGCTAGATGCACTCGATTCTAATTCCGTTACAAATAGGTAAAGGGGTAGATTGACCATGAATCGCTCTAAGGATTGCTAAGTAATATGTAGTCAAGGGTTATGTCTCACAAAGAGAGCGCTACTGCAATCCTCAACCAGGAAACTCGAAACGAGCATCGGGCGCGGGTCGCGGGATCCCCCGGAACATTCATCCCATGGTGATGAGGACTCAATGGACACGGTGACAGAGGGCGCTTGGAAAATAAAATTAGTTTCTACGTTGCTGATGGCAAAGGGGAAGGCGACAACCTGTGGCGTAACTGGCATACACAGTTTATTTGTGCCGACGATGCAGCAGACGCGAGTATCACTCCTGCTCTAGGAACGGTACGACGTCAGACCAGGGGTATCAAGAACAAAAGTGGATGTCAAGGCCAAGAACTGAGATGGCGGGGCCCCAGGCTGGCCATAGCCACAGTGAAGTGAAGAGCGGCGACTCGCGGCTGCGTTTTCTCAATAACGCGACCGATCATTTCCATCACGGTGATCGACGGCCAAATGGGGCAAAGTCGGGGAGCTTTCGTTTTGGTATTGGCGAGCGTCCTATGCGGTTGACAGAATAAACCATGCAGACATGTCAAAGCAGTACAACACCTTCGACGAGTGGTGTCTACCATGCAACATCCGGTATGATACCCACAAGGGTAGGGAGGCAGAGGTTGCTTCTGTCGGGACTACGGAGAGCGAGGAAGCGTGGGCCAGATACGTGCAACGGGAGGCGGGTGACAGGGTCAAGTCTGTGTTACGAGAGGGTCCACTTAAAGTTCAATTAGCCGAGGCTCGGACTTCTCAGGGTTGGGGCGCTTAACGAGTCGCCCGAGCAGTACGAAACAGGAACAGGGATTGGGCCCATAAGGTTGAGGTGCACATGGTTGAGATAAGATGTTGGTACAGTTAGTTGGCTATCTCTTATCGGTTATCTCCGGAATCCGGAGACGAAGGCGTCGGCGCAGACGGGCATTTTCCACCGACTCTCAATTATTTCGCGAACATCGGGTGGAGGTGTCACCAAAAATTATATTCAAATTTTCGCGGGTGCAGTTGTTGCCGTTTCCGTCCCATGGTCGTATGATGTTTCTGTATTTCTCTGCGCACCGTACTTGACGGTGCCTCTCACTGGCGACCACTGGCGGCTCTGTTGCTTCATACACCTTCTGTTGAGGAGACTACAAGCATCTGAACGAAAGGGCAGTCCTTCTGCAACCTGAAACATCACTCTGAACGTGACGCAACGCACTCCTTGGACATCAGGGATTAGGGCCTGACGCTTGAGGCCTTGAGGTTTCGCCGGTCCGCCAGGGGTTCTGATGTCCCTTTGCAAATTGTCGAGGATATTCTAATCATTAGGCGTGTTGTATTAAGTACTGTGGTACCTGCCGCCAGCCAAGATTGCCCAAGTCGAGTTGTTTACTGATTTTCATTCCCAACGGGCGACGAGCCCCGGGATGCCGAGAAACAACGAAAAGTGATCAGCCTACCGCGATGGGATGATAAGAATAGTGCGCGAGTCGTGACGTTGAACATTCTTTGTGGCGCATAGACGACAAATGCATGCTTTGAGCTTGGGCTTGAGCAAGAAACACCGTACTCCCCGTGGTCGTATCGCTTTCCTAGGTCAAGGAACAATGCAGAGGTCGAGCAAACTGCACGATCATCTGGTGAGGTCTTGGCGGTTATTTATTTTCAATTTCTTTTAAAGTTTTTTTCGAACTGCGCAACATAAAAAAGTCAATTTGACAAGCCGTGATATCGCCTCGCCCTTAGTCCGAAACGCGTCAACATGGCATGACAATGGCGCTCAAACGGGGATGCTTGGGTGCTCGACCCCAGTCCACTCGGGCTTCGTTCTTCTTTGACGCTTACGATGTCAAAATCATTTATTAAGCCATTTCAAATGAAAACCATGAATTGTGAATTGATCTTCTGTCTCCCAAACTCAAGGTGGCGTCACGGAACTATTAGCCAGAAGGCACATCGACGGCTCAACCCCGTGGTTCTGCCCCCCGCATATATACTGCGAGCCCGCGGTGACCGGTTGCCGAGTTACTATTCCTCCCCCCCTTTCCCTCCCATGGCAGGCAACCCTCTCCCCTTTGACGTTGTGCAAGTTATGGGCAAGCGCTTTTAACCTTTCTTTCGTTGGTTGGTTTCAATGACACCCATTTGATCAACAGGCGTGCTTTTAATAGCAATCCTTCGTAGGTTTCCGATGTTCTCTGCCAGGGAGCACGGCTGAATGTCTGAGCAGTGAATGCGTATTTCTTCGGGGTTGTGTGCCAACAGCTGTATTCTTATTGGATTAGTCGTGAGTATCATCGTTTGGCTCCAGGCATTTCATCGCTAACCTTCGGTAGGTTTCGGCGATCCTGTACATGTAAAGTGAGCACAAACGCTTTCCATCTCAATCATTTACTGCCGCAACTCAACGATCTTACAGGGCCTTTGTTGTCGCACAGTTTTGCATCATCGTCCTGCAAGGTGCCATGTACGCATCAGCCATCGATTCGCCCGATAATCCTTGTCTGACCAGCAAGCGAACTAAACCAGACTCTGGGATTTAGCTTGGAATGTCTAGTATGTTCCTACTCGTCCACTCAAAAACCCGAGGCTCATCGACCCTGTTTGCAGTATTGTCAGTTATTCTCTAATAACTAACCCGAAATGTTTGTTCCCCGTTTCAAGCATTTACAACTTCTTATCCCTTTGGCAGCGGTAACATGGCAGGCTTTCGCCAACTCTTTATGTCAATTGTTCCTCATTATGATGGCAAACGTCTTCCTGGTCGTCCGGTTAGTGCTTACCTGATCTCACCATGGATGTAACATTGACGGTCTCTACTTCATTAGCATTTATAGTTTGACACGTAGTCGCCTGCAGAGTGGGCTAGTCTTAGCGTTCTCTTCGATGGCATTTATTGTCGGCGTCGTCAGCCTTTCGACGACCTGGAAATGGTCGACGTACGATTACTGTTCCATGAAATGCCAACCCTCACTGATGTGGGTTACAGCAACCTGCAGAAATATACTCACGCACAACTTGCTACATCTGGTATCTGGCACGGATTACAAGCTATAGCCGAGTGCCTCATTGTGTGTACGTTATTTTCGAATTGGTGTGGGGCGAGACTAATGTTCCCTTTGTGAAAGTCTTCCTCAGGCGAGCGCTGCTGTCATCCCGCAGTGGTATGAAGAGATCGAATTCAATCGTGCACCATTTCGTTCGCAACGCGGTTCAAATAGGATTCTTTGCAACACTTTGGTCATTGGCAGCGTTGGGAACATACTTTTTATGGCCAAAATGGACGATTTACTCAATCTTTGATATGACCTCTGGATCGATATACACTCACGTGAGTAGTCGTCCCTTCTAATGAGTGTCACGTGCTCACAAGAACTACCCATCCAGATGATCTTTGACGGGCTATTATCACGCACCCGACTACGTAGCCAGTTGGCTGAACGAAGTGAGCTTGAGCTAGGGTTTCCTTCTCAGGTGCGGTATTCGACTTCGCTATTGGTCGGCCTCTGTATTGATTCCAAACGGGCCTTGGTTCCCGTTCACAGTCTAACTCTCACAGTTTGCCATCATCACAAACCCATGAAAGAAAGCGAACATCAGCGGCAGCACATGGGGCTGTTTCTGTCGTCACGATGGCGAATTTCAGGACGGGCACGCAGATTACGGAAGAACTATCTGGCAACGAGAAGGACGCCAACTCGGAATTTGAAGGTGAACCCTCCAAGAAGCCAGGCGCTGGCGATGACCTCTCCGTATGACTCAGCGAAGGTGAATGAGCTGGGTGGGGATGGCGATATGGGGATATGATCGCCTTGTATACTCGCATTATCCATACCCGTAGGATTTTGATACACACGACGGGATTTTTATTAGGATTCGTACATATAGAGGTCATCATTCCTCATGTTCTGTCGTATTTTTCGTAGTCGATGCAAGGAATTCCCATGCTCTTACAGTGTGGTAGAAGATTAGTACCCCTGATGGTAGACGTATACAACAACGTCATCCACTTGGGAGTGAGGGAGAAATTGATGATTGATACCGAGAAGAGCTTTAAGAGCACTGGGCTGTATGCATCGACGCTACTGATGTCGTCGGACCTCCGATTGTTAAGATTTTGTGGGGATTAATAGGTGCCATCTGTGACGATACAGTAGCCAAATTGCCAGTGGTGCGCCTCCTGGACATGGTATTGTAGCACATGGTCGATGGTCATGATCCTCTGAGCATCCTTCTGTCTGCAAGGCGTAAGGGTATAGACGGCGAGAAGGTTAATTTGTTACCACGTTGTGCAGGGTCTTTAGATGTGATACCATGAAATAGAACTCGAAGGACGAGAACGGGGTCAGGAGTGGAAATTCTGGCTGACGACAATATTCGTACTACATCACATATACAAACGTGGCCATACTCGGGTCTGTATGGGATAGAACCGCCGACAATCTAATACTCCCATTCCTTGAGTCGGAGATCGGCGTCAGCGCTCTCGATCTCGATCATACGCTCAACTTCAGGGTGCCGCACCCGCACGCGGAGCTGGAAGGGCGCTGGTTTGCGTGTTTGCCCCAGGTTTATCGTTTTGTTGGATCGATTGTACTACTGCACTCGAATGCCCAGAAAATGCTGCCATGTAGACCCACAATTAGTAATCGCAAGTTGGGAGCCCGTACTAGTTGTACAAGACAATCGTTGCCCGGACGTACCGTGCGATGTGGATGAACGCCGACTGGAGCGCCACATGCACACCAGGACAGACGCGTCGTCCGAACCCGAAGGGGATGGTGAAGTCGCCATCGACCATGCCATTCCAATTTCCTGCTACCTTTTGCGGAGTGAGGAAACGAGAAGGGTTGGACGCCTCTGGATCTTCAAATAAATTTGGGTCCTTGACAATCACGCTATGAGGTCGCAAGTGACGCAACCTCAGTTGAGCGCGGAGGTTGCTCTAACATGGAGAAGTTGTAACGTACTCGATGTTGCTGAACACGGTAGTACCTTTGGGGATATCATACTCATCGTAGACGTCATCCTTGCTCGTTGCATGTGGTATGCCAAGCGGAGCTACGGGGCACCATTTTTTACATGTATTCACAGAAGGGCAGCGAACATCCATCGTCGAACGTCGGTAAGCGATCTTGTCCAACGACGCTGTCGAGCTCCGTATGGAACCTTCTTGTGATCTCGGGAAAACATAGCGCAGCAACTGATGGGTTATAAGACGATGGGTCAATCATCATTTTAACTCTGGCGATACGCACCAAGAGACCACTTAATAGACGTGAGCGCCTGTGTATGACATTTGATCATTCTACAATGCTAAAGTCCCCACAGGAGAACCCACTTACGGTGTCGACGCCCGCACTGAACGGTGAAGACAAGACACCGCATAGGCAATCTCGACATCGGACATCCCCAGGTTGCCCCCCTTAGACTAGCTGTAGGTTGCCATGCAATCCTTCGCGATCCCTGCGTCATTGTGCCGTTTGACATTATTGTAAAACGTCAAGTACGTCACCGCGTCTTTGTCGTGTCTCTTCTCAAGGGTCTCAAGTACTGGGCGGAACCATTGCTATGGCCGCTAAGGTGACGAAGTTGTCTCTTAGGTCATCAGCCAGGAAAGGGCGTACATACGGGAAGCCACAGAAACGACGGCCATTATGCTCTAGGTGTGAGTGGTAGTAAACATAATATATGTCACGCACGGACCACGGTTTCCACGATATACTTTCCTGGGATGCTGAATTTGTCGACAGAGATGAGCAGGCTAAATCTAAACTTACGTGGATGTACTGACCAAGCACTAGTCATAAAGCGCAAATTCCATCAGTTGCTATATAGTACCCAAACCCGAACTGAACTCACTGCCGGAATTCTGAGGAGAGTAATTTAAGTCATGCTCTTCGGGAAAAGCCTCATGACGCCTACCCAAGATGGAGTTATAGTTAAAGCTGACCATCTCATCTTTCAAGTCGGAAATGCGGCAGCCGCACGCAATCCCCAGCACGATAGAAGTTACAAACCTGAATGCCAGTTTTCGCGGGAGAAGACTCATGAGAAAGTGAGCTCTCACCTTTGGATAACTTTGTCATGGCCATCGGAACTTGCAAGCATTTCATGTAGAAGGATAGCAGACTCTAACGTCTGTTGCTCGCGGTAATAAAGCGCGACCTTCCTATTCATCGCGATGTGCTGGGAACTACTCCAAAAATTATAGTCAGCCCACAATTTTACCGACCATCTCCGGGTTTCACCTTGCGCCATCTTCTCCAATGTTCACCGTAGGGGGAGGAGAGGCCACGTCTTCCGCCGGACAAAATTTCATGTCATTGGTGGGTTTATGTGCGGACCTGGATAGACATAACATGCAGCAACCGCCACAACGAATCTTGGTCTGCTTGAGTAGATATCTCCCCTCTTGTCGAGTAGAGTAGAGGTGGCATTGATGTCGTTAAAGGCTTTGATGAGGTAAGATTCCGTCAACAAAGCAGACAGGATCTGTTCAGCGTACCAACGACGAGTCTTGTCCCAAGCTTGAAGGAGAATATCCGACCTTGGGGGTTTTCCCATGATCAGGTTAGTGATAAGCATCGCTGGAGAGCCATTTCACGTACCATACTTTTGCCTCAACCTGTTAAAGACCTCTGGCATGGGTGTATTTCTGAATTCACCCGTAACATTCCCAGGCGGGCCAGGCGGCAAGTTACGTCGGCGCCGTGAAACGAAAAGTTCGCCTGTAGCTGTTCAGCGGCCCGGTGATGGCACCCAAGTCGTGGGTCTCGCGGCCACTCACTTCAATCCTCAGGTTCCATCCCTTTGTCCGAGTCACACCTGTCTTATTACATGCCAGCATCAATTTTGAGGTGTTCATAACAGCATGAGAAATATTTGGGGTGTAACACGAGTTTTCTCAGCCCTCGGTTCCTACTCACGACAGGTGGGTACAAGGAGCCTGTCAGTACTCTGTATCCACCCTTTCCTTTCCGACTTTCTGGCTTTCCAGATTCATTGCCTACCTGCTACCTTGTCTACTTTTATGATTTTCAATTCAAATCCCCTAAAACGAAATAAAAGCAGGGTATTCCTACCGAGGGGCGACATGGACGCCTTGTCTTCTGTTGCATGGTGTCTGTTTAATGGGTCTCAAACGAAGACAGTTCACCTGTAAAATGATGGTTCTAGACCGTAGGAACATTTAGAAACGTGCGTGATTGTTTCTATGGTCACAGTGCCGCTTCTGACTGGGTGGCCAGATTACTTTGTTGTTGGCAACATCGGACGCAGTCGCCCTTGTTTTCTAGCCTCAACGGCCACTTCAAATTGAGGATCCCCTCCAAGGGCAGCCCCCCCTCAATGTTCCAAAGCGATTTCCCTTCAGGTTCAGGAACTGTGCTCTTCAAGGCGGCCAACCCCCACCCCCTTGTTGGGTCTTCTCATGGCAGAGCCTCAGGTCGGCGCTCGCCCTCTTGTAGTGACCCCACCCACACTCACCATTGGTCGACGTCCTTGTGGCGGCGTGTCACATCCGCACACGACGCCACGCCCTATGGGCTCCAATACCTCGGACCCGTTGGCTGCGGCCTTCTTAACCGCTCCAGTAAGTCCGACACTGACGGTACCCTGGCTAGGCAGCTTGGGCAGCTGCGACGTCCATGCCCGGCAGCAGCCTCCCTCATTGGTGCTCCTTGATGCTCGTCGTTGCTTTCGATGACTATGTCCATACTGTCATCGCCTAATTTATGTATTGTAGGTTACTGGATTTGTCAGATCATCTCAATTGCGGCACGTTTTTCAATTCATCGTGAAATTCCCTCCCCTCGTCGTACTGTATCGATCGATGGGTGTATATTGTCACGATGACCAGATAGACCAGATGGTTGTGTGATCGAGGGTCGGTCGCACCCACAAGGTTTCCAGCGCCGCCTATGGACGCACTAATCAACCCGATCAGGCCATGGTCCTCTGTTACCAATGCTGACTTTTCCTTCTTACACCTACACCGGTTTATACTGTCTCTCAGATTACATGGGTAATTCCGCACAATGAGGTGAAAGATGAAACATGTGACACTGTAGAAACCATGCGATCCCCGCTTTTTTGGCGAGAAGTTGGTATGGCTACTGTCATTACCCAAGACAATTACGTGCTACTGCACGTAGGGAGATCACTGACAATATCTGAGGTTGAGCTCGCTTGTACAGTACGACTTATTTTTAGGCTCCAAACTGTGATGGCTGCCCGGGCCAAGGCTAACTCGTGGTCAACCATGACATTCCCACCGGTAGACGATCTTCGGTCTGAGGTGCGACAACCCATGTAAATTTCCCAGAATTGTTCGAGCTCACAATTTCTCTCGTCGTGCAATGACGACATGGACACGATTATTTAGCATAGAAGAACGGACGTCACTGGCCGCGTCCCCAGCTGGGATACAGTAATTGTGCCACACTGCCAGCCATGTGTTACATGATCGCTTTAACCGAGTCGTGACAAACGTTTTACGATAGATGACAGGCCACTCAGGGATCTCCTGACATGTCGTGAAAATAGAAGAACTTGAACACCGTCTTTAGGACCGTTGCAAATGCAAACCGATGGAAGCGTCCCTTGAGGTATCGGTAAACTCAGCACCCTCACTCTACGTCACGCGCATGAGGATCACCCAGAGAGCCACTCTCGGTTCATGGTGAAGCGAGATATGATAGTATGGACGAAGGATCTCGCAGTGAGTAGCGAGGCAGATACGGGTTAATAGATGTAGAGGAGGTGTAGAAGAGCAAGCCGATGATCGATCTGATAAGGATGAGATCACGCGTGAGGGATACGAAGGCAATCGAAGAAGAATGGGGATGAGATGAGGTAGGATAGGCGAACCAAGGGGGATCTTCGTAAACAAGGCGAACGCGGATTTGCTCGGCGGCACTGAATCGGCGCTGGGGCTTGAGGAGCGAAGAAGGCTTGAGGGCACGCAGAGAGGAGAGAGAAATGCGGGGGAAACTTCGATAGATCAGCAACAAGTCGAGCGAGACAGCTTAAATACATGGGAGACTGGCTGTACAGTAAGAGGCCGTCCGAGAACATCGAAACGAAATGTAAGTCTACGAGAAAGGCGGAGCACAAGGGGAAGGGAGTCGAGAGACAAGATGAAAGGTATTGGGAGGAGGAAGGGACGAAGGCGATGGTGAAACATGCGGGAGAGAGCACAGGACGAGACGTTGAGACAGAAAAGGAGAACGGGGAGTCACAAAGGGGAAGCGCGAGGCCACAACGGCCGGTAATCTAGGAGGAAATAAGGTCAAAAAGAGTATAGTAGAAAGGCCGTTTAGAGAGAACAATGGGGAAACGAGAACATCGGACGTGCGCAAGCAAACGCCCTCAGTGGAAACGAGACGAGCTTGATGTTGAGATCGCTTGGGACTTGGAGACGAGGGGTGCAGTGCGTCGGAGTGGGTATCTTGACAGATGGAATGTCGACGAGGGCGGAGGAGAAAAAGGACAATGGGAATCGACGCGTGGCAGAGGGGATGGCGAGGCACGAGTTTGAGGGATCTAGACAGGGCGCGAGAACGAGGACAACCGGAGCGGACAAGGACACGAGGCGAGGTGTAGAACTCACGGGGATCGTCTCGGTGTCACCGATACCCCCGTTTGCGAGCGGTTTCACGGTCAACAACTGTGGCCACCTTACAATGGAACCGAGGATAGTAATGTGTTGCCCACGCAAAGACTTCGAACAGAGGGAGAGTTCTTCCAACGCGTGTTCCGATAGGTATGAGCAACTCTCAACACAACACCGCGGGGCTGCTTGAACCACGATCTAAGAACATGGTCAGGTACTGTATCATCGTGAATGGTGACGTTGGGTTGAATCTCGGCAGTGTTGCCCACAGTAATTGCGACGCGACGGGGCCAACGCGTTGACCAGACGCGACCGAAGGCCAGAAGGGAAGGTTTCGCAAAATGCCGCCGCGCAACTAGCAAGCCTACACTCAGTTGCAGTGAAACAGCAGACCAACATACCACGGCCATTGTTCATAGCCCACCCTATGCCATTGGTGAGAAGCCTGGACTTTGAATACCGATGGTATTATTACCCTCCGGTTTCAGCCCAGTAGGGTTGGTACCTTGAAGCACAAGAGTAGTATGAACATTGCGTCTATCATTATGTCGGCTCCGTGGCGATTGTCCTCCCTAGACAAAAGATCTCTGGGGATTTGTGTCCCTGGCTATTCGTGCTCTGACAAATCCAGCTGATCATCTTGGTTTGGCCACTGTTTAGCCATTACCGGTCTCCGTGTGAATGTGCGGTTGCACAGCCAAACTCACTATGCATCTATTTCGAAATTTTCTGAAATTTTGATGACTGTTACGTCTTTCCTGAGGCCGAATGTAATGTTTACGAGTGACACATGTGCCTCTTTTTCGAATATATCCAGGCGCCTGCACTCTTTATCCCCCACGAGACCTTCGAGGGTGGTGGTGGGAGCAACAAGTAGAACAGCATTGGCACATAGCGAACTGAATTCCCACTTACGAAATCTACGTAGGTTTCGGATTACGCAAGCTGTGGGACCCATCCCTCGCCCTGCCGAAGTGTGGAGGAGAAATTTGTCCATGGTCGGAATAGAGAGGTCCTGACGGACGGGGCAATTCAGATGAGAGTACCAACAGTATGGATTGGGTCGTCCTTCATGTTGGTTGATAATGGGGCTTACGGATGGGACAGTATCACAGACTAGGACTTCCTCGAGTTTGATCGACTCAAATCTTCCTGGCCTTTAGAAGTTCGGAGAGTACGGCGCGCAAGAAGGGCTAGATGCACTCGATTCCGATTACGTTGCAAATGAGTAAAGAGGTAGCTTAGATTGACCGCCGATCTCAATGAATCGTTCTAAGGGTAATAATTAAGCCTTATGTCTCGCAAAGAGAGCGCTACTGCAATCCTCAACCAGGAAACTCGAAACTCGCATCGGGTGCGGGTCGCGGAATACCCCGAAACATTCGTCCCCTAGTGATGAGAACTCAATGGACACGATGGCAAAGGGCGCTTGGAAAATAAAATTAGTTTCTACGTTGCTGGTGGTAAAGGGGAGGCAACAACCTGTGGCGTAGCTGGGATAGACAGTTTTATGCCGACGATGCAGCAGAAGCAAGTGTCACTCCTGCTCTGGGAATGGTACGACATCGGACCAGGGGTATCAAGAACAAAAGTGGATGTCAAGGTCAACAACTGAGATCATGGCGGGGCCTCAGGCTGGCCACAGTACAGTGAAGTGAAGAGCAGCAACTCCTGGATGCGTTTTTTTCTCAATAACACGACCGATCATTTCCATCACGGCGATCGACAGCCAAATGGGGCGAAGTCGGGCAGCTTTCGTTTTGGTATCGGCGAGCGCCCAATGCAGTTATATATATAATTAACAGACAAACCACGCAGACACATCAAAGCAGCTCAACACCCTCGACGAGTGGCGTCTACCATTCAACGTCCGGTATGATACCCACAAACATAGGGAGGCAAAGGTTGCTTCAGTGGGGTCCACGGAAAGCGAGGAAGCGTGGGCCAGATACGTGCAACGGGAGGTGGGTGACAGGGTCAAGTCTGTGTTACAAGAGCTTGAGGACCCACTTAAAGTTTAGTGAGCCGAGGCTCGGACTGCTCAGGACTGGGGCGCTGAGCGGAGACTACAGTACTCAGTTGCCCGAGCAGTACGAAACAAGGATTGGACCGATAAGGTTGAGGTGCACATGGTTGAGATAAGATGTTGGTACAATGGTGACTATTAGTTGGCTGTTGCACGTTGCACTCAAGGCGTTGGCACAGACGGTCATTTCCCCCTAACTCTCAATTATTTCGCGAACATCGAGCGTAGGTGTCACTAAAAAATTCTATCAAAATTTCGCGGGTGCGGTTGTTGCCGTTTCTATCCCGTCGTCGTATTGTGCTTCTGTATTTCTCTGCGCACCGTCCTTCTCACTGGCGACCACTGGCGGCTTTGTTGCTTCATACAACTTCCGTCGCGGGGACTACAAAGCATCTGAATGAAAGGGTAGTCCTTCTGCAACCTGAAACATCATTCTGAACATGACGCAACGCACTACTAGGATGTCAAGAACCAGGGCCTGACATTTGAGGCCTTGAGGTTTCGCCGATCAAACTTCCGTCAGGGGTTCTGGTCTCCCTTTACATATTGTTGAGGTTATTCTAATCATTAAATCATTAGGCGTGCTGTATAGCCTGTAATAGGAACTGTACTGTGGGACCTGCCGTCAGCCAAGATTGCCCGAGTCGAGTTGTTTGTTGTTTTTCGTTCCAAACAAGCGACGAGCTCCAGGGAGCCGAGAAACAACGAAGGGTGAGCAGTCTACTGTCGTGGCGTGACTGGATAACAATAGTGCGCTCGTCGTGAAGTCGAACATTCTTTGTGGCGCATAGACAACAAATGCATGATTTGGGCTTGGGCTTGAGCAAGAAATATTGTACTCGTCGTGGCTGTATCGCTTTCCTGGGTCAAGGAACCATCATGATGCAGAGCAAACTCCACGATCATCTGGTGAGGCGAGAGTGAAGGACTTGGCGGTTATTTCTTTTCAATTTCTTTCTTTTAAAGTTTTTCCGAACTGTCAACATGAATTTGAAAAGGCCGTGACATCGCTCTCAGTCCGAAACGTGTCAGGATGTGACGTGACAAATGCGATTAAAAGGGGATGCTTGGGTGCTTGACTCTTGTGATTCCACTCGGGCTTCGTTCTTGACGCCTGCGATGTCAATCATCTATTATGAGCCATTTCAAATGAAAACCATGAATTGTGAATTGACCTTCCGTCTCCCAAACTCGAAGTGGCGTCACCTATTAACCAGAAGGCACACCGCCCATCAGGAAAACATCTAATTTCCTTTTTGTGCTTTTTCATACTTTTTACAGAAAAAGTAGAAAAAGTATGAAAAAGCCCAGTCCCACACTTTTTTTTGTGGTTTTGAGTTGCTCAAAAAAGTAAATCATCTTCCAAAAGTACTGTAATGCAAAAAGTACAAAAAAGTACAAAAAAGCACAGCCAACAAATGTCAATTATGAGTGAAATAGAGTAGTTGTAAAAAAAAAGTGAAAAAAGTATTGAAAAGTATGGGACTGGGCTTTTCTCAAGCAGTCTGTACTTTCTCAAAATTTGCTTTTTTTACTTGAAAAAAGCAATAAAAGCATGAAAAAGTACAAAAAGCAAATTGGACGTTTTCCTGATGACGGCCCGACCCCGTGGCTCTGCCTCCCCGCATATATTCCTGCAAGCCTGCGGTGACCGGTTACCATTCCACCCTCCCCCTTTCCCTCCCATGGCAAGCGCTGCTCTCCCAGATGACATCGCGCAAGTTTTGGGCAAGCGCTTTCAACCTTTCTTTCGTTCGTTGGTTTCAATGACACGCATTTGATCAACAGGCGTGCTTTTAATAGCAATCCTTCGTAGGTTTCGCATGTTCTCTGCCAGGGAGCACGGCTGAATGCCTGAGCAGTGAATGCGTGTTTCTTCGGGGTTGTGTCCCAACAGATGTATTCTTATTGGATTAGTCGTGAGTATCATCGTTTGGCTGCAGGCATTTCATGGCTGACCTTCGGTAGGTTTCGGCGATCCTGTATATGTGAAGTGAGCACAAACGCTTTCCACCCCAATCATTTACTGTCGCACTCAATAATTTTACAGGGCCTTTGTTGTAGCACAGTTTTGCATCATCGTCCTGCAAGGTGCCATGTACGCATCAGCCATCGATTCGCCCGATAATCCTTGTCTGACCAGCAAGCGAACTAAACTAGGCTCTGGGAGCTTGCTTGGAATATCTAGTATGTTCCTATTCGCCCACTCAAAAACCCAAGGCTCATCGATTTTGTTCGCAGTATTTTCAGTTATTCTCTAATAACTAACCCGAAATGTTTGTTCCTTG
>Ga0307510_10004238_pt1 | contig 16848 bp, 15 predicted proteins | sample 12_EM_MG_FD_207224 | JGI IMG/M metagenome (GOLD analysis project Ga0307510, IMG submission 207224) | Populus trichocarpa ectomycorrhiza microbial communities from riparian zone in the Pacific Northwest, United States - 12_EM | ecosystem: Host-associated > Plants > Roots > Unclassified | place...
GTGTTGCGCCGATCGGGCTCGAGCCCCGCCGTCGCTCGGCATTCATATTTGCGCCGCCGGCAGGTGTTGCCACGGCTTCCTGGCCGGCGGTACATGGTGTCGTGGAAGACTGGTACTTCAAGCCGGAGGCCGGCATGTTGCTCGGCTCGCCCGCGAATGCGGACCCGGTCGATCCACACGATGTGCAGGCCGAGGAACTGGATGTTGCCTTGGCCATCGATCGCATCGAGTCCATCACTACACTAAGAATCAACAGGCCGGTACGGGTCTGGGCGGGGCTGCGGTCGTTTGTGTCCGACGGAGCACTGGTAGGTGGCTTCGACCCGCTTGCCCCGGGCTTTTTCTGGGTTGCGGCTCAGGGTGGCTATGGAATTCAGACATCGGCGGCGATGGGTGAGGCCTGTGCGGCTCTTGCCCAGGGGTTGCCGTTCCCGCAACACGTTGTCGATTCCGGCCTCACCGCCGCCATGTTATCTCCTGCACGGTTGGTCAAATGAAACTCACACCTTTTCATATTGCAGTACAGGTGCGCGACATCGAGGAAGCGCGCCGTTTCTACAAGGGCCTGCTGGGTTGCACCGAAGGGCGTAGTGCCCGTGAATGGGTGGATTTCAACCTGTTCGGGCATCAGTTCGTCTGCCACCTGAATCCGGGTCTGGGTCCGGATGGACGCATCGCTGCCCACTACAACCCGGTTGATGGGCACGGCGTGCCGGTTCCCCACTTCGGCGTGGTGTTGGAAATGGATCAATGGCATTCGCTCGCCGCACGCCTGAAACAACATGGCGTGAAGTTCGTCATCGAGCCCTACATCCGCTTCAAGGGCGAGCCGGGCGAGCAGGCCACCCTGTTCTTTCTCGATCCGTCCGGGAATGCCCTGGAGTTCAAGGCATTCAAGGACATCGAAGCGCAGTTGTTTGCGACGTGACTAGCTATTGTCGGGGCAGGGCGGCGTGTTCCAGATGGCCCGGGCGTATTCGGCAATCGTCCGGTCGCTGGAGAACTTCCCGGAAGCGGCGATATTCACAATCGCCTTGCGCGCCCACTCATCCGGGTTGGCGTACAACTGACACACACGTTCGTCTGCGACCAGATAGGACGTGAGGTCCGCCATGTGCATGTAGTGATCGCCATTTTTGAGCAGTGTATCGAGGATCGGTGTGTAGATTCCCGGGGCTACGCGGTTGAAGTGACCTGAGCCGATCAGCTCGATGGCCGCGCGCGTTTCGGCCTCGTTGTCGAAGTGCCAGTACGGGTTGTACCAGCTCCGGCTGTTCGCCACCTGCTCCGCGGTGAGACCGAAGAGAAAGAAGTTGTCCTCACCGGCTTCCGCGGCCATCTCAATGGTCGCGCCATCGCGCGTGCCGAGCGTGAGAGCGCCATTCATCATGAACTTCATGTTGCTCGTGCCGCTCGCCTCGAAGCCCGCGGTCGAGATCTGATTGGAGACATCCGCGGCGGGAATCAGCACTTCGGCCAGGGAGACATCGTACTCGGGCAGGAACAATACCTTGATCCGGCCCCGCACCGCCGGGTCGGCATCGATCGTATCCGCCAGGTCGTGGATGAGCTTGATGATCAGTTTGGCGAGTTGATAGGCAGGCGCCGCCTTGCCGGCAAAAATGAAGGTGCGGGGCGCGAAGCTCGCATTCGGGTTGGCGCGCAGGCGGTTGTAGAGCACGACGACGCGCAGGGCATTCAACAACTGGCGTTTGTATTCGTGAATCCGTTTGACCTGGCAATCAAACATGGACGTGGGGTCGACCGTGAGCCCCAGGTTTTTTTCGAGCCACGTGGCAAATCGAACCTTGGCTGCGCTCTTGGCGGCCCTGTAGGCGTTGCGCGCGCCGGGGTCGGCAGCCAGCGGTTTGAGGCGATTCAGTTCCCCGAGGTGGGTCACCCAGGAATCGCCGATCAACGAGGTGATCCACCCCGCGACCGATGGATTGGCCAGCAGCAGCCAGCGACGCGGCGTGACGCCGTTGGTCTTGTTGCTGAAGCGTTGCGGAAACAGCTCGGCCAGATCTTTGACTGTGATGGTGCGCAGCAGCTCCGAGTGGATTGCGGCAACCCCGTTCGTGCTGTGCGAACCCACGATGGCGAGATTCGCCATGCGGACTTTCTTGTTGGAGTCGCCCTCAATGAGGCTGATTCGCTGCACGCGACCCGGATCCCCGGGATAGCGGGCACGAACCTCATCGAGCAGCCGGCGGTTGATTTCGTAAATGATTTCCAGGTGGCGGGGCAGGAGAGCCTCAAACCACGCCAGTGGCCACTTCTCCAGGGCCTCGGGCAACAGCGTGTGGTTGGTGTAAGCCAGCGTCCTCGTGGTCAGATCCCACGCCTGATCCCAGCCCAGGTGCGCCTCGTCCAGCAGGATCCGCATCAATTCCGGCACACTGAGCGAAGGATGCGTGTCGTTCATCTGGATCGCCACTTTGTCGGGCAGCGCACTCCATTCCCCACCGCCGCGACGGAAGCGCCGGATCAGGTCGGCCAGCGAACAGGCAACCAGGAAATACTCCTGCACGAAGCGCAGTCCCTGGCCCATGCTGGTTGAGTCATCAGGGTAGAGCACACGTGTCAGTGACATTGCCTCGAGTGTTTCGGCGACTGCACCAACAAACTCCCCGTGACTGAACACCTGGAAGTCAAAGTAGTCCGCGGCGCTGGCCGCCCACAACCGCAACGTGTTGATGGTCTTTCCGCCGTAGCCGACGACGGGACGGTCGTAGGGAATTCCAATGAGGACGGAAGGCTTGCCGACAATCGCGCGCAAACCACCTTCACGGACTTCGTAAGAAGCATTGAGCTTGACTTCAACTTTCTCCTGGGGACGGGCGACTTCCCAGGGATCGCGATATTGCAGCCAGTTGTCCGGCTGTTCCTGCTGCCAGCCGTCCCGAAACACCTGGCGGAACATTCCATATTCGTAGCGAAGGCCATATCCCATCGCAGGCAGTTGCATCGTAGCCATGGAGTCGAGGAAGCATGCAGCCAGCCGTCCCAGACCCCCGTTGCCGAGGCCGGCGTCCGGCTCTTCCTCCAGCAGGGCAGGCCAGTCGAGGCCGTGTTGCGCCACGACCCGGCGGACGGCTTCGTCCAGGAACAGGTTCGTTACGTTGTTGGCCAGCGTCCGACCTATCAGGAATTCCATCGATAGGTAGTAGACGCGCTTGGGGTTTGCCCGGGCGTAAGTGGCCTCGGTGTCGATCCACCGCTGCGACAGGATGTCGCGCACGGCGCGAGCGAAGGCCTCGAAACGATCGCGCGGTGCCGCCGCGCTGGGATCCACTACCGTGTCGGTAACGAGATGCTGCTCGTAGCTGTCCATGCTTACCGTTTTTGCGGCGCCGTCTGCGGCCATAGTGTGCCCCTTTCCTGCATTTGGGTCGATTGTGAGCAGGGAATGTGACAGACACGGCGCGGTGGGGAAATCGCCCGGATTGGGGGGATTGCTTCCGCCACCGATCTCACGCACATTGGCCCCAATAATTAAAAGGGCGTGGGGTTTTGGGGCTCAATGGCACAGTCCGCGGCCGCGCCGGCGGCGACTTCGTCCACGCGGCCGGCTGCTGCCTGGTCGTCGAATATTTCGGTGTACTTGTGTACGGCGGGCGCGTCCGTCGGCCTCGGAAGCATCTGGCGCTTCCCCTACCTGGCGGGAACGGGTGGCGGCAGCGCGTTCATCCTGATTTTCATACTGGCGTGCGTGTTGGTCGCGACGCCGCTTCTTGCCGCGGAATTTGCTCTCGGTAGGAAGTCGCGGCTGAGTCCACCGGACGCTGCCGGAGCGGTGGCCGGCGATTCGCGCTGGAATGCCATTGGCATTCTGGGCACTCTCGCGGCTTATCTGATCTTCTCCTATTACACGGTCATTGCCGCCTGGGTGTTGGCCTACGCGTGGAAGTGTTCGATCGGCCTGCTGTCCGCCGCCGGCCCGCAACATGTTGCCGACCTGTGGACCGAATTTCAGGCCCGACCCTTCGAGGTTGCCGCCTGGCACGCGGCTTTCGTGGCCATGGTGGTCGTGATCTCGGCCCGTGGCCTGCAAGGCGGCATCGAGCCCGCCAACAAGATCCGCGCCCCGGCGCTGTTGATTCTGCTGTTGATACTCGTGGGCTACGCACTGACCACCGGCGATGTTCGCCGTGGATTGTCCTTCGCTTTCAAACCTGACTTCTCCGCGGTCAATGCCCAGGTCGTGTTGGCCGCAATCGGCCAGGCTTTCTACGCAACGGGCGTCGGCCAGGCCATGATGATTGCCTTCGGCGCTTACATCGAACGAGGTACATCCCTGGTCCGCACATCGCTTGTGATCACCGCGTCAATTCTGGCCGTGTCGTTGCTGGCCACAATGATGATCTTTCCGTTGGTGTTCGGTTACGGGATGAACCCTGCGCAAGGCCCGGCACTCGTGTTCGACGTACTTCCACGAGTGTTCGCCGAGATGCCCGGTGGCCGGCTCATCGGCACGTTGTTCTTTCTCCTGTTGGTGCTTGCAGCGACCACGCCGTCCATTGCATTGGTCGAGCCGGTAGCTGCATGGGCGATGTCTCGATTTCGCTTGCGACGAGCCACCGCCGTATGGGGCATTGGTGTTACCTCGTGGATGCTAGGCATCGGCTCAGTGCTCTCATTCAACCGGTGGGCTGAATGGTACCCCCTGGGCTTTATCCCCGTGTTCGCGCACAAGACCGTGTTCGATGTGTTGGATTACGTGTCGTCCAATATCATGATGCCGGTGGGTGCACTGCTGACCAGCATCCTCGTGGGGTGGCGCGTCAGCAAAGCTTTTGAGCGCGATGAGCTTGCCGAGACGACGCCTTTGGCTCGCGTCGCCTGTGTGTGGTTGCTGCGGTATGTTTGTCCGGTGGCGATTTTGGCTGTGTTCATTGCCGCTTTGGTTTGAGATGGGGCGCCGCAGGTGCGCAAGAATCGGAATGCGCTGACCTCGCCCGCTCCCGACAATGGCACGCATCATCCAATGCCGAGGACGTGCCATGAAATCTACTGTCATCCAGTATTCCGTGAGTGACTCATCACTGGGTTCGGTCCTGGTTGCTTCCAGCGAGAAGGGCATCTGTGCGGTTCTCCTGGGCGCATCGCCTGCGGTTCTGAAGCAGGATTTGCAGCAGCGGTTCCCCGACGCCCAATTGGTGGGGACAACAGCGACCGGGTTGCACAAGAAGGTCGTTGCGTTTGTGGATACGCCGAGTGCCAGCTTCGATGTCCCCCTCGACGCTCGCGGTACCGAGTTCCAGCGGAAAGTGTGGCGTGCGCTACGGGAGATTCCTGCCGGCGCGACTGCGAGCTACCTCGACATCGCCAACCGGATTGGTTCGCCCAAATCAGTTCGTGCGGTGGCGCAGGCGTGTGGCGCCAACCCGATTGCGATCGCTATCCCGTGTCATCGGGTTGTGAGGTCCGATGGGGGGTTGTCAGGGTATCGGTGGGGGATTGAGCGTAAGCGGGCGCTGTTGGCTCGTGAGGGGGCGCGGTGAACGATCGCGTGGCAGGGGGCGCGGTGAAGGACCGCTTGGCCGAGGTCAATTGGGATGCCGTTGCCGCCGATCTCAACGCCCAGGGCAGCGCCGTGGTTGAGCGCTTGCTGGAGTCGGCCCAGTGCCGGTCTCTGGCGGCGCTGTACCCGAAAGACGAGCCGTTCCGCAGTCGTGTCGTAATGAGCCGGCACGGCTTCGGACGCGGCGAATACAAATACTTTTCCTATCCGTTGCCCGAGCTGGTTACGCAACTTCGGGGTTGCTTCTACCCACACCTTGCGCCCATCGCGAACCGCTGGAATGAGTTGCTCAATATCGATGTTCAATATCCAACTCAACACGCCGAGTATCTGAAGCGCTGTGCCCGAGCTGGCCAGACTCGCCCAACTCCATTGTTGCTCCAGTATGCGGCGGGTGACTACAACTGCCTGCACCAGGATCTGTATGGCGAGCACGTGTTTCCGTTGCAGGTTGCGATTCTTTTGTCGCAGCCGGGCGAGGATTTTACGGGCGGTGAGCTCGTTCTGACCGAGCAGCGACCGCGGATGCAGTCGCGCGCCGAGGTTGTTCCCCTGCGCCAGGGCGATGCGGTGATTTTTGCTGTTTATCATCGGCCGATGAAGGGTGTGAGGGGAATGTATCGGGTGAATATGCGGCATGGGGTCAGCCGCGTGCGCAGTGGGGCGCGGCAGACGCTGGGGGTGATATTTCATGATGCGAAATGAGGTCTTGAAGCGTGATGCAAAAAAGGCGACAATTGATGCAAATTATGCATCGATCATTGTCGTCAGTTCTGTTTCCAGGATATCGCCGCCAGGTGCTGGGCTTGCTGTTACTGCGGCCTGATGAACCGCTGCACGGGCGCGAGATTTCGCGACGGACTGGACTGCCGCAGGGCACCTTAGCGAGGGAGTTGAGGCTATTGGCCGACGTGGGACTTCTCACGCTGGAGAAGCGCGGCAATCAGACGCTGTATCGCGCCAATCGCGCCTCTCCAATTTTTGCCGAGTTATCTGGAATTCTTCGCAAAACCTCGGGGCTCAGTGATGTAGTGGCAGAGGCGCTGACGTCGGTGTCGAATCAGATCGATGTTGCTTTCATTTTCGGCTCCGTGGCACGGGGTGCTGAATCTGCGGATAGTGACATCGATTTACTCGTCATTGGGTCAGTGGACTTTGGCACAATCGTTGAAGCACTCTATCCAGCGCAACAACAGTTGGGGCGTGAGATCAATCCGAAGGTTTTTTCGGTGCGTGAATGGCAATCCAAGGTCGAGCAACAGAATTCGTTTACGACGGATGTCCTTCGCAAGCCGAAGTTATTCCTGATCGGTGGCGAGAATGAGCTTGCAGAACTTGCTCGGCATCAGCCTCGAGCCGATCACACCCCAGAAAGAGACCGTACTGCGCCTGCTCGAAGCCGTAAGGCGACACATCGCAGACGCGAAAGTGACGGCAGTTAGCCCAGAGACTCGATTTTCGAGCGCCTATACGGCCATTCGTATGCTCGCGGACGTGGGCCTGCATGCCCACGGCTACCGGACTTTGACGAGCAGGGCTGGTCACCATCAAACGGCAATCCAGACGTTGCCGAAGACCCTCGGGGTGGATTCTGCCACCTTGATCCGCCTGGATAAGCTGAGAAAACAACGCAACCTGACTGAGTACACTGGGGACATCATTCCGGAGTCTGCCCTTGCGGAGTGCCTGTTCTGCGCAGATTCGCTCAATGGGGTTGCTCTGCAATGGCTGAAGGAGCACCGGCCCGATCTGCTGTGACTTTCGGCTGAAGGTCGAAGTCGCCGTGGATCTCGCGCCGACGGGTGACCTGGTCCATGACCTCCGAGGTCATTGCCCGTCTGACCCGGTATCCCTAATCTGCGGCCATGTCCGAGCTATCCATCCAAACCCTGCTTGATACGAAGATCGTCACGCTCCGTGATGTGGCCTGCCGAGGCTCGTGCCGGCACAGGAGTCCGGAAGAATGCACGTCCGCGACGCACATGGTTTTTCCATATCGCGGTGTGTACGTGCGGCACGTGGGACGGACCGAGACGGTCGCCGAAGCGAATCAGGTGGTCTTCTTCAATCGTGGGGAGAGCTATCAGATCAGCCATCCGGTTGCAGGAGGGGATGCCTGTCTGTCGCTCTTCATCGCAGAGCCGACGAGGGCGGAATTAGCGTCGCAGGAGACGAACGAACAGCGACGTCGATTGACGTCGGACGCGCAGACGCTACTCGTGCAGTTGCGGCATCGACTGGTTAACAAGCTCATCGGGGTGCTCGAAGCAGAATCGATGGCGCTGACGCTGGCGCGCAGTGCGCTGGGAGAACGCGCCGCGAGCGGCACGGCGGGCAAGCGGAAGTTGGTGGAGCGCGCGAAGCTCGTGTTGGCATCGGATTTGGCGCGACGCTGGACGTTGGGGGACGTCGCGGCGGAAGTTGGGGTGTCGCCCGTATATCTCACGCAGCTCTTCAAGCAAGTTGAGGGAATGCCGTTGTACCGATACCAAATGCGCCTGCGTCTGGCACGGGCGTTGGAATTGTTGGAGCGCGGGCATGCTGCTGACGATATCAGCGCGCTGAGCATGGATTTGGGTTTCTCGAGCCATAGTCATTTCACAGCGACTTTCCGGCGTACTTACGGACGCACGCCCGTGGAATTCCTGCGCTCAGTGAGCAGGCGTTAACTCAAAATCGCAAAGGGATGGATCATGCACCGTAGAGCGTTTCTGGCGGGGTCGGTGGGTGCGCTGTTGGCGGGAACTTTGGCGGCAAAAGGGACATCGCTGGACGACGAGAGGGCGGCGCAGCGCTACAACAAGGAGCGCCGTTTTGCGCAGACAGCGTTTGGGCGCATAGCCTATGTTGAGCGCGGCACCGGTCCGGCAGTTCTGTTCCTCCACGGCTTCCCGCTGAGCAGCTTTCAATGGCGCGGGGCGATTGACCGGCTCTGTGCAAACAGGCGGTGTCTTGCCCCGGATTCCATGGGCCTGGGATACACGGAAGTCGCCGCCGGGCAGAGCGTCACGCCGTCCGCGCAAGCTGACATGCTCGCCGCGTTCCTCGACAAACTGTCGGTCAATAACGTCGATTTGATTGCCAACGACAGCGGTGGGGCGGTGGCGCAGCTATTTGTTACGCGCTATCCCCAGAGAGTGCGTTCTCTGCTGCTGACCAACTGCGATGTTGAAACTGATAGTCCGCCGGCCGCTTTGCAGCCTGTGTTGGAACTTGCGGCGGCGGGGGTATATGCGGATCGTTGGCTCGAACCGTGGTTGACTCACAAGGACGAGGCACGCTCGGCGAAGGGACTCGGAGGACTGTGCTACAGCAATCCGGCACACCCGACCGATGCGGCGCTCGAGCAGTATCTGGCGCCTCTGGTTGCCTCGACCGAACGCAAGGCGCTGGTCAATCGCTATACGCTCGGCCTGTCGCCAAATCCCCTGGCAGGAATTGCCCCTTTGCTCAAGAAATGCACGGTACCCACGCGCGTCGTCTGGGGAATGAGCGACACGATTTTCTCGTCTCACAGTCCAGATTATCTCGCCGGGCTTTTTCCCCGATTCCGCGGAATTCGGCGGATCGAGGCGGCAAAGTTGTTTTTCCCCGAGGAATATCCCGATATCATCGCCGCAGAAGCGCGCTTGCTGTGGGAGCGTGCGTGACGATGAGGTTCGAGGGTGAAAAGGCTGGTCATTGCGAAGCGGTTTTGCGGGCCGCCAGGCTCCGCCAACGGCGGTTACTTCTCGGGCATGGTTGCGGCGCAGGTGTCGCGGCCAACGTTCGTAGCACAATCGCCGCCGATGCAACCGCTGTCGGTGCGTCTCAAAGCACCGCCGCCGCTCGAAACTGAGCTGGCAGTTGCCGAGACGCCTGAAGGCGGAGTGGAGATCCGTGAGGGTGAGCGGTTGGTCGGTGGTGCCGTACCCGCGTCGCTCGATCTGTCAGTTCCACCTCCAGTCGGATATGACGAGGCGGTGCAGGCTTCGCGCAATTATGTCGGTTTTACCAGCCATCGATTTCCAACGTGTTTTGTTTGCGGCACCCACCGTAAACAGGGTGACGGGTTGTGTATCTACGCGGGTGCAGTTACTGGGCGGAACGTTGTGGCTGCGCCCTGGACGCCTGATGCATCGTTGGATCGTGGCGACGGGACAGTGAGGCCGGAATTCATGTGGGCCGCGCTGGATTGCCCTGGCTATTTCGCTGTGACTTCTGACGATCGAATGATGCTGCTCGCGCAGTTCACTGCTGAGTTGGATCGGCCGGTTGAGGTTGGGGAGCGGTGTGTTGTCGTTGGGTGGGGCATTCAGTCGAATGGGTCCAGGCACGAGGCTGGAACCGTTTTGTATGGCGGTGATGGGGAGTTGCGTGGGCGTGCGCGGGCTCTTTGGATTGAGCCCCGTTCGACGCGGTAATGGCCGTCAGCAAGCAATATCTGGACTACCTGCTCGGGCAGCTCGAGGGCCTCGGAGGCCTCGAAGCGCGACGCATGTTCGGCGGGTTGGGGCTGTACAGCAGGGGGACTTTCTTTGGGTTGCTGTACAAGGAGCGGTTGTATTTCAAGACGGATGATTCGACGCGACCTGAGTACGAGGCGCGGGGTAGCGAGGGGTTTCGGCCGCGCGCCAATCTCGAGAATATGAAGATGACGTACTACACCGTGCCGGCTGAAGTGCTCGAGGACGAGGATGAGCTCGTCAGATGGGCCCACAAGGCGGTGACAGCGGCGTTGGCTAAGGAGGTGGCCAAAGGGACCGCGACGCAAGGGACAGCGACCCAGGAGGCGCGAGACGGTGGCGCCCCGAAGAAGCGGGCGGGTAAGAAAGCGACCAGGCGTCCCCGCGCGAAGTAGCAGCACCAGTCTGGTAGCGCTACCATAGGCCCCAGGCAAAACGAGGGGGACCCGCAGGATGCGTACCGTAGGCCGTGCTAATCGCTCATTCACCTGCGGGCTCGCCGCGAGCCTGCTGACCGTTCCGGCACTCGTATCGCCGGCACTGCTGTCGCCTGCCCACGTGTCGGCGGCCGAACCGGCGAAGGCCGGTAACGCTGACGGAAGTCATGCCGCGGCTGCGTGGATGGACGCCATCCCCAGCGGGGACACCATCCCCAGCGGGGACACCCACCGCAGCTTCGAAGACCGCGCAGCGGCTCTCGTCGCGCAGATGACGCTGGACGAGAAGATCTCCCAGCTCCAGAACGACGCGGCGGCTATCCCACGCCTCAATGTCCCAGCCTACGAATGGTGGAACGAAGCCCTGCACGGCGTCGCTCGTGGAGGGCTGGCGACCGTTTTTCCGCAAGCGATCGGTCTTGCCGCGACGTTCGACCCTGACCTGATGCATGAAGTCGCCACGGCGATCAGTGATGAGGCACGCGCGAAGCACCAGGAGGCCGATCGCCGCGGCCAACACGCTCGCTACCAGGGTCTCAACTTCTGGTCACCCAACATCAACATATTTCGTGACCCACGCTGGGGTCGCGGGCAGGAAACATATGGTGAGGATCCATACCTGACGTCCCGCATGGGCGTTGCCTTCGTCACCGGCATGCAAGGTGATGACCCGAAATACGTGAAGGCCGGTGCAACAGCGAAGCACTACGCCGTGCACAGCGGCCCCGAGCCGGAGCGGCATCACTTCGATGTGCATCCGAGCGAAGCCGATTTGTACGAAACCTACCTGCCGGCGTTCCGGGCACTCGTGCAGGAAGGCCATGTGTCCGCGGTCATGGGTGCCTATAACCGCGTGAACGGTGTCTCGGCATCGGCGAGCCCGCGACTGTTGCATGACATCCTGCGCCAGGAGTGGGGCTTCAAGGGCTACATCGTTTCTGATTGCGACTCGGTCGACGATATCTACAAACAGCACAAAGTTGCGGAGTCGGCGGAAGAGGGGGCGGCGATGGCGTTGCGCGCCGGGTTGGACCTGGACTGCGGACACGCCTATGCGGCGTTGTCCGGGGCGGTAAAACAGGGGCTCGTGACCGAAGCACAGATCGATACAGCCGTCCGCAGGCTGATGCTCGCCCGCATGCAACTCGGCATGTTTGACCCGCCCTCGCAGGTCAAGTGGGCGCAGATACCCTACAACGTCAATCAATCGCCCGAACACGACAAATTGGCATTGCGCGCCGCGAAGTCCTCGATTGTCTTGTTGAAGAACTCCGGTTTGCTGCCGCTATCCAGGAGTATCGGCACGCTTGCGGTGATCGGTCCTACCGCTGACGACACGGTCGCGCTGCTCGGTAACTACTTTGGCACTCCCTCGGCACCCGTGACGGTGTTGCAGGGCATTCGTAATGCAGTCGGGCCCAACACGAAGGTGATCTACGCGCGTGGCGCTGATCTGGTCGAAGGTCGCGAAGAACCGCGGGCCGCTCCGGTCATCGACTCGCAATTCCTCCGGCCGGCCGCCGGGTCGTCCGACCACGGATTGAAAGGCGAATACTTCAAAGGCCGCAATTTTGAGGGTCAACCCGCGTTGACCCGAACAGACGCTCGTGTGGCGTTCCGCTGGGATCGTGGCTCGCCTACGGATGACCTGGTTGCGCAGGGGCAGATGGCCGCGGACCAGGCTCTGCCCAACGACAACTTCTGCATCCGCTGGACCGGACAATTGCTGCCCCCGGTGTCGGGCAGATACGAGCTCGCCGTGGGCGCGGATGACGGCTTCAGGTTGTATGTGAATGGCAAGCTCCTGATCGACAACTGGCACTTGAATCCACGCATGCAAAGCCAGAGCGCCTTCCTGGATCTGGAAGCGGGCCATCCGTACGACATCAAACTCGAATATTTCGAGGATATCCGCGACGCCGAGGTGCGCCTCGCGTGGCAGTTGCCCGGCGCACAGGCGCCGTTCGCTGCGGCGGTTGCTGCTGCAAAGTCCTCTGACGTCGTTGTATTTGTCGGCGGGCTGACCGGCGATGTGGAAGGCGAGGAAATGAAGGTGAGCTTCCCGGGATTTGCCGGTGGCGACCGCTCGGATCTGCGTCTGCCGGGGTCGCAGGAGAAACTGTTGGAAGCCATCCAGGCAACGGGCAAACCCGTTGTGTTGGTACTCACAACGGGATCTGCGCTGGCGATCGATTGGGCCAAGGAGCACATACCGGGGATTTTGTTGGCGTGGTATCCAGGGCAGCGCGGTGGCGATGCTGTTGCCGATGCGCTGTTCGGTGGGGTGAATCCGGCGGGACGGCTGCCGGTCACCTTCTACCGGGCGTCGGAGAAACTGCCGCCATTCGATGATTACACCATGAAAGGCCGAACCTACCGCTACTTCGAAGGCGAGCCGCTGTATCCGTTCGGCTATGGCCTGTCTTACACACAGTTTGAGTATTCCGGCCTGAAGGTCGATGAGGCCAAGGTGGGTAGTGGCGATCGCATCCGGGTTTCGGTTGATGTGAAGAATGTGGGGAAGCGAGCGGGTGATGAGGTGGTGCAACTTTACGTTCGGGAGGTCGCGCCTCCTGTCAGGCGCGCGCAGAAATCACTGCGGGGGATTCAGCGGTTGTCGTTGCAGCCGGGTGAGACCCGGCATGCGACCTTCACGTTGGTCCCAAATGTGGATTTCACGCACTACGATGTCGAACACAAGCGCTACGCGGTAAACAAAGGAAGTTACGAGCTGCAGCTCGGCGCTTCGAGCAGCGACATCAAAGTGAAATCAACCGTGGCGGTTCACTAACTCGCGATTGCCATTTCGAGAGCCTGTGCGAGGCCGCCGTGGTCGACGTGATCCACGGTGTACCTCGCCGCGGCTTTGACCGCTGCTTCCGCGTTGCCCATGGCAATGGGATGACCTGCTACTCGCAATGCGGACAGATCGTTGCCGGCGTCCCCGACATACATGACATTCTGCAAGGGCACCCCGTATTCTTCGGCAATACTGCGCATCGCGCGTCCCTTCGTGACACCCTCGTGCGTCAGTCCGACAAACTGGGTGCCAGGCATCAAAGGTGAGCTGGATTGCGCGATCTCCAGGCCTGGATGGGGGATGGCCGTGAATTCCGCGGCGCGCTTCACCGACAACATCCATTGCGCGCGGACGATCGGTTGAGTGAGAGAATCGAGGGGACGCGGCTCGAGGGGAACGCCGAGAAGATCGGCATGGTCCTTTGCCCAGGCGGATGTGCTTTCCACCGCGTATTCGGTGTCACTGTAAAGCTCGAGTATCTCGCCGTTGGTGCGCGACTGGTCGATGAGTGTTTGCACCCAATGAGCCGGGATGGGCACGGAGCGAGATTGATTCGTAGCGAGATTGAGGATGCTGGCGCCGTTTTGAAAGATGTGCCAGCCGTTGGCTTCGAGTCGTCGGGCATATTCCAACGCAAGGCCGAATGCCGGGCGCCCTGAGCACAGGGCAAGGTGAATTCCGCGCTCACGAGCGCGCGTGACGGTTTCCCAAACGCGGGGGTGAATGACTCCACCCGTGCCCACCAGCGTACCATCCACATCGATGCCAACCAGCCGAATCGTTGAATTCTGCAATCGCCCACCGAGGTCACGTCAAATCAGGGAAGGGGTATTCTGTCATGGTGGGCGACGAGCTGGCGATTTCGATTGGAGCGACCGGGTTGAATGAGCTTCGTTGCGCCAAGGCGGTGCGTGTGCCGCGGGTGCTGGGTGTGTCACCGACCGGCATATTGGAGCCAGGTTGTGATCGGCATGTAGGAGCCAGCAGAAGATCGGCGTAATGGAGCCACGGCGTGATCGCCATAATGGAGCCACGCGCGGATCGGCATATTGGAGCCAGTTGAGCAGGAGGACGGGCATCTCGAACTGAAGACGGCACGGCTAGGCTGTGGGCTTTTTGCCTGCGGGGAGAGCCGGTGAGCCGAAGGAGTTTCGAGATGTTCCAGTATCGACAGGTCCTGGTGCGGCTGCGCCAGGGCGACTCTGACCGCGACATTGCCCGCTCGCGCCTGATGGGCCGCCGGAAGGTGGCCGTGTTGCGCGGGCTTGCGGCAGATCACGGGTGGTTGGCCCCGGACGCGCCGCTGCCAGATGATGAAGCTCTGAGCGCGGCGATCGGGCGAGCGCGACGGGCACGCAGCACGATATCTACCGCCGAACCGTATCGCGCCCAGGTCGAGCGCTGGGCTGCCGAAGGCGTCGGCGGCATCGCCATTCACGCCGCTCTGTCTCGCGATCATGGCTACCGCGGAAGCTATTCCGCCGTCCGTCGCATGATGGCGGGCATTCGCGCCAGCCTGCCGCCGGAGGCGACCGTGCGGCTGCAGTTTCCAGCTGCGGAAGCCGCCCAAGTTGATTTCGGTGCCGGTCCGGTGCTGGTGGATCCGGCGCGTGGCGAGCAGCGCCGGACATGGGCTTTCGTCATGACGCTGTGTTTCTCGCGCCATCAGTATGTTGAGTTTGTTTTCGACCAGACCGTCATGACATGGCTCGGTTGCCACCGACGTGCCTTCGAGTGGTTTGGGTCGATTCCAGCCCGAGTCATCATCGACAACCCCAAGTGCGCCATCACCCGCGCCTGTGTCCGAGACCCTGTCGTGCAGCGAGCGTATGCAGAGTGCGCTGAAGGCTACGTCTTCAAGATCGATCCGTGTCCGCCTGCGGATCCGCAGAAGAAAGGGATCGTGGAGTCCGGAGTCAAGTACGTCAAAGGCAACTTCCTGCCGACCCGCAGTTTCCGTGATCTGACCGATCTGAACGAACAGGCCCGGCGCTGGGTGTTGGAAGAAGCGGGCGTTCGCATTCACGGTACTACGAGACAACAACCCCTGGAGCGCTTCCTCGTTGAGAAGCCGCTGATGCGGCCGCTGCCGGATGTGCCGCCGGATCTGGGTACCTGGCATCGTCTTAAGTTGCATCGGGATTGCCACGTCAAATTCGAGTACGTGCTGTATTCGGCGCCTTTCACACTCATCGGAGAAACACTGTGGGTCCGCACCACCGATGTCTCGGTGTCGATCTTTCAGGACTATCGACTGGTGGCCGCTCACGTGCGCTCGCATCGCCCCGGGACTCGGCGCACGGTGTTGGATCATCTCCCGCCGGATGCGCGCGAGTTCTTCGCGCACGATCGGGATTGGTGTGCGAAGCAAGCCCGCGCAGTAGGGCCGGCCTGCACCGAGCTCATCGAACAACTCCTCGGTGATCGCATCGTGGAGCGGCTGCGCGGCGCGCAAGGCGTGCTCGGTCTCGCACGCACTTACGGAGCGCTGCGCCTGGAAGCGGCCTGCATACGCGCACTCGCCCACGCAAGCCCGGCCTATCGCACCGTGAAGTCGATTCTCGTGGGCGGATACGACAAGCAGCCCTTCGATCGCCACGGCACCGATGGTCAAGCCGTCTACGGCCGCAATGCACGTTTCGCTCGGGGCGCTCGAACACTGTTTGATAGCGACGATGAGACGCGACACTGAACACTTCGCCATTTTCCAACCCCGGTCATCGTGACCGGATTTTGCTCGATGATTGTTAAATCCACACTGGAGATGTTATGAACCCGATTCCTGAGCTCGCCCCGCACCTGAAGCAACTGCGCCTGTCCGGCATCCTCGATTCCCTGGAGGCTCGCAACCGCCAGGCCATCGATTCCAAGCTCGCCTACACCGAGTTCTTGGCTCTGCTCATCCAGGACGAGATCGCACGGCGTGACCAGAAGAAATTCACTACGCGCCTGCGTCGCGCCAGTTTCCGAACCAACAAAACACTCGATCAGTTCGACTTCGATCGCTTGCCCAAACTCAATCGCGCGCTCGTGCACGATCTGGCGACCGGGCGCTATCTCACCGAGCATGCCCCGGTCCTCATTGTCGGCCAGGTGGGCGTCGGAAAAAGTCATCTGGCGCAAGCCCTCGGACATTGCGCCATCCGCCAGGGCGTCGATGTACTTTTCTCCTCTTGCTCTCAACTCACTGCAACTCTCAACGCGGCTCGAGCGGCCGGCGGTTACGAACGCAAGCTCGCAACACTTGCCCGCGTACCGCTGTTGGTAATCGACGATTTTGGCCTCAAACCCCTTCGTCCTCCGGCGGACGAAGATCTGCACGACCTGATTGCTGAGCGCTACGAGCAGGCGTCAACGATTGTGACGAGCAATCTCGACTTCACCGAATGGGACCAGGCTTTTCCGAACAACCGATTACTTGCCTCGGCCACAGTCGATCGGCTGCGCCACAACGCTTACTGCATGGAACTCGAAGGGCCTTCCGGTCGCAGCCCGAAGATTGCTCCGCCCGCCCGCAAATCGGCTCTTGCCGCCGCTGCGAAATCCGCCCATTCTTAACGCCATAGGGATGCCCGTTTTCCATACCTGAAACTGGCTCCATTACGCCGATCATCCCCGGCTCCTTTATGCCGATCGGTGACA
>Ga0307510_10004239_pt1 | contig 16847 bp, 20 predicted proteins | sample 12_EM_MG_FD_207224 | JGI IMG/M metagenome (GOLD analysis project Ga0307510, IMG submission 207224) | Populus trichocarpa ectomycorrhiza microbial communities from riparian zone in the Pacific Northwest, United States - 12_EM | ecosystem: Host-associated > Plants > Roots > Unclassified | place...
TTAGGGATCGTGAGAGACAAAAGCTGTCAAATATGAAAGTCAGAATTTAGGTCACCTAGCCCAGACCTAATATTTAGTAAAATTTTCTCTCATTTCCCAAACCCCTATACAATGTGAAAACGTTGCCAAGAGCTATTATTTCTGAAAAAATGGCATTTCTTTTATATTATGGTGTTCTGGCGAATAGGGCTTGAGCATTTTAAACCAAGCGCGCTCTCTGAATTTTGCGGGTCTTTGGGTTTCATCACCCTTGCTCCGGAAAATAAAATATACATATCCGACAAGGCTACTATGCTGCCCCGCCTGCTATGATACCAGCCTAGGGGAAGCCGGTGGCTCGTATTTATATTGCCAGGTTCGAATACATCACCCTAAGGATTCTCAAACTCCGGATCTCCAAAATCCCCTTCCCAAACCCTTGACTTGCAGACTCAATACCTCCTTCAATCATCTAAGCCCCCCTCTTCAAAATGTTACGATTGCGCCGCGACTCCCACAAGGCCCCGCCATCCGATGATGCCGATGACCCATTGACATCAAAACCGGAAACGTTGCCCGGACCACCGATATCCTTTGATAGTCGGCGGCAGTTCCGGCGAAACGTGATTTCTCTCTCAAAAAGATGCCTCATAACGTCCCTTTCCCTCTCACTTCTTGTTTTAGGTCTTCGAATTTTCTCACAGAGGGGAGAATTATCGCATCCTGAACAGCGTGGGTTCAATGCAATCACAATTCTACTCGGCGCTTTCACGAGTTTGGGCCTCGGATCTATGTTAGGACATTTAGGGTCAATGCTGAGATGGCGTCTGCTTGCTAGGAAAAAGCATAAAATGCAAGATGTATGGGAAGCCAAATTTCTGACCGAAGTTCTAACTAATTCTAATGGACGGGATATAGGTAGAATTTCTGCTTGCTATGCAGTCTCCCAGCGGCTCAGCAGCGCTCCTTTTTTCACATTTGAGGGAATGGAGATTGTCCCTTACAACTTTCATTGTCATGTTATATCTCCTCGTGAACATTACTGGAAGATTTAGTGTTGCCATCTTCGGGTTAACTTATAACTTGGCGGATGACTCTGTTCGAGGGACCCCTAACCTTGTGACGAATTGGACCTCCAGTGTATTGGTTGCTAAGAACGCCACGGATTTCGAGATGGTCGAGCAGAGCCATAGTAAGGATCCTACCCCCCCCCCCCCCCCCTCCCCAGAATACCTCCTTTTCACAGCAACTTTGGTTGACCCTTCATGCAGTATCATACTTAGATTTAGTTCGGGGTGGCTTAGCTACACTTGGCATCTACCAGACATTCGGTTTGATATTAGGGTGCCCCAGAACTTGACCGCAGAGACACTTCACAGCCTCCGAATCAATTCCTCATCCCCCATAATAACAAGTGGTAATGTGGGCCTCACGTATGGCATACGAAATTTCGCAGGAAGGGTGAGAGCCTCAACGCAGTCAGGCCATGCTGTCCACTCCTCTGCTAGCTGTGCCATGTTCCGTCTCGACGGAGACAAGTACTGGAAAGACTATGGCAGTGATAACCAAACCTTTAAGGGTATGTTATATGAACCACATGGGCGCGCACCGACGGTAGGTGCTACGAATCTCACACTAATCTTAGAAACAGATTGGACAGATGAGAGAAATGGGGAGACAATCGCGGAAGTATTAAGGGTACTGGACCGCGATAATGCCTGGCCCCGGCAAGGTGCCCAACGGGTAACATGGGCAGTACCACTAGTCAAGGAGTCAAATGGATCCTCAGTGACATGTGAGGAATCGATCATCCACGTTTTAGCGATACTCTCAAGAACTAATGTGTTATTCTATAGATGTGGTATATCACCAAACGGCCTGGGAATGCACATCAAGCCTTTTTGAGACTCTGCGGGGAGACCCGCATCCAAATCCACTATTTGATTCCGCCACACTTTTTGTCTTACCAATTGTGGAGGGGGCGGAACGAAGTAGAGCACCGGAGCTGATGGGGCACTTGGACAACCATTGTGGCGACCCCTCGGTGGACTGGACCATCCCAATCGGGTACCGGTCATTCGCGGATCTTAAAAGCCGATCAAGCCCCTCCTTCGGGGTGCAAGCCCTCAATTTTTACCAAAATGGCACACGAGGCTCAGCCATCCAAAAGAACTATTACAACCTTTACATCGCCAGCCTAGTAGCACGCCTTCCCATCGCCGCAATAGCCCATGGAAATGAGGTGCTCCAGCGCAAGAAGAAGAATCCTAGATCCAACCCGTCCCGGAGGGTCAAAACAACACTAGAGGTGAGATGGGACAGGGTTAGCATCACCGCGGGGGCAATAGTCTTAGGTCAGATACTTGTGATTACCGCTGTTCTGTATTACTGCCGGAATGTATATGTCCCGGAGGACAGTTATCTAACTACAGCGGAGCTACTAAAGACCGTGTTTGATAGGATTGATGGCGGGAGTACCATGACTGCGAAGGAATTGGGGGATGCCTTGGACAAGTCTCTGGAGGGTCCCGTTAGCTATGGCACAATCCCAGGCTTGGAGGGAGACCAGCCAAGGGTGACTTTCGGATGTAAGGTGGATAATAACTTTCCCGGATTTCCCCTATTCCGAAAGCGGTCGGCTTCCCGGCGGTAGAGCGGGCGGTAATGGTAATTATTCAGGGGTTTTTCTCGCACCGGTCCTCTAGATGGAGTTTTTTTGGTACACATGGCAGGCTATCTTACCTTGAGAGGATGGGCAAAAAAGGAATCAGTGGTGTGGCAGATGGGTTTGAGATTTTCCTTGTGGATCATGTTTTCACGCGGTATTACTTAACTGAATATCGCGGGGCCCTAAGGCACCAGTAAAGTTATTGTTTTTTAATACTTTCTTTGTGTCCGACGGGCTAGACATGCGCACTCATCTCCCGTTGAAATTATCTAATTCCTTTCTTCAATATTCTCACGTTTCAAAGCCCCCACGCCCCCACGCTGAGAATTGTTGAAACCTGTGACTGGAGCGGTTGATTCATCTATTGTTTCTCTACTGTCCTGCATTAGTTCTTGTTTTGTTTTGTTTCGCTAAAAACGTCCGACAAACTCTTGTTACAGACTAAACGAGTATGTATCGTGTGGAGGAAAAGTTTTCTAGTCGTTTCCTTCTCGCATTGTTCGCATGGGATAAAAGCTAGATCTTTTTCCTATTCTTTTACCCGTTCATCAGTCTTTTCGTCGTTCTCGTCTTTACATTCTTTGTTCCTTCTCTATAGTCAATATATCTACATTCGCTCCCTCATAACAAATCAATAAGAATGACTCCGAAATAAAGCCGAAAAGGATGTTGCGCTTCGGGCTACCGTAAAAACTCGAATAATCGAACCGTGTGCTATGAAGTCCAGAATTTCCTTCTCTGGAACGGCGGCAAAAAACACAGCAAAAGCACAGCCCCTTTCCCCCTTCCGAGGCAGAAAAAAAAAACTTCTTGATTTTACTAAGAGAGGATATTCCAACGACATGGCACACGGTTCAATTATTCAAGTTCCTACGGTATATATGCCGTCCCCAACAAGGGCAGGTAATTCACGTGGTTCAGGCTCTCAGTCTAAACTTCGATGTTACAGGTGTTTGGCACATACGCGGTCCGATCTGAAACCATGATTTGGCAATCTCAACATGCACTGTGATACAAAACTGCAACAAGATGAAAATCGTAATGCGATATGAACTGAAATATCATAATTGAGAATTAACCTAGGGTGTTGGAATTGCCTCTCCTGGTATTTGTCCCCTCATTCATCTAAGCTGAAGGCTACAAGAGAATCAATTTATTAGATTCTCACTCCTTAATCCAAAGAGGGAGTTTTAGACGCCCTGGCGTCATCCCCAATTATTCTAGAGTAGCAGCCTATTTGTGAGACAAGAGACTAGAAATTTACTACTTGAAGTCATTTGGGGATTCCAAGCTTCGAATGAACCAAACGAGTGATAGGGTGAGGTTTGACCAAGATCCTTTTTTTTGCGCCGTCACAAAATCGCACTCGACAGATTGGGATTCTTCCAAAATGGAGTGCTCCCTCTGAACGGGGGTTATAGTTTGCTTATCGTTTTGAGAGGCTTTCGGTATAGTCTAGCGCACGACATTATAAGCTGTTTATCAAGTGTTCGCTCCAGGGGCCGGCTGGCGGGCTGGCGTCTTGCGTCTGAAAAGACTACCCTTAGGCTCGCAGCTTCCATGATTAAATATTTCGGAGTCCGAAAGATTGGCGGGCTTGAGGGGAAGCGAATCGTGAAAGACAGAAATTGAGGTACTACCGAGAGAGTTGGCTAATGAATAGTTAATTCACAGAGAGGGCGCTGCTATGAAGCACCAAGGTTTTATCTCATTTCTTAATCAGTAGTGAGCGGGGGAGTATTCAGTCCGAGTCTTTCACCAGTCCCGATTGCAACTCAGCAGCAAGCGATGGGAAAAGCACACAAATAAGCACACACGGATGCGATTGAAACTAGTAATACATAAACCACCCCCCGGGAATCACCGACGAGCCCATTCCGAAGACTACTTCAATTTCCAGCCACAGGAGATTGTGCCTCTTCAATCTCGACAACCTCCTCCTCTTCCTCCGTATCGAACTCATGCGCCTCTTGAACCGCGACAACATGTATCCCTCCAATCCCAGCCAAATCCCCGGCCTCGGCCTCGATAGTTCCCAAACGCAATTTCTCCTCCATCGCCCCGAAATCCTCCATCAGGTTCTCATGAGCGACAACAATTGCGTTAGCCATCAACTGAAGGAGGTGAGCGTCCTCGCTCTCGCCGATGGTGTTCTCGGAGAAATAGTTGCACGAAGAGACGAAGGTGTTGTATCTCTCGTTTCTGGCCCACCAGAGATCAAGGTAGGTTTCGTACATGGAGGCGGTAGCGGTTGGAAAGTCCCAGGCGGGCTTTGGGGTTTCGCTAGAGGGGGCGAAGAAGTGAGAGGTCGGCGGATCGGGGGCCTGAGTGGAGGAGGAGAGGTTGTCTGACATTTTTTTTAGATAGAGTCCGCGGGACCGGTTCGCTGCAGAGAAGGAAGTTGTAAAATGGCTAGATGGGGGTGTAGTGGAGAAGGTGTGGAGGACGACAGCGTGTTGCTGCTTTATGTTGGCCGGGAGGGGGTAAGAGGAACCCGCCTCCGGGGAAGAAACTGGCCCAGGGTCAGAGAGATATGGGGAAGAGCCCGCAGCCCTTTGACCAGGCTTAACCTGCAATTCCCTGGCAGTCCAGATAACCCCTCCTTCAAGGAACGCCAAGTCCGATGTCAAAAACTACAGGAAATTAAGAGAAGATGAAAGTATTCATAAAGATCTTAAGACCAAGATGACAGTGAAGATTATACTTGTTCAAGAACATTCTATTTCATTCCGGAAGAACTTCCTGAAGACCCCATACATCTCAGTAGGGCTATTAGTATTCAACACATCTCGGCGCCCCTAGGGACCACAGCGGTAGTCCACCCAACGAAAGGACGTCACTAAATCTCACTCGACGGGTTCGCCTTCCACCAAGGTTCAGAGCGAAATATCTTTTTATCAAGCTTAATAATATAAGAGACTGCGGTGGAGACCGTGTTAGTAGCCTAGGAGTAGAATGCAAGCTCTCACAAAGAACTGCCGCTTTACCGTCCGAAAACCCCGTCCCACCAACCCCCCGAATGCACAGAGCCATTTGTTCCGGCGAAATGGCAACGAAAAGCACCCATTCTCCTCCCCTGAAAATAATAAACCCAATTGTACACCACACTCCGCCTGTCGCCCCAAAAGGCTCCCCCCAGCTATCGAAAGGAGGGGGGTTTTCTATCTCGAGTATTCGGGTAGATTTTTCGCGATAATAGAAACCAGGTTTTCCCGCTATATCTAGCTTAACCCAGCAGTAAGCGTCTTCAGCTAGAGTCGGGAAACTCACATAGTTGGGGGATCGCTGCTTTGCCATACTAATACCGTAAGAACTCGAAAAATTGGACCCGAGGCTAGGACGCTAGAGTTGCCTTTGCTTTTAAGGTCTGACTCTTTTTTTCTTTTTATTTCGTCTCAAGGTCGGTGCGAGGGGGCCAGTTTTTGCTGTGCGCTCGCCTCCCTATCCAAGAGAGGGAATTTCGGACGTCTTAGCCTCGGGTCCAATTATTCGAGTTCTTTTGGTATTGCCATTGCGAAACCGGTCCCTCCCCGCGTCGACAAAATCCAATCCCCCCTTTTTAATCTCACTTACGGCATACCAAGCACCGGACAGTATTCAACGGGGTCATTAGATCCCACCGACACCGCCGCCCCGCAGTTGCGGACATGCATTGCGACAGTTCGAAAAGCGCTGACGATTCTAGAATATATATTCGCTTTGTTACCGGCATTTGTCCCTACTCACCTACTTTGATAGCCAAACATATCTCTCCCCCGCCCCCCTAGTTCTATCATTCTCTGTTAACTTAGATAAGAGTGATTTTTCTCAGGTCACCCGAGCTTCCTCTCTAGCCAACGCGCTGTTTTCTTCCGCTAGCATTCTCCCCCGCCCGTCAAAATGGGAAACTTAGTCATCAAAAGACAAACCGCCCTCACCAGGATAGCCCAAGTTGCGGCTCTCCAGATGCCTGCACCAAGATTGATTAGTCAAACAAAACCAATTCCCGTGCATTTTTTCTAGGATTTATTATTATTATGGTTAGACTTAATAAATTAGGAGGTCGCGTGGGGTTGTGAGGTAACACCACTATCATAGAATATCCCAGAACTAGAACCCACGGAGCTAGAGCGAAATTCTCAACAAAGGCCTGTCCGCACGTAAGAGCTACAGTATGCAGGAGCCACAGGGTGGGTGGCCATCTCGGGTTATTGCGTGATCAATTTTAACTCCCGGCGGTGCCTTGCAGCAGGAACGGACCGCAACTAATCACAACCCTGGGCTTTCAGTCTCCAAGCCTTTCAAAGGGGACTAAATTTATGCATCCCGTAGCACCCCGAGAGCACAACTTTCCAAAGGGGAAGCCTCCTTAGATGTTCCGTTCCCTCCCTCCCTCGCTTTTTCTCCTCGCCGCTGCACCGTCTTCAGCCTCATACTAGTAGGATCAACGTTCCCGGCCCCGAGAGAAACAGCAAGAATTTTATGCTGCTCACCGTGCCCACGGCGGATAAACTCTCGCCGCGGCTCGGAAACACAACAAGTCCGATGCGAAAATCAATCGCAGCTCCCACCCCAGGCTATTCCCAGAACTAGCGTGACCCAAAGGCAAAAAATTAAAAACCTATCATCGATTCATCCCATCCGGCCATGAGCCAAGCAAACCACCGTAAATTTAAAATAGCCAAAGGGCATCAATAGTCACCACTCCCTGCCCATGCTACACAAAACCGCCTTGTCCAAGTGCTGCCTGCACCCCATTCCGTGGCAGTACTACTACTACTACTCGTATCCTACCCTACACGGACTCAAGTGCATCCCCGCCCCCCCGCTGGTCCCAAGGTCACGTCATGGGCCTTTTTTTTCCATCTATTTCTTCTAATGACTTTCCTTGCCTCGGCATCCATTCATCCGGTGTCTCATGCCAACTCCCGTTCACTTCACAAGCTGAGATCGGGAGTGCAGTACCATTGCGGTTGCAGAATTGTTATATTAAATTTTTCGAGCTGAATCGATGTACCCGTGAGCAGACGGTAGTAAAGTGCGGGGTAAAATTTCGCAGGGTGCTTGCTGTACTACAGTAGCGGGAGTTGGAGAAATGCGGAGGTGGTTGCTTAAAGAGTCCTCACGATAAAAAGAACGGCAGTATCGTATTGGGCGGGGGTGGCCAAGACCGGCCCGGCCCGATACTCAGTATTCTTTCTCAAACACTCAGGCAGGAGCAAGCTGGAATCTCCCCTTGGGCAGGTGGGGTATCCGTGTCTGGTGGGACGAGCCGAGACCCCAGCTCTGATTCTGAAAAAAAATAATTGATTGATTTTCACCGGGGATCGGAGAAATTCTGCGGACAAAAAAATTGGTAGGAATCCTGACCAAAAGGCCGATGCCGCAATTTGTAGTTCTATTCTTAAATTATGGTTCATTGTTCTTGTTCACTATTTCTTACCTTTGGGCATTTTTTATTTTTATTTTTTTATCTTTATTTTTACCGAAATACACTTTTTCTCTTCTGTCGAGTAATTGTACCTGAATTACTGCACTTGTGGTTCTTGTTTGCAAAAAGATCTGCTGTTGGGGTTTAGCTTTGTCTTACCCGATGCCCTCACTCGCGTCAGGCGAAACAGCCAACCAGGAACTGTTTTAGAGTGCTGCTACCGGCAGTCTCCGTTGGTGATCGGTTGTCGATTATGCTGAGTCATGCTGTCGCTAAAAGCCCCAAAGTCATCAGCCGCCGGAAATGGTTAGCTGCTGACTAATATAGTCTTAGTCTACCTTTGTTGCGAATTTTTTTACTGTCTCTACTGTAGAGGGCAGTGCTTCTCCTAGCAAGAAGTCACAGGATATTTCAAAAGTCGCAGTGCCCGAAAGTACCAAAGGAGATGTTTTTGCACAGGACAGGAGTTATTTTGCCGGCTAAGTACCCTTATCCTGTGCGAAAACATCTCCCTTGATGATTGCCCCCCAGGGCCCATGCCAGTACCGGCACTGCCGAGACTGGACAAGGGGCTGGAGTCGCAGGGATTATGTCACCGGGGGATCGGCCAGCCGCTAAATCGCTCCGGCTTTGAGGGGGCGCCCGAATCCTAACCTGAAAGCTACGATAGCATCTGCTGATCGATCTTACTGTGCCCGGTAGCGAATTTCATCATCTCACCCAGGGGGCTCGCGCTGTGTCAAAGATTTCGATTGCCAAGACATTCACGCGAAAAAGGATATACGGTAGAAATCTTGTTATATTGCATAGTAGAGGATAGGGTAGTTGGAGAGGTGAGAGATCCATAAAAAAATTAAGGCAGAAAGAGAAACTAGTGAAAGAAGACAGAAAATAAATGAATATAAAGTCTCTCTAGATAAAAAGGATTTTGTTGGGAAAGATCCTTCACATAAGCGAATTGAACCCTAATCCCCTCTTCTTGAGTCCAGAGTCTTCCTGTTGGTGAATCGCCGTACTGTAGTATGTGCTCCAGTCGCTGCAAACGTCGTTCAGAGTAGAATTGTCCACGCCGGTAATATCGTTCTTGCGCTCGAGGAATTGAAGGGCGAAGCCTGCGCTTACGTGCCATGCCTGTTTTTTTTTAAACCAGAACAATTAACTCTGCTGTAGATTACTTCGGCGATAAGAGGGGAGGTGGGGGGCAACTTACGATGTGGCAATGGAGAAGCCAGATACCCGGGTTATCAGCCTCAAAAGCAATAACCATATAACCCCGAGCAGGCAACATCGCGACATCACGACGTGGGGGGTTGGACCACCGCGCGCCGAGCGCAGCTTCAGTAGCGTTAAAGGTGCCATTACCCTGGTACAAGATGTGGAAATCGTGGCCGTGAAGGTGGATCGGATGCGCGAAGCGAACGGCAATCTCCTCGATGACAAAGTAGTACCATTTATGGTCGGGCAATTCGATAATGTTGTACTCGGGCGGGTAGGTTCCGGTGGACTCGAGAAGTTGAAGGGTAGGGTGATTCCAGTCGACGTGGGTAGACACGTTGCCAAAGGTCCATCTGATGACCGGGGAAACGTTGACGCCCCAGAAGAGGTTCTGCGCGGTCGAGAGGTCGACTTGAGGAACCGCCTTGGGCACCACGGGCACGAGGCTGGAGATGGGCTCGTCGGCGCAGTTCTGCGGGATCGTTACGCCGGTGGTGGTTGGGTCGCCGCTGGTCGGACCCCCCGCGTACCGGACTATACCCTTGATATTCGTGGGGTTGTCGACTCCTGTGCTGCAGGGAGTCTGAACGGTTGCGCGGAGCCAGTAGTTTTTCAAATTTGCGGTAGAGTTGGTCTTTGCCTCGATAATGACATCATATCGCTGCCCGTCCCCGATCAAGATAGAGTCGACGGTGTAAGGGGTAATGGGGACGAAGTCTGCGGAGATAACCTTGAACTGATGATCGTCGAGCGAGAGACGGAATCCGGATTCGACACCGGTGTTAATAAACCTCATACGATACTTCTTTCCGGGGATGAAGGTAGCGTTCCACCGGGATCCACCAGATCCGAACACGTTCTGTCCATGAATCAATCCATTCTGCGCCTGCGGGAGGCCGACCGTTTCCGCATAATGCCAGGTGGAGAATGCGGTTTTGTGATACCACTCTGTGACCATTACGGCGCCTAAATCTGTGTCGTAGTTTGCGCTGGCTGGTCCATTGATGATGATGGGGCCTAAAAGACCTTCGGCGTACTGGACAGCGTAGTGAGAGTGATACCATGATGTTCCGTACTGCGTCGCGCGCCAGGTATAGGTTAGAGTTTCCCCGGGGGCAAGGGGGCATTGTGTGACTCCGTTCACGCCATCGTGTTGGAAGGTATTCAACTGTCTGATTCCGTGCCAGTGAATAGACGTTCTGCGAACTGTTAGCTACTATAAAGCCCGTCACGCGAGAACTTTAGATTTAACTCACCCATTGTTAGCCAAACCATTGGTAACGTGAATCTTGACAATATCACCCCAGTCTAAAAGTGGACATTCGTTAGCATGATATTCTTGCCAGCCCGTATCAAAGTTCCTTACTTGCGGTGATCGGAGGTCCCGGATAAGAGCCGTTGAAAGTCAACATTGTTCGGGCGAAGCCGTCAGGTGCCAAAGTTACATTTTGAAGAGTCAGCCAGTACTGTGGTCAATGTTAGCGCAATCCCCAAGCAGCAGCCATCGAGGGCTCAAAGGAGCTATCTACCTCACGAGTGACTCCAGTATTGGGCCAGGTAGTGGAATAATCCGTGTTTATGTTGGTAGTGGCATCCCAACAATCTCTAGAAGTAGCAGAATGCGTACACCCGGGGGACTGCCTCCTGGCAATCTCAGAAGGAAGAGCTTGTGCCCCGAAGGCGAGCAATGCCGCGAGGCAAAGGGATCGAAGCATTGTATATAAGATTCCGGATGTTCAGTGCAGGAGAGGCGGACGGAGCTGCGGGTCGTTGCTCTGGAAGCTGCTGGAGTTCAAACTTCAAGGGAATTGGGTCGTCTTATATAGATTTCACTTTTCCTATCCAGCCATTGGCCCCCGGCGACGGTGATACATGTATTCTTAGTGAAAGGGACGGGTACGAGAGTAATCGAGTATGGTGACAGCACTTTGAGCCAATACCTCCAGCCCACTGGATATCTCACTTGAGCTCGGCTGTGGTGTTCTGGTGAGACATGAATCACCCAATGAGACGATAGGTTCTATGGGGCCAGAGTCGATTATTGCCTCGACTGGACCCCCGCCTTGTAACGTGTGAGGTCCTGGTTTTGAGAGCTGAGAATCACACCTCTCCCAATCACCCGCAGGCTAAACAGGCACAAATACTTGCCACACCCCGATACCGAATACAGATCACCAGCCCTTCTATCGTACATGACTTGGCGCGCAATGGGGGCTGAAGGTTTAGTAGAGCCTTATACTGTACTGTGCTTCAAACAAAGTCGATGTACCGATTCCATTACAATTGTAGAAGGTCCGTCCGAGCAAGTGATAGGGACCACCGTATCACAGTATTGCAAACTGCGCACTCCAGCGCCCTGAGAATTCCCCACCGGATTACAGTCCATAGAAACACGCCTCAACTCCGGATCGGTAAAAATCTCAAGAACATTTTCACATGCGATCGGTGCCCCTGGGGCCTAAGTTAAACGCAGAGGAGAAAGATGTGTCGAGCTCATACCGTAGAACCCTTACAAAAGAAGTCTAGAGTGGCGCGCTACCGGAATTGTATTGCCCCCACACCTCTTCCTCAAGAGATGCATGTCCGAAAAGCTTATTGTGTGTGACGGGTCCACTCATGAGTACTCGCGATGTGGTGACGTTTGTAAAACGGACTGCTATTGCATACGGCCAAAAGTTAGCCAGAGCCTCAGAATTTTGTTTTTTTTCCACTGGAGGGGGGGTGGTATGTAATGTCGGTCCGTTTTACAAACGTCACGACATTGCGAGTAATGCAGAGCAGAGGGGGGGGGGTCCGGCGCGGCTTTGCCGAGACTAAGTACGCAGGGTACAATACACTTCGTAGCTAGGGGGATGGGCCCCCCAGCCCCGGAAAATAATGATAATCAAGATAATAATCTAGTATTACTGTAGTATGCTATACTATCCCCATTGGGGTCAAGAAGCCATGTTCGCTAGTGCATTCTAGGCAATATCGCATTCCCCGGTTAGGCAACTCAGTTGCTTCTACGGGAAGATGGACACCCAAGCGACCTGAAAAGCTATTGAAGATAGAGTAATTACTGATTCGAGATGAATACTCAGGTCTCCGGAAAAAAATAAACATCAGCCTGTGATGCAGAAAGGAAAATTCCCACAATACACTCATATGACTTAGCCGCTAATTCATGACTTCTTGGCCTTTCCCGGTGAAACCTTTATGTCTCCAATAACTTATCCAACTTCCATCTTGTGGAGTAAGCGAGCCCTCTCAAATTGGCAGGATACCAGAATTAGAGCAAGATTCCTCCTGTTACTGGTATGATATCCACATAGGTGCGCGATAAGCGATATGCCTTCTGCCCCACCATATCCCCTGATGGGACAAATTTTCTCCTACGGGCCATATACAGTACGATCCCCAGTTTTCCACTGCTCACGCGATAGCTTTGACGAGAGTCCAAGTCCTAGCGATACTGCATCCAAGAACTAAACTGGTGTAAACACTTTCAATCGCCAGATTATTTGCCTTATGCAAGGTCCCAGACCGGAACTGCGTACTTTACACAGACAGCCTAAATTGCCCTGGGACTTCATGTAGCATCCTGCTTCACATTTCGTCCAATTTTGGATTAACTTAATCCCAACAGCCTCTATCCCCGAGACACATTGTAGTGCAGATGCTGGACAGAAGTGTGCATGAGTTAAAAATGGCCCTACACTGCCGGAGTGACGCAGACCTAGCCAATAAATTAATGTTCCATTTTCCCTACCATCCCTTCCCCTCTACTCGGGAGCCAAGCCAATCAAAACAAGTACCGGCATTCTCCCTCTAGTCGCTGACTCCAGACTTGCGTCTGAAACAATACATAAACCTCTCGCGAGCGCGACGCACAAATAACCGTGCGTCGTGATATGATCCCACGAACAAGGATATTATTTTCGAGGTCTAGCGCTACCTGCCTTCCTGCCTGTATTAATATACCGGCATACCGGGCCCTAACACTTAGCTAGAAGCTGTAAATGTATGTCAAGTCATATCGAACAGTTTTAACGACTCCACACAGAGTATATACATACCAGCGGGGGGGATTGAAATCATGTCTAGCACGAAATTCAATACTAATCCCATGAATTTGTCGCATAAGACTACGGTCGGGTTAGCGATTTCATCTGTCATATCCAACTTAGAGTTGGCGCTTGTTGTATAATATGGCAACCGGAGTCCTAGTTCCGATGGTGCCAGACCAACGAAATGCCGTACAGTGATCTTACTATTTTCCCGGGCGGAGGGCTTTCACCGGTCCTAGAGACCTCTCCAGGGCGGTAGGCCGCTTACATCCCCTTAGCCTATCAAAAATATCCCACCAGATACTATGCAATACCAGAGAAAAACAACAACTCTGGAGAGAGTTGTGCTTTTGCGGGAGCAAAGTTATTTCATAACTCCGAATTCTTTGAAGTGTTTTTCGGAAATGCTATTTCTATCTCACCACTCCCCCAGCCGTTCGCTACCCTAATTCAACCAATACCGGTAACTCGAATCCTTGTTCCACCTTGTGTATAACCTCATCTCGGGTAACGGGATGCGAAGAAAAAAAGCGGTGTCTCCTGGGTACGATACTTGGCCAGTTCTTATTATACCAACTGCCAATGCCATGACCAGAAGCCAGGACATAATAGAGAAGTCGATACCAAGGGCCGCTAAAAATCGCCTTTCTCGAGTTCATGGCCCCATTGATTAACTCTGATCTTCAGCCACTCATTCTTAGTGATAACGCGCTAATGTCACAATAACAATCCCAGATACTTCGGTACATGTACTCGTCTTTTCATAGTATACTTCCAAGAAGTTTTTTTTTACTCGTTCCCTCTTGGTTCCGTCAAATCCAGTAACTTAAAGTGTATCGTGAGGGGGGCGCACATTCCGGCCTCCCATAAACAAATTCGCCAATTTCGTGCGAAAGACGTTGAATTTAGCTTTGATCGCTTCGTCAATTTAAGGTTTGTTAGCGTCTTCACGTTTCCCTGGGTTTGGCGATAGGCATGTTGATTATATTCTATACATTCGTTAAAAAAAAACTTGCTCATAATGCGCTCATCTTGGGATCGTTAGCGATTGTGTGAAGGTCACTGCTGAATTCGTGTGATTTCTGTCGTGACGAATTATGCGTGTCAGTATGAGCGGTCGCGGCTGCTGTGCGGCGGTTCAGTTCTACGTGGATCCGGGCTTGGGTGTTGGTGTGGCCAAGATTTTCGTTGCATAGGATACCCCCTTTGATTTCCCGTGACATCAAGCATGATGTGTGGCATCGCTAGAGGGTAGCCATACAGCCTTTTCCTTATTAGACTACCGTGCCGTCAAAACCCCCCGTGCGCTATCCCTGTATGCAACAATACTCACACGGATGCTTAACATTCTTCACTTGCCTCATATAAATCGAGAATTTGGTTCCCAGCGGGCTCAGGTTATATCTACCTATCCTATCCACAGAGGACTAAGCTACTCCGTGATGTCTACGAGATTTTACGGTCCTATTATCACGCCCAGCTGATGTTAAGGTGATACACCCTGTTCCCCGGCACCAGTAATGCAATTTCAGGCAGAACCTGGGGTACTTAGGCAATCTCACCTCTCTCCGTACCTTGCATCTCCCTCACCATCTACTCATAGCCATCCTGGCTATCTTTTGACACATCCAAGTTCTGTGCCCCCACCCCGCCAGGCGCTGTATCACACAACTCCTTAGGCGGAATTCCCCAATCAACAATCTCGTACAGAGCCCCCGGGGATACACGTTCCAATTCGGCCTGCATATCGAGAGGAAGCGAAATGGCAAGGTTGAAAGAGGGATATCCCCAAAGGGCTTCTAGACGTTCAGTTTGGTGGCTTTAGGCAAACGGTTCGGTAGTGGATCCCCTGATCCGGTAATGGGAAGGCGGCACTCTCGTATCTGGGAATGGGAGAAGGCTGATGTAAGTGCAGGGGTTCAACAAATTAACTCGAGTCCCAGGTAAAAAGTCGCAGGGTTCCGTCCCCTCACCATTATTTTAAGGTACCGAAAAACATCACACCGCACCATATTATACTAATACAGACTAATTTTGAGCCCGAATGGCATTGTGCTTGTACTGTACATAACCGAAGCCATCATCCGAACCCTGGATCAGCGGTACCACCTTTCCGCGAAGAGGTTGCAACACTTGACATGTGCTATCGTGCATGCTCACCCTGTTCTGCGTGGGTGCCAAGTGCTAAAATAAAAGTAACGGCTACTGCAATAGTAAAAATAATTAGTCCCCACCTGGACCCGGTCCCTGTAGAGTGCGTAGCCCTAAACTTTTCCATCTTAGGTTCGTAGGTGCGCCATGCTGTCCTGCATCTCCCAAAATTTGATGGAGGACTGTAAGGCAAATAATACTAACCGGGTTGCACTACTTGTCCCAGGCCAGAAGTACCCGAAAACAGGGATTAAAGAAATATATGGCAAAACATCCGTGCGTGTCTGTGCCCCCATAGGAATGATCCCCCTCCATTTTCGGGTACTTATGGCCTGGGACAAGTAGTACTTTAGTAATCTATGGTGCTAAAAAAAGATTCAGGTACAACTAATAAATAGCCCCCACCATGTTCTCCGTCGGAAGGCAGTGGTACAAGGGGAGTTTGCATAGTTCATAAGGGCCTTGTCCAACCCGAGCATTTAGAGCCTAAAACCCGTAACAAGTTCATAGTAATCGACTGCACCGCAAGAATCCGCGAAATCCGTATTCTGAGGAGGATCAGTGTTTTCCTGGCACAGTATAAGATCGGCCCTCGGGGCTTGTTAGATTCCATTAATCGGTAATCGTAATTCCGTTAACCTGCTAGACTAAACCTATCCGGGGCTAGCGGAGATAGTGGATTTAGTGGGTCTTTACCGATGGAACCAACCATCTTAACCCCCGTCGAGACGAGGTTGCTGTATTATTAGCTGGAGGGCGGAAGTACGAACATATGAGACTGGGAACGGTTAGGACTCCGGTATTGGTAGAGAGTAGAGTGGAAGGAATCAGTTCAATGGGGCAATTTGTTTCCCTCTTTATTAAACCACCCGCAACATCATAGACAGGGAGAATAGCCCGCGACAGCGACCTAGATTATAACCACGTAAATACTCCATTAGCCCTTCGTTGTTGTTACCCTCTGCCTGTCCAGCAAGCCAAAACGAACCTAAGTTACCCCAAAGAACAGAGTTGGCCATCAACTCAAACATTCCAAACCCCCGTCCCGCTTTATCCGCCCACTCCATGACATCAAAGGGAAGGCATATCCGGAGAACCTTCTCCGGAAATCTCTATAACTCAGGAACAGATGGAATAACCCGCAGCACTCGTGAAACTTCCGCAATCAACGGGATGGCATGAACTACCCTCAGTAACTGCCCGAGGGGATTTAGCCAATCACTTGTTTTTTTTTGTTTTTCTCTTTCACATACGGTGACAATAGCCATTCGAGCAACTCTCGACCCCAAACTTTTTGGTACGTAGAAATGTGGCGATATAGCCTGTGGTAATTCGGAAAATTAGTTCTATACTCATTATAGCTGGGGAGTTATCT
>Ga0307510_10004240_pt1 | contig 16847 bp, 20 predicted proteins | sample 12_EM_MG_FD_207224 | JGI IMG/M metagenome (GOLD analysis project Ga0307510, IMG submission 207224) | Populus trichocarpa ectomycorrhiza microbial communities from riparian zone in the Pacific Northwest, United States - 12_EM | ecosystem: Host-associated > Plants > Roots > Unclassified | place...
GAGCGAAGTTGGTTTGGAGAGATCGGGCCGCGGGCCTTCTTAACCTCTCCCGCAAGCGGGAGAGGGAGCGCACCTCTCGCGCCTTGCCCGCCGGTAAACCCATTCCTCCGCATTTTAACGAATTCTGCTCGGCAAAACTGATCAGCCGACTTTACTGGATTCTCGCGTTTGTTCCCTAGTCTCGGCTCCCAGAGGAATTCGGTGTCCTGCCAGCACAGGCCGGACGGCTCGCCAAAGAAGTACCAAGAACTGGGGTGATCGAGATGAACGGGGCGAAAACGCTGCTACAGGATCTGGACGACGCGATCGCGCGCGGTACCGACGAAAGCCGGACGCGGGCGTTGTGGCATGCGACCGACATTCTGATCACCGGCCGCTACAGCGACGACGAAATCAGCATGTTCGGCGAGGTCATCGGCAAGCTCGCCGACGAGATCGAGGTTGCCGCGCGGACGCAGCTCTCCGAGTTGATGTCGGCCTGCGACCACGCCCCGCTCAACGTCATCGAAAAACTCGCGCTCGACGACCAGATCGACGTCGCAGGTCCCGTGCTGCGCGACTCCACGCGCATCGACGAGAAGATGCTGGTCCAGAGCGCCCTGACCAAGGGCCAGTCGCATCTGCTCGCGATTGCCCAGCGCAAGGCGATCGGCGAGGCCGTCACCGACGTGCTGGTCAAGCGCGGCGACCAGGAGGTCGTGACCTCAGTCGCAAGGAACGAGGGCGCACGCTTTTCGGGCTCGGGCCTGTTGCACATGGTCCGCCGCGCCGAGGGCGATTCGATCCTTGCCGAGCAGCTCGGCCTGCGCAAGGACGTGCCGCGGCACATCTTCCAGCAGCTGATCTCGAAGGCGTCGGAAGACGTCCGCCGCCGGCTCGAGAGCGAGCGCCCCGAGATGATGGCGCAGATCCAGAGCTCGGTGAGCGATGTCACCGGCGATCTGCAATCCAAGTTCGGCCCGTCCTCGCGCAGCTATTTTGTCGCCAAGCGCGTGGTGACGACGCAGTACCGCCAGGGCAATCTCAACCAGGATTCGATCTCGAACTATGCGCGCCAGCACCGCTTCGACGAGGTGCAGATCGGCCTGTCGCTGCTGTCGTCGCTGCCGGTCGACGTGATCGAGCGTGCGATGATGGACCGCAACCGCGAGATGATCCTGGTGCTGTGCAAGGCGCTCGACTTCTCGTGGGACACGACGATGTCGCTGCTGTTCCTCGGCGCCAAGGATCATCTGATCACGGCGCGTGAGCTCCACGAGAATGAGCGCGATTTCGGCCGGCTCAAGATCGAGAGCTCGCGCAGCGTTTTGAAATTCTACCAGTCACGCAAGACCGGCGCCGATTCCGCCTCGGGCCGTCAGCCCGAGCTCCATCAGGTGCACTGAGCATCATCCCGGAATTCGAAGGGGAGTATTTGGAATGTTGCCTCAATTCGGCACCGCCGTTCGCAAGACCAAGAGCCTCAACGCCGACGTCGGCGGATCGGCTCCGGAGAAGGCTTCCGTCGATGCCGCCTGGCTCGTGCTGGAAGCCGCCAACGACCTTGGCGACCACGCCGCCATCGAAGCCTGCCGCCGCGTCATCGATGCCGAGCTGAACGGCACGGCGGCAGGCAGCTCGGACATTGATCTGGTGCTGGGGTATTTCAGGTAGGGTTCCGTAGGGTGGGCAAAGGCGCAAAGCGCCGTGCCCACGTCTTTGAAAGTGCGTGGGCACGCTGCGCTTTGCCCACCCTACAAGGGCGCGCCTTAAGCGTTCGCGCCGCCATCAACCGTCAATGTCGATCCCGTGATGTACTTGGCCTTCGCGCTCGCCAGGAACGTCACCGCGCTCGCGATGTCATCCGTCGCACCGTACCGGCCGAGCGCCATGAACTGCTTCAAGGTCTCCGCGGTCGGGCCGCTCGCCGGATTCATGTCGGTGTCGATCGAGCCCGGCTGCACCAAATTGACCGTGACGTCCCTGGGGCCAAGCTCCCGCGCCAGCGCCTTCGTGAACGCGGCCAGCGCCGACTTCGACGCGGCGTAGACGCCGAGCACCGGGGAGGGCACGCGGTCGGCGAAATAGCTGCCGATGGTGATGATGCGGCCGCCCTTGCCGAGGTGGGGCAGCGCTGCCTTGCTCGCGACGAGCGGCGAGCGGACATTGACATTCAGCATCGCGTCGATGTCGGCGAGCGAGATGTCGTTGAGGCCGCCCAATCGCAGAATGCCGGCATTGTTGACCAGAATGTCGAGCCCGCCCAGTGCCGCGACGGTCTTCTCGACCGAGGCCTGAACGGCGGCGACATCGGCGCTATCGGCCTGGATCGCCACGGCCTTGCGGCCGCCAGCCTTGATGGCGTCGACGATTCTCGCGGCGCTGTCCGCGGACTTCTCGTAAGTGATTGCAACATCGGCGCCTTCGGCGGCGAGCGCCTTCGCGATGGCCGCACCGATACCCCTGCTTGCGCCCGTCACCAGGGCCCGTTTTCCCGCCAGCGTCATCTGATCTCTCCAATTATGTAATGATCGACACAGAATATGTGGAGTCTTGATCGCCGCGGTCAAGTGAATTATGTGTTGATCATTACAGAAAGGCGGGCGATGGCAGGTCGGCCACGGGAATTTGATCGCGACGCAGCACTCGAAGCCGCCATGTTCCTGTTTTGGCGCAAGGGTTTCGAGGCGGCCTCGATGCACGACCTCTGCGAGGCCATGGGCGTCCGCTCGCCGAGCCTCTATGCGGCTTTCGAAAGCAAGGAGGCGCTCTACCTCGCCGCGATCGAGCACTACGTCCAGACCCAGGGACCTCCGGTGTGGGACAAGCTCGCGGAAGGAAAAGCCGCGCGCGAGGGCATCGAGAGCCTGCTGATCGGGGCCGCCGAGATCCTGCCAAAATCGCGCTCGGCGCCGGCCGGCTGCATGGCCGTGCTCGGCGGGGTCAGCGACGAATGGCCGGCCAGCATTGCCCGCGCCATCAGGAATGTCCGGCTCGACATGCTGGGCAATCTGCGCGCACGGATCGAAGGGGCGGTCGGCAGCGGCGAGCTGCCTGCCGCAACCGACATCGATGCGCTGAGCCGGTTTTACCTGAGCGTCTTCCAGGGCATGGCCATCCAGGCCAAGGACGGCGCGACGCCGGCGGAGCTGCGAGGCGCGGCCAAGGCGGCGATGGCGGCGTGGCCGGGCGAGGGATAGCTCGCGGCCTGTAGGATGGGTTTCGCTTCGCTCTACCCATCCTACGAGCTTCAAAGATTACGGGGGCAAGCTCTGCGCAAGGTCGAAAATGATGGCCCGGCGCCTGACGGGATCGCTGATCTGTTCGGCCATCGCCACGGCCGTCGTGACGTCGCCGGATTTTGCAGTTGCGATGGCAAGTCCGCGAAGAAGCCCTTCGCGAATCTTCGGATCGGTCGCGTCTCCCAGCGAGGACAGGATCTCGCGGATCTCGGCGAGCCGCCCATGATCGACATCCCAGAGAGCGACGAGCAAGATGTTGTACGGCCTGCTGCGCTCCGGCGTGGACCAGGCGATGTCGGCCGCGGCACTGGGATTGTCGAGCTGGAGCAGCAACGCGATGAGCTTTTGAAACCCCGCATTGCGGTTGATCTCGACCCAATTGGTCGGCTTGTCCGAGACTGCGGGCAATTCCTTCAACGCGGCCTTGGCACCGTCGATATCGCCGCGCAAGGCCCGCAACACAATCCGATCGAAACGAAGCTCCATGGCTGTGTCGTCTTGAACTACACTGGCCGCTCGCTGCTCCACGAAGGATTGTGCTTTGTCGTAGAAGCGCGAGGCCATCTTGTGGTCGCCTCGCCTGGCGTAGGCCACCCCCAGCCATTCCAGCATATCCGCGTCGGGCGCTCCGACAGCAGGATCGAGGACCGTGAAGGCCAGGGCTTGCTCGATCTTTCCTTGTTCGGCCAGCGTCCTCACGGCTGTCTTGAAGATGTGTCGCGGGTCGGCCAACATCGGCCTTCCGAAGACGGGAATGTCGTCCAGCCTGTCGGCCTTGACGAGCGCTCTGATCACCTCGGTCAGAGCGATGTTGCGCCACCCATCGTCCAGGACCGGTATCAGATCCAGCGCTTCCTGGACCCGGTCGGTTGCGATCAGTCCCGCCGCCGCGGGCAGGAAGTACTGCCATCGCGAGGCTGGCTGCAAGGCGGGCTGGCTCGTGAGCTGCCGCTTCGCCTCCTCGATGTCCGGGGCTGTCAGATATTCGGGATGGTTCCGGTAGCTCGTCAGCACAAGGACATCAAGACGTGCCTTGCCGACAAGCTGACCTTGATCGTCGTGCAGGGCCTCGTCGAGCAGGCAGGTCCGCGTCGGGTGGTTTCGGCAACTCGCCCAGTCGGCCCTTGCTGTCGATCCCCAAGCGACCCAGCACCCAATGACTGCGACCGCCCACAACCGGTTGCGACTGACCTTCACCGTTCGCTTCCCCCAAACCGTGCAGCCACGCGAGCGGCCGCAGGGCGCATCAGATGCAGGGACGCGACATAGCACGCAGGGCGCGAAAGTTGCAACAACAGCGCCTCGGCAACCTGCGGCCGCCTTCGGAGCATTTGAGCCCGTAGGATGGGTAGAGCGTAGCGAAACCCATCATTACTTCCGGGCGTGTCGAGGCGTGATGGGTTTCGCTCCGCTCTACCCATCCTACAAGCTCTCCGCTTGTCGTACACGAACACGCGCGTTGCACGCAGCTGTGATCCTTGGAACTCCACCTCTGCGTAACGCCGGACGCTCCCCTCCGTACAGCCCATAGCGAACGTTTCGTTCGCCAACAGATACATGTGCACTCCGGGGAGACATCGTCACATGCAAGGGTTCAATATCGCCGAGAATGGTGGGGGTTCTTATCGTCCGCTCGCCATTCTCCGCTGGGTCATGGTGGTCATCTTCGTGTCGTTCGGAATGCAGAAATTCACACTGCAATCCGCGCAGGGCATCGCCCAGTTCATCAGCAACAGTCCATTCATCTCCTGGCTGTCTGTGTTCGGCCTGAGGGGCGAGGCCTATTTTCTTGGTGTTACCGAATTCGTGATCGCGGCGCTGCTCGTGGCAGGCAGCTTCAGCCCGGTCCTGTCCGCGCTCGGCTCATTCATGGGCGTGGTGACCTTCGCGGTCACATGGTCGTTCTTCTTCACGACGCCGGGCGTCGTCACATGGAGCCTTTCAACCGATCCGATGGCGTGGAATTTGGCCGGCGAGTTCCTGTTCAAGGACATCGTCCTGCTGTGCGTCTGCGTCGTGTTGTTTCTCGCGTCACTGCCGCAATCGGTCGTCCGGCTGCGCACCGGCTGAGCGCCAGATCGTCTCTCATTGCCGCAAGCGTCCGACCCAGACGGTGTGCCGTCCGCATTCGGGATCCTCGACCACATGATCGATGACGTCAAAGCCGTTGCTGTCGAGCAATTGGCGATATTCGGTCGCGTCGAGACTCGCATGATAGAGCGGCTCGCCCTCGAAAGTCCCCATGGCTTCCCCGAACGACGGGCCGCTGGTGAACATCAGTGCTGCGCCGGCGGCGGCATGCCGCCGGAAAATCGGAAACATCCGGCGTTGGTCCTCGGGGCTCAGATGGAAGAAGCTGTCCCAGGCCAACAAGCCGTCGAAGGTCGCGTTCAAGTTCAGAGAACGCATGTCCGAAACGAGCCAGGTTGCGTCGGGAAAATAGCCTTTTGCGATGTCGATCATTTCCGGAGCGGCATCGATCCCCGTGACGGCACACCCTGTTTCGCGCAAATAGCGCGCGATCGGCTCGCCGGTGCCGCAACCGATATCGAGCACCTTCGGTTTGGCGGGGAGCTGCGCGAGGAATCGATCGAGCCATTTGCGCTCCATCAGATGTCGTCCGCGTTTGTGCAACCATGCCGCTGCGTGCCGGCGGTACAATCCGACGATGTTGTCCGCGTCAGAACTCATTCGACGTCGATCCAGTCTGTAGGATGGGTAGAGCGCAGCGAAACCCATCACGCTTCAGTACGCTCGGAGGCAATGATGGGTTTCGCTGCGCTCTACCCATCCTACGAGCTTACGCCGCTCATCGCTGAATACGGTAGATCACGACGTCCTCGCCATGATGCGTCGTGCTTTTCTCGAGCACGTAGTTCGCCTTCTCCAGCACGCGGCGGGATGCGCCGTGTTTGACGAAGACGAGGCCGATGAGAGACGGCAGCTCGAGTTGTGACAGTCCGATCTCCGTCAGCGCGACCGCGATCTCGCTCGCAAGTCCCTGGCCCCAGAATTCGCGCTTGAACGTGTAGGCGATCTCGATCTCATTGATACCGTCCACGAGGATATGCCGGATGCCCGCCCGCCCGGCGAAGGATCCGTCTTTGCGCAGCGCCCACAATCCGAAGCCGTGCCGGTCCCAATGGGCCATGTTGACGGCAAGATAGGTCTTCGTCACCTCGGCCGTGCGCACGCCGCCGAGATAGCGGGACACCTCGGCATCGAGATGCAATGCGACGAGATCGGCGAGGTGGTCGTCGTGCAATTTCTCGGCAGTCAGTCTGTAGGTGCTGAAATGGTCCATGGAGCAGTTCGTCGCTTTGGAGCTGGTCGCGATCTTGATGATGCCATCGTGCCCCTGTTCCGTCCCGCGGGTCAACCGACCCTCGGTTCGCGGCCCGGCGCATCAACCGTTCGCACGAAAGTGGTCAAGTCGCTGCTTGATCTGAATCAAACAGGCGGATGACGGCCGCACCACAACGCGACTCCAGGGACTGGTGACTTGTTGGGTGCGCAATGATTCCGACCTGGTACGTCACCTTCGAAGTGCAACGGCGAGGCGTTCTGCCGAGACAACGAAGTCCGCGCGAGACGAAGACCTTTGCGACTGAGCATGAAGCGAAGCTTTTTGCGCGCGCCAAGCGCGATGAGGGACTTTCCGTCTTTGCAGGCACGATCAACCCGCACCTCCCGAAACGACTGATCCCGTCCTCCGGCATCAACGCATGGCTTGCCGACGAACGAGACAGCCCTGCGGCGCCCGGCACTTCAAATAGCGACTAAGCACTTTCCCGTGCACAGCGATGGCGTTTGAGTGTTGCCATTTTGGTACGGGCCACGAATCCCCTCGCGCGTAGACTTCAGGCTGTATGCGGCACTTATGCACGCTAGCCTGAATAAGAGTTCGTTTCTGACGGACGAGATTTGAGCAAAGGGGACGAGACGATGAAAAAGCTTTCGATCGCGGTGATCGGCTTCGCGGCGCTGAGCATGGCGGCTCCGGCCATGGCTGCCGATATGGCCGTCAAGGCGCCGCCGCCGGCACCGGTGGTGGCGGTTTACAACTGGACCGGGTTCTACATCGGCGCCAACGGAGGCTGGGGGCAGAGCCACGGTTGTGTCGATTTCTTAACGCCCGCAGGAGCAGTCGCAAGTGGTTGCGCCAATCGCTCCGGAGGCCTCGTCGGTGGACAGATCGGGTATCGCTGGCAAATCAATCAGTTCGTGCTCGGCCTGGAAGCCCAGGGTGATTGGGCCGAGATCAAGAACACACGCGTCAGCGTGATCGATCCGTTGGTCTCGACCACGGGCAAGACCGATGCCATCGGCTTGTTCACGGCCCAGCTTGGTTGGGCATGGAACGCCTCATTGCTCTACGTGAAGGGCGGCGCCGCCGTGACGCGCAATCGCTTTGATATCTTCAACAATGTCACGGGCGTTGGCCTCGCCTCGGCAGGTCACACGCGCTGGGGCGGTGCCCTCGGTGTCGGCTGGGAGTATGGCTTCACTCCGAACTGGTCGGTCGGTATCGAATACGACCATCTCTGGATGGGGCGCGACAACACCACCTTCGCGGCCGGCGTGGTCACGCCCGGCGGGTTCACCCTCACCGGCAGCGGGGTCACCCAGGATATCGACATGGTCACGCTTCGGTTGAATTACCGCTTCGGCGGTTACGGTGCGCCGGTCGCGGCGCGCTATTGATCCAAGGTCTTCCCAGTGAACTCAGGCCCCGGCAATCGACCGGGGCCTTTTTCATGGGGACCGAAAGAAAACGCGCGAATGTCCGGAATCAATTCCTGCGGCGGAGCGCGGAGAGCTGCATCCTGTCGAGCAGGGCGCCGTGATGCTGGTTGTTGTCGAGGAAGCCGATGATGCCGAGCTTGTTCGTCCTGTTTTGCCCGACGGCGCAACCGGCACACCATAGTCCGTAGCCCTGATGGAGCGAAGCGCAATCCGGGAATCCTCGCATCGGATGCGCTTTCCCGGATTTCGCTGCGCTCCATCCGGGCTACGTCTGTTTCCGCGGATGTATCAACGACTTCACTGACGTCACCGGGCGCTGGCCCGGCAATCCGCCTCTACTGTGCATGGGGTTGTTTTCGCAGTTTTGGTTTTGAGAGGGCTATCCAGCCCCGAGCGCGACCGCGACATTGTACGTCACGAGGCTCGCCGCATAGGCCAGCACCCACAGTCCAAAACCGTGCCGGTCCCAATGGGCGATGTTGACGTCGAGATAGGTCTTCGTCACCTCCGCCGAGCGCACGCCGCCGAGATAGCGGGATACTTCGGGATCGAGATGCAGGGCGACGAGGTCGGAGAGGTGATCTTCGTTCAGCCTCTCGGCCGTCAAGCTCTCGGTGCTGAAGTTTTCCATGGAACTCGCCATCGGTTTCAACAATTCCGCTCCGACATCCGTCCCTTTGATCCGCCCGGACACGCGTGGCAAGCGCCTCTAAATCATAGTCGAACCAGCGAGTCATCCCGCCAATGAGTTCGTCAATCCTCACGGATTCTAACACAGCTTAACGAGCAATCTCCGCTGCGTCTGGTAAATGTCGGAGCATGGAAGCGGCCAGCATTTCGAAAACGCGCGATTATCGACGGGAGATCGTATGATGTCCAAGACGCAGATCGAATTGGAGCCGGGGCCCGCGAGCGTGTCGCGCCGCGGCTTCGTGGGAGGCCTGTCGGCGGGCATTCTGGGTGCGGTCGCAACCGAAGCCGCCGGTGCCGAAACGCTGGCTGACGTCCCTGATCGCGGGCCCGGTGCTGATCTGAGCGGGCACAGCGAACGTTCCCGTTTCGTCAAGATCGACCGCATTCCCGAATCCTCGCCAGGCAAGCGCAATGTCGATCCCGGTGATGCCATCAATTCCAAGACGCCGCATCAGAAGCTGGTGGGCAACATCACGCCGACCGACCTGCATTACGAGCGCAGCCATTCCGGCGTGCCCGATATCGATCCCGCGCAGCACCGACTGCTCATCCATGGCCTGGTGCAAAAGCCGCTGGTCTTCAGTGTCGACGATTTGAAACGGATGCCGTCGGTCACGCGCGTGGCTTTCATCGAATGCACCGGTAACGGATGGGAAAACTGGAAGAAGGCCGATCCCGATCTCACGGTGCAGAACACGCATGGGCTCGTTAGCACCAATGAATGGACCGGTGTACCGCTCAAATTCCTGATCGACCTCGTCAGCAAGGACAAAGGCTCGAACTGGATGCTCGCGGAGGGGGGCGACGGCGCCGGAGTCGATCGCAGCATTCCCCTCACTGACGAGATCGTGAACGAGGCCTTCGTCGCCTACGGGCAGAACGGTGAGCCGCTGCGGCCCGCGCACGGCTTTCCGATGCGGCTGGTGATGCCGGGCTTCGAGGGCAACCTCAACATCAAATGGCTGCGCCGCCTCAAATTCGGCACTGAGCCGTGGATGACGCGCTGGGAGACCGCTCGCTACACGCAGCTGCTTGCGAACGGCAAGGCTCGGCAGTTCCAACTGAGGATGGAAACAAACTCCGTCATCACCCAGCCCTCGGGCATGATGCAGATCCAGCCGGGTTACAATTGCATCTCCGGCCTCGCCTGGAGCGGCCATGGCAAGATCGCCAGGGTTGAGATCTCGACCGACGGCGCGAAGACCTGGAAGCAGGCACAATTGAGCCAGCCGGTTTTGTCCAAGGCGCAGGTACGCTTCCAGATGGATTGGGTCTGGGACGGCAAGCCGACCGGAATCGTCAGCCGCTCCGCCGACGACCAGGGCAACGTTCAGCCGGATCGGCAGTCCTTCATCGCCGCGATGGGGAGCAATGCGCTGTTCCACTACAACGCCCAGCAAACCTGGAGCATCGACGAAGCCGGGAGGGTCCGCAATGTCCTCGCTTAACAAGCTGGTTCTCGCAGGTATCCTCACCGCCGGCCTGCTTGCGGCGCCTGCGCTGGCATTCGATTTTGGCCGTCCCGCGACACGGGACGAGATCAAGCTTTGGGACATCGACGTTGGGCCTGACGGCAAGGGGCTGCCCGAGGGCAGCGGCACGGTCGCGCAGGGTAAACAGATCTTTGCGGACAATTGCGCGGCCTGTCATGGTGACAACGGCCAGGGCGGCATCAAGGATCGTCTCGCCGGAGGCCAGGGCACACTCGCGTCCGCCATGCCGGTCAAGACCGTCGGCAGTTTCTGGCCCTATGCGACGACGTTGTATGACTACATTCATCGCGCAATGCCGTATCCGACGCCGGGCTCGCTCAGCATCGACGAGACCTATGCCGTCACCGCCTATATCCTGAGCCTCAACGGCATAGTTTCCGCGGACGGCAAGCTCGACAAGGAGAGCCTGCCGAAGATCAAGATGCCCAATCGCGACGGCTTCGTCCCGGAGCCGGAATTCGATCCGGCCAAATTATTCCGCAAGAAGTGAGCGGGTGATCATGAGGCTTCCGGCACTGATCAGGATCCTCGCTCTGGTTGCAGCGACATGCTCATGGGAGACGCAAGCGATGGCCACAGACGGACTCATCACCATCAAGAGTAGTTTTGGACCGGGAGACACGATGAAGCGGCTCGAGGCCGAAGTGAAGGCCAAGGGCCTGACCGTGTTTGCCCATATCGATCATGCCGCCGGTGCTGCCGCTGTCGGCCTGAATTTGCGGCCGACCGATCTCATCATCTTCGGCAATGCCAAGGGCGGCACGCCCTTGATGCAGCAAGCGCAAACTGTTGGCATCGACCTGCCTCTGAAGGCGCTGGTCTGGCAGGACGAGCAAGGCACGACCTGGCTGTCCTACAACGATCCGGCCTATCTCGCTGGGCGTCATGGCGTCGGCGAGCCGGCCAAGGCGGCCGTCACTGCGATGACGGCAGCCCTGCATGCGATTGCGACAAAGGCCACTGCACCGTAACCGTGATGCAACGGTCGCGTGAGGAGAGCTCCATGAACGGCACTGACGGGAAACCGGAATCATCGACGCCGCAAGGCGGCGGGGTTGCCAGATGGCTGGTCATCGCGGTGCTATGCGCGATGCTCGTCGCCGCGAGCGTTCTCGGCTATCTCGGCTGGACCAGCACCGATACCAGCGTCCCGGCGTCGGGCTACATCGCGCTGGTGCTCGGCGTCGTGTTCTCGCTGGTCGTCGGCGTCGGCTTGATGGCGCTGGTGTTTTACAGCAGCCGCAAAGGCTACGATGAGCCCGCGGTGCTGATCCCGGAGCCGGAAAGCGATCCGGACGATGGACGCGGCGACCCGCGCTGACGGGCCGGGGGCAGCGGATCGATGATACTATCCTGCTCCTGTTTTGCCCGACGGGTCAACCGTGGCAGTGCGTAGCCGGATGGAGTGGCGAGCAATCCGGATCCTGTGACGCATGCGCGAGAATCGCGGATTTCGCTTCCGCCTTCGCTCTTCGAGCTACGGCGGACAAGTCGCTCCATCCGGGCTACGGTCGGATGATTTTGCACATGCCTAACCCATTGATCTCACAGCTTCCGTCTACTGTGCATGGGGTTGTTTTCGCAGTTTTGGTTTTGAGAGGGCTATCCAGCCCCAAGCGCGACCGCAACGTTGTACGTCACGAGGCTCGCCGCATAGGCCAGCACCAGCATGTACAGGAACGTCACCGCCATCCAGGTCCAGCTTCCGGTCTCGCGCCGGATCACGGCCAGCGTGGACGCGCATTGCGGCGCGAACACGTACCAGGCCAGCATCGACAGCGCGGTGGCGAGCGACCATTTCGTCGCCAGCACCTGGCCGATCTGCTCGGCTGCTTCCTTGCCGCCTTCGATCGCATAGACGGTGCCGAGGGCAGCGACCGCGACCTCGCGCGCCGCCATGCCGGGGATGAGCGCCACCGCGATCTGCCAGTTGAAGCCGACGGGCGCGAGCAGCGGCTCGAGCGCCTTGCCGATGATCGCGGCGAGGCTGAAGTCGATCGCAGGCTCGGTCGCGCCCGCGGGCGGCTGCGGGAACGAGGCAAGAAACCAGATCAGCACCATCATCGAGAAGATCGTGGTGCCGGCGCGGTGCAAGAACATCTTGGCCCGCGTGTAGACGCCGATCGCGATCGATTTCAGCCGCGGCATCTTGTAGTCCGGCAGCTCCAGCATGAACGGCGCCGGCGCATAGTCGCGCAGCATGAAGAACTTGATCAGGAACGAGACGCCAAGCGCGCTGGCGATGCCGGTGGCGTAGAGGCCGAACATCACGAGGCCCTGGAGGTTGATGAAACCCCAGACGTCCCTGGCCGGAATGAAGGCGGAGATGATCAGCGTGTAGACCGGAATGCGCGCCGAGCAGGTCATCAGCGGCGCGATCAGGATCGTGGTCAGCCGGTCGCGCTTGTTGTCGATCACGCGCGTCGCCATGATGCCGGGAATGGCGCAGGCAAAGCTCGACAGCAGCGGAATGAAGGCGCGGCCGTGCAGGCCGGCGCCGCCCATGATGCGGTCCATCAGGAACGCGGCGCGCGCCATGTAGCCGAAATCTTCCAGCAGCAGGATGAACAGGAAGATGATGATGATCTGCGGCAGGAACACGATGACGCTGCCGACGCCCGAGATCACGCCGTTCTGGAGGAAGCTCTGCAACAGGCCGTTGGGCAGGGTGGCGTGCACGAACTCGCCGAGCGCATCGAAGCCGTTGTTGAGTAGATCCATCAGCGGCTGTGCCCAGGCGAACACCGCCTGGAACATCACGAACAGGATCAGCGCGAGCACGATCAGGCCGCCGACAGGATGCAGCACCACGGCATCGATCCGCGCGGTCCAGGTGTCGGGACGGCTCGGCAGGCTGACGCAGTCGGCGATGATGCGGTCGGCCTCGTGCTGGGTCGCGCGCAGCTCGGAGACGCTGAGCGCGCGCCAGTTGTTCTCCGACGGCTCAGCTGCGAGTTTTGCCGAGATCTCGTCGGTCAGCGTCAGGAGGTCGGCGGTGCCGCCCTTGCGCACCGCGATCGAGGTGACCACGGGCACGCCGAGCTCCTTGGCGAGCCGTTCGACGTCGACAGTGATGCCGCGGCGTGCCGCGATGTCGAACATGTTGAGCACGAGGATCATCGGCCGTCCCGTGCGCTTCAGCTCCAGCAGCAGGCGGATGGTCAGGCGCAGATTGGTGGAATCGGCCACGCACAGCACGAGATCGGGCACGGTCTCGCCGGTGGCCTTGCCGAGCACGAAGTCGCGGGTGATCTCCTCGTCCGGGCTGCGGCCGCGCAGCGAATAGGTGCCGGGCAGGTCCACCACCGAGACCTGGCGTCCCTGCGGGGTGACGAAAAAACCTTCCTTGCGCTCGACGGTGACGCCCGGATAGTTCGCGACCTTCTGCCGGCTGCCGGTCAGGGCATTGAACAGCGAGGTCTTGCCGCTGTTGGGCGTGCCGACCAGGGCGAGATGCAGCAGGGGTGCTTCCATGGAATCACTTATCCGGTCGCTCAGGCGACGATGATGGCCATGGCCTCACGACGGCGGACCGCAATCGTGATGTTGTCGACACGGACGGCGATCGGGTCGCGCCCGACCAGCCCCTCGTGCAGGACCTCGACCCGGGCGCCCTCGACGAAGCCCAGCTCGATCAGCCGGCTCTCGAGCTCGATATCCGAGAGCGCCGAACCCGTGTCCTTGGTGGAGAGGTGCTGAATGACGCCGGTGTAGCCGCGCAGGGCCAGACCCAGCGGCATCTCGGGGCGCGTCGTCTTGGTATCGGTCATGCCCTGTATTTTCAACGCAGGGCATTGAGGTCAAGCGCGCTGGCTCGCAGAAACTGCACCTTAGAGTGATTTTAAAGTGCAGATGGCCGGACGCCCGGCAAAGTGCCCCCGGCGGCTACTCGGCCGGGACCTTGTCCGACTGGATGGCGGCCATGGCGCGGCTCTTGAAGTAGTCGAGCACGAACAGGCGGATCGCGGAGGACAGATTGCCCTGTTGGCGGGCGCCGTCGATTTCGCCGACGAGCTCGGACAGCGTCATGTTGCGCAGGCCCGAGATCTCCTTCATGCCGTTCCAGAACGCCTCTTCCAGGCTGACACTGGTCTTGTGGCCGGCGACCACGATCGATCGTTTCACGACGGGCGACTTCATGACTGATCCTCGCGATCGATCTGATGCTGGTCCAGGTGCGCCTTCGCCTTGTCCGCGAGCGTCTCCTCCGCCGACCGGTCCGCCTTCGTGCGGCCGAACTTCGCCCGGTTGGCGTCCGCCTGCTTCGCCGAGACTTCCCGCTCGGCGCGCTTCCTGAAACGATTCAGGTTGATGACGTTCCCCATGCCGCGTCTCCATCATCCGCTCCTCTTCAGGCTGGATGAAACTTCCAGAAACAAGGCGCCGCGTTGCGCCCCACAAGACTTGATCGCCATTCGCTCGTCCTCGTCAATCGGCCCCTTGGGCCATCAAACGATGAATTTCGCCCGGTGGAGGGCAGAGGGGCTGCGTAACACGCCGCCTCGCCGCAACATTGACGGTAATCAAATCCTGTCCCTTAAGCCTTATATTTATGAGCTTGGCGGCTCCGTATCACTACGGATGACTATCGGAATTCGGAATTCATCCGGGCCGCGTCATTTTCTCCGGCTGCACCAGGCGGTCGAACTCGTCCGCCGAGACGAAGCCGAGACGCAGCGCCTCTTCCTTCAGCGTGGTGCCGTTGGCATGCGCGGTCTTGGCCACCTTGGCGGCGTTGTCGTAGCCGATCTTCGGGGCGAGCGCCGTCACCAGCATCAGCGAGCGCTGCATCAGCTCCTTGATCCGCTTTTCGTCGGCGCGGATGCCGTCGACGCAATGTTCGGTGAAGGAGCGCGCGGCGTCGGCCATCAGGCGGATCGAATGCAGCATGTTGTAGGCCAGCACGGGCTTGTAGACGTTGAGCTCGAAATGGCCCTGGCTGCCGGCGACTGTGATGGCGGTGTGATTGCCGAACACCTGGCAGCACACCATCGTCATCGCTTCGCACTGCGTCGGATTGACCTTGCCCGGCATGATCGATGAGCCTGGCTCGTTCTCCGGCAGGATCAGCTCGCCGAGCCCTGAGCGCGGACCCGATCCGAGCAGGCGGATGTCGTTGGCGATCTTGAACAGGCCTGTCGCGACCGAATTGATGGCGCCGTGCACCAGCACATAGGCGTCGTTGGAGGCCAGCGCCTCGAATTTGTTGGCGGCGCTGGTGAAGGGAAGTTTTGTGATCCCGACCACGTGCTTGGCGAACAGTTTCGCGAAGCGCGGGCTCGAATTGAGGCCGGTGCCGACGGCGGTGCCGCCCTGCGCCAAGGGATGGAGGTCCTTCACCGCGACCTTGAGCCGGGCGATGCCGCTTTCGACCTGCGCGGCATAGCCGGAAAATTCCTGGCCGAGCGTCAGCGGCGTGGCGTCCTGCGTATGCGTACGGCCGATCTTCACGATCCTGGAAAACTCCTTCTCCTTCTTGCGCAGCGCACCGAGCAGCTCGCCGAGGGCAGGGACGAGATCGGCGTTGATGCGGCTGGCGGCCGCGATATGCATCGCGGTCGGAAAGGAGTCGTTCGACGACTGGCTCATGTTGACGTGATCGTTGGGATGCACCGGCTTCTTGGCGCCGAGCTCGCCGCCGAGCAGCTCATTGGCGCGGTTGGCGATGACCTCGTTGAGGTTCATGTTGCTCTGGGTGCCCGAGCCGGTCTGCCACACCACCAGCGGGAAATGGTCGTCCAGCTTGCCCTCGATCACCTCGCGCGCGGCGCGGATGATCGCATTGGCCCGGCGCTGGTCGAGCAGGCCAAGCTCGAGGTTGGACTGTGCCGCCGCGAGCTTGACGATGCCGAGCGCATGCACGAGCGAGATCGGCATGCGGTCGATGCTGATGCGGAAATTCTGGCGCGAGCGTTCGGTCTGCGCCCCCCAATAGCGATCGGCGGGGACCTCGATGGGACCGAAGCTGTCGGTCTCGATGCGGGTCGCGGGGCGGGCGGGGGCGGTCTTCGAGCGGGCAGCTTTGGCCATGAGCACATCCATTCTGCCGCGCGAAACGCCGCGCGGCCTCTTCATGTGCTCTTCTATATAGGGAGTTTGGCCGGGCGCGACGGTCTGGCGCCCAACCTAGATCATTTCTTGCGGAAACGATCGAGCCGCACGACTTCGGCGCCGCCCTGGCTCGGCGGGGTCGGCTCTTCCGCGGTCTCCGCCTGCTCGGTGGCGGGTGCGGGCACCGACAGGGCCGAAGGGGCGGGTGCCGCCGGCAAAGTCTCGGGCGCGACCTCGGCGACATCCGAGGTGTCGAACTGGAGGCCGAACTTCACGGACGGATCGAGGAAGCTCTTGATGGCGCTGAACGGCACGATCAGCCGCTCGGGGATGCCGCCGAAGGACAGGCCGACCTCGAAACGATCCTCGAGCACGGTCAGGTCCCAAAACTGGTGCTGGAGGATGATCGTCATCTCTTCCGGATACTGCGCCAGCAACCGCGATGAGATCTTCACGCCGTCGGCCTTCGAGACGAAGGTGATGAAGAAATGATGCTCGCCCGGCAATCCATGGGACGCGGCGTCGGTCAGCACCTTCCGCAGTACGCCGCGCAGCGCGTCGCGGGCCAGCACATCGTATCGGATATGATCGGTCGCCATGGTGGTCCTGTTGCATTCCAGGAGTTGGGCCCTGCCGGCCCGAC
>Ga0307510_10004241_pt1 | contig 16846 bp, 13 predicted proteins | sample 12_EM_MG_FD_207224 | JGI IMG/M metagenome (GOLD analysis project Ga0307510, IMG submission 207224) | Populus trichocarpa ectomycorrhiza microbial communities from riparian zone in the Pacific Northwest, United States - 12_EM | ecosystem: Host-associated > Plants > Roots > Unclassified | place...
AATTCTTTTGGATTAATATATGTATAGTATAATCCTGAAAAGAATGATGACAACTTTTCCACTATATATTTCTTGCTTGAGACAAGCAATGTAATATAAAGAAATTATGTACCAATCTCATTTATGGCCTCAATATGATAACCATTACAATGTATATTTTTAAAACTAAGTAGATTTTTTTGTGATATTCTAGAAAATAACGTGTCGCTTATAAATAATTTTGCTTCTTTAAGGGACATGGTATGTGCTATATTTTAGCCTTCAATTATATTTTCAACACCAAATATTGTATTAACATTTGCATCAACTAATTTAAGTTGAGAAAAATATGTGTGTTGTTGCAATATCTTCCACACATGAATTCTCACCATTGACTCCAAATAAGTTCATATTTATTTAAAATAAAAATAAAATAAATAAGAATTATAAATACAAAACAAGAGTTTTATTTTAGTTATTTATTTAAAAAGATAATACTTTGCATGAAATACAATATACCAAATTGAAAGATAACACACTAAAAGTTAAAACTATCCTACCAAAAAAACATACTAGATAACTTTTTTAATATATAAAATATTAACCAAGATGAATTTTTTTATTTTTTATGAAACGATTATTTGTTTCCATCAACATTTTCAAAGAAGTCAAAAGCATCAAAGTGTATCCCAACAATTATTTTATGTATTTTTTTAGGGTTTATTTTGTGAATCTCTCTTCTTTCCACACTTCTCATTATTTCTTAACTTCTTAAAATTCTAAGTTGTTATGAACACCATGAAACTCAAAGTTATTATAGCCACAAATGGCCACTCTCACAGTCATAACTATGACCACATCCACGACCATGCTCACGATAATAAGATATTATAGTATTCACTTCAAGGGATGGCTCTAAATGAATTGATCTTAATTGATAATTTTTTTTTAATCAAAAGCAGCAAGAAAACATGATATCAAATTAGGATATTTCATAGAACTATGCTTATGGTATTCTTGTTGTAGGAGCATATTAGAAGCGTGAAAAATAGTTTTAGTTTTCTCCAGCAAGCCTTCCTAGCCATATTTCTTTGTATAATTTTAATTGAGAATTGATTCAAAATACTTTGATTTTATAATCTTGCAACTACAAGTAAATCCATTCACAACGAGCTCATGAAATTATTATTTTCTTATGATGATCACTCCTTTCTTTTAAATTCTTAGTTGCAAGGTATTCAATTTTTAATTCGTGATAGAGATGGTGACATCATTAGTTTAACACGATATTTTTCTTTAAGATTCATAGCATCTAGATAAATTTCAGCATTAACAGTCCATAGAAAACAATTTTTACTAGATATATCAAAGCAGCAAACTCAAGCTTTGTGAGATTTAACATTACCGAGCTAGTAGATGATAATTTTTTTTAATAGTTATCAATTATAGTAATGTGTCAGACTGGCAAAAATATAAATCATATTATAAAAACATTGTGTAATAATAAGATCTAAGATAATTGAGAAAATTTTAATTTAAAAACAATAAGAATTAAAAGTTAGGTGAAGATTACGAATTTGAACCACATGAACCAATATTTTCTTTATCCAAGCACACATCTTCATTATTAAGGGTCTGTTTGGTATTGTGGTAGCAGCTGTGGTTCAAAATGCTTTTTACTTAGAAATGCATTAAAATGATGTTTTTTTTATTTTTTAAAAATTATTTTTGAAATCAGTATATCAGAACGATCTAAAAACATAAAAAAAAAAAAAATTTAAAAGCACGTGGCAACCGCATTCCCAAACGGACTCGAAAAGTCACATATGCAAAAACACTACAAGACATATAACAACAATACATTTAAACTATATATAATATTCTTCATGAATAAAGCCATATTTGAGAGACTTAATATAACGAATATTTGTCTTCTTCGAGAGATGAAAGAAATCATATAAATTTATCTTAACCGGGAGACTAAAAATCACAAGAACTTGTTTTGACACCAATCTTACAAACAAAATGAAATTAAGATTGGTTTAAAATTGAGTATAAAATCAACCAAGAAAAGACAACTATTAATGTCAAAATCCAACGCAGTATGAATTGATAGGTTATGAAAAGCTCGCGAAGACTCTGTCTTTAATGCTACTGATTGGTCTTCCTGTCAGATTATTTCAAAAGAGCTTTTGATCAGCAGCATGAATTTGAAAGTTGCAGCCTCCTCCTTCTAGCTCTCATCAAATCAGGATACAGGTACACCTCCACTATTGCTGCCGATGATATGACAACCTCCCCCACCGGGAATCTTAAGGATAAATCTTGACGGGGGCTTCTGATCCTATTTCTTGAGAAGGAGCCCGTGGTGTGATCATGGCAGACATGAACGGCACGGTGATCAACGCTGAATGTGCTCATCGACCACTACAACATGCTTTAGATGCCACGGTTGTTGAAGATTTTGCACCCCGGGAAGCTTACACACAGCTCACTCCTGCCAACAAGTGTTCTTTGATGGTAATGCCTAGTTGTTAATTGATGTCGTTTGCAACAAGCACCGAGGCTCACTCCATCCTTCTAGACACTGTCAGGAATATCAGAACTCCTAGTTTTATTATCTCTTTTCATTTTATGGAGAGGTTTTGTAATTAAGATGTCTTAATATAACATGAAAAGTCTTAATAGATCACATTGATACTCTTGTCTGTTGGGTTTGAGATAATTCGGAAGATCTCAACGAATTCCTTTTTAATTCAACCTGTCTATGTTAAAAGAAAGAAAGAAAGAAAGAAGGAAAAAAAATCTATTGAGAATTCGATGAACATGCAAAGATGATAGAGTATATAAAAAGATAGTGTTTGGTATGCTGTAAAATAATGAACTTAGATATGATAATTTTTTTTGTGAGATTGTTTGATACATCTTCGGATAATACAAAAATATATTTTTTCATGTTCAAGGTTGTTCAAATGCAGAAATTTTAGTCTCACTAAAAAAAATAGGACAAGTTTGTCTAATTTTCTACATAAAAGTTAATCTAGTTGATCTGAGTCAACATAAAATAAAAATAATTAATATTATAGTTTTAAAACCCAACTAAGAACTGATCCGAGGCAAAACTTGAGTCACTAGTCGAGTTGACAATTGATCCAGGTAAGCGTTAGGATAAAAATAATTATTATCATAATTTTAAACTCATACCGGAGGTCGACTCAAGGCCAAACCAAGATCACGAGTCGAGTTGACCATTGACTCAGGTCAATGTAAGGATAAAAATGATTATTATTATAGTTTTAAAACTCGACTCAGGGGTCGACTCGAGGCTAGGTACAAGTCCAGTTGACCATTAACTTGTGTCAATGTAAAGATGTAAATGATTATTATGATAGTTTTAAAATTCGACTCGGGAGTCGACTTAGGAACATGCTCAGGTCACAGGTCGGGTTGACCATAGACCCGAGTCAATATAAGGATAAAAATATTTATTATCATAATTTTAAAACCTTACTCGGGGATTGAACCAAGACCAAGTTTGGGTCATGAGCCAAGTTGACCGTTGACTGGAGTAAACATAAAGATAAAATGGTTATTATCATAGTTTTAAAATCCAATTAGAGGGTCAGCTCGAGACAAGACCCAAGTTTTATAAGTTGGGATGGTCAAAGGTTGAAGATTGAGGTTGATTCTTATTAAAACTTGAAAAAAAAAATTAGTATTTTAAATTGATTTGATTTATTAATATTAAAAATAAATTTTAAGAAATAAAAAAAATATTATTTTAATATATTTTTAATATTATTACTTTTAAAACAGTAATAAATAAATAAAATCAGGACAAATGAGGAAAACAATAGTATAGTCGCTTTTATTAGCTGATTCGTTTCTTGTCTGGTTGTGTTCTGGCCCTTCTGGGTAACCCCACACGCACTCTCTCTCTGTCTCACTCTGGTTATTGCAAAGCAGAAGCTTTCGAAAAGCCTTCATTTCTTCATCTTTATTATTATTATTATTATTATTACTATTACAATATATTTATCCTGTCATTACTCTTTGATGGTAAGATTATCCTATATTCACCTGCCAAATGCCACCTTTGCTTGCATACACCAAGATTTCATTTAAAACAATCAGCAAAAAACAGCAATCGATTAAGGGGTTTTTATGCCTTTACCCTGCCTGAAAATACTGCATCTCTCTCACTAAAATGGAAAAAAACTAAACCCCATTTGTTTCCTAGCTGTACCTCTTCAATGTACCCCCTTTTCCATTCTCATTTCTCACTGTTTCTCCGGCTGCTTTTCCTTCTATAAAGCTCAAACAATCACACCTCAACCAAACTCCATTGCCATTTTGCACTTGCTTTTTCACGTTTTTAGGCAGAAAAGAAACCTGGGTTGTTGTTCTTGTCAAACTTGAGGTGGGTTTTTATGATTATTTTACTGTAAAGGTGTCCTCTTTGAAATGAGTAAACACAAAGGTACAAAATTGACAATGTGGGTTTGTTTCTTTTTTGGTTTTGTTGGCTAGAAAAGTACAAAAATGAAGAGTAGGAGAATGTTTAGAGAGGGACACAGGAGGAGTCCTAGGATATCTGCTTTGGATGTGTGGAAGGCTCAGCCACTGAGTAGGACCACTGTTGCTAAAAAAACTAGGCTTAGTAGGAGCATTACAAGCACTAGTACCAGTACTGTTGCTAAGGTACAAGACAAGGAGTTGGAGCAGCAAAAGGAGAACCAACCTGAGGGTCCAGCCTGTAGGACAAGGGCAAAGAAAAAGAGGAAGCTTAAACCACTTCAAGATGTGGCTTCTACTCCCAATGCTCAACAGGTTTTACTTCTCTGCCTGCCTCCATTCCTTTTTTACTTTTATTTGTTCATTTATTTATTCAAGGTTGTTGGAGTGGTGGGGTAATAACAATCAGCTTCATCAAATTCATTGTTTTATGGAAATAATAATCAGTGATGAGTATTTTTGCTGGTTTCCTGCTCACTATAATTTGAGTTGTTCACGCCCAATTGTTCTTTTATTTGGGATCTAACTTCTAAGCTGTTGGGTGGGTTTTAAAGAGGGCTCCTAATATGGGTGAAAGTGGATGACTATTACATAAATTCATGAGAAGAATTTGTGTTGTGCAGTTGGAAATAGCAGTTGATTGACCCCACCCAACATTTCAGCTCAAGTGCAGCATATGGGTTTACATGATCATCACTATCTTTTTTGCTTTCATTGTAATTCTTAAGGCAGTGGGGCTCCTTCAGGATTTTTTCTCTTCTCTCTTCTATTCCTTTCATTCTTCTTTGTCCAAACCTCCAAAGGGAATTGTTTACATTGTGTTCAAATTGAAAAAGCCTTCCACTTTACCATGACATGCAGAACCTGTTCCTATAGATTGGTAGTAACTAACCAGTAATTTGTGGTTGTCATTATGTGCTTGAGCTTGCCGTTGCCTCTTGGTCTCTCCTCGTGGCTCAAGAGGTTGTATAGATTGATAGAAAGTCTTCATTGTTCCCTGAGTTTGGTTTCAGGAGCCCAAGTCAAGTGATGAATCAGATGAAAGAGAACTAAGTCAAAAAGATCATCCAATCAATAGTGGTAAGCCTTTTTGCTCCGTTAAAATGTAATTGCAAACTGCAGATTTCGGTGACACTGACATCGTATTTCACATTCCTTATTGGACCAGATGAAGCCATTTTGCAGAAAAAAGATGGCCCAAAACAGAAAGGACAAGCTCATTCTCCAGGTTACCTTCCTTCTTCTTTTTTTAATTAAATTTGTAATCAGATCTCCAAGTTTCTCTGTTTGTGACTCTAGTTGTTCTCCTGGATCAGATCAACCATCTAGTTTTTCATGTACATCATGGGTGCCAGAAAAACGAATACTTGAGCATATCGTTGACATATTACAGAGGTGGATATTTTTCTGAAGTATTTATATCATTTAAGTTACTGAGGAATTCTTGTATGCATCAAGTACTTAACATCATCAGTAATTCGCAATTATAGTTTCCTTTCTCGTGTCTTTTGCAATTGGTGCAATGACACAGCTGTTGAAGTTCTTGCTGAGGGGTCCATTGCAGGTTGAAAACAGTTTCCTTTCTTGTTCTGACTTTTGTTTCTTATTTTTCCATCTCTTAGGAGAGATACCCATGAAATATTTGCAGAACCAGTTGACCCAAATGAGGTTGGTAATGATCAGAAGTTTCCTTACTTATCAAGAATGTTATCCTTTCTTGTTCATTGTATTTATGGAATCGCTGCTAATAAGGTTGAGGAGTATTATGAAATCATCCAAGAGCCTATGGATTTCGGCACCATGAGGGCTAAACTTCATGAAGGAATGTATAAAAGTCTTGAACAATTTGAGGTTTGCTCCTTTATCAAGCATTAATTCTCTATTTATGATTTTGAAGGTACAATTGTTTTACAGTGTTGATGTGTGAACCATGTAGCTTCCAGACAAGAAACTGCTATTCTTCCCTTTTCTGATTACAAAATTTTTAACTGTTATGCAGCATGATGTGTTTCTAATATCCGGAAATGCAATGCACTTCAATTCCTCTTCCACCATTTATTTCAGACAGGTATGATTATCTACTACCTGTCAAACAACTCAATCATATTCAAAGAATTCTGTGTAGATAAATTATGAATTTTTGACCTCCAACTGAACGTCAAAGCTTGGTTTTTACAGGCTCGTGCCATAGCTGAATTAGCTAAGAAGGTTTTCCATGTTCTGAAAACTGATCCTGATAATTTTGAACTGGAATTCTCGGGGACAAGACGACGAAGTGGTAGAAGGCCCCAACATGAAGTCAAGGGTTCAACTTATAGCCCATCCCTTAAGGTTGCGAGGAGTTCAAAATCCAGCAATACCAATACTGCAGTTCATGTATCCCCGAAACCCACCCCATGTTTAACAAGTTGTTCATCAAGTCTAAAAAGAGCGATCCGAGTGAACTCTGCATGCTTGGGCATCACTACGCATTCTGATGCAAGAGATGATGAAGTACTTTTTGGTAAGAAGTGAATTCTGTTCTGACCACCTCAAAATCAAATTTCTTAAGGTCTTGTTTTAGGGAAGGGCAGATCCAACATGCACAAAGTATGTTAAAGGTTAATCTAGAAATTTCAGAAATTGCTTTGGAAAATGCTGTTTATAGAGCCACATAGTCTATGGAGTTCTCCATATGTGATTTGTCCATTTTTTAATATATGGAATCCATATCATTAAAGGTAGGAACTCTCTTTTTGTCCAGAAGGAGCTCTCCTTGTGGGTTGTCATACACTTAACTGACTTGCATTCACTAAATTAAAGGGATTCACTAGGTTAATGATTTTATCCTCTTGACATGAGATCATAGTTGGATCTGCTCCACAAGGGAAAAGCCTAGATTGTTCCCACTACACAATTGGTTGTTTAGATTGTGCAATTTTGAAGGTTTCAAACTCTCAAGAATAATGAACCTGTGGTCTGTGAGGCTCTTCAATGTGGATTGTACACAAATGGATGGAGCCATAGGCTCTAACAATAGGGACACAGAAATGCAGAAAATTTTCGTTCTCTTCATGAAGTTGAATTGTGCAAATTTCATAACATGTTTTAATTAGCTCTTCTTCAACAGGTTCTGGAGATGGTAAAAGATTTGGTTTTTCTGAAACAGATAGGCGCTCTACATATAAGCCATGGATGTCGTTCCTTGATGAGAGCTATCCAATTATTTCATCAATTTATAGTAATTCAAAGCCACTAGTGCACGTAAGTGACTTACCTGAGAGAACAGTTCTGTTTTCTATCTATGCTTCCTGATATCATGAATTAGTAGATACTTCATGAGAGATGACACTATGTTCTCTCATGGTGTAGGTGAATCAGCAGGAAATTGCCTATCATAAAAGCTTATTCTTGTTTGTTAAAGACGTAGGACCAACTGCCCAAATGGTTGCCAAACGCAAGTTAGATGGATGGCCGACTACCGCTGCCAATTTTCCAACTCCAGGTTCAAACTTTTGGCTTCAGTCTCCAAACTGTCAAACTTCTGCGGCATCAACCTCTGCACAGTGTCCACCTACTCTTGATGCTACAATCACAGCTGCATGCCAAAATGTAAGCCGGGGTGACAGAATAGACATGTTTGATGTCGATAAAGGAGGTGTTGCTTATGCTGGTAACGACTTTGGCATTCATGGAACTTCAGAGAAAGTGGCACCAAATGGTAATTGTTACAGTAACTTTGGTTCCATTGGCAGTGATGCTTCCTTTTGTAATGACACGGATGTTGCCAGTGTCTCAAGGAATGAAAAGCCTCGCCAAAATCAAAATAGAGGCCTTCAACAGGGTTCATATTCTCCTGTCGCTGATGCCAGAGATCTGAATCTTTTAGCTGCTGGTTCAAGTAAAAAGGATAATGGATCGGCAATGCATAAACTGGAGAGAAGCAAGATGGATAACAAATCACAACCATCGGATTCAGGTTTCAAGGGTGTTAGGTCAAATGCTTTGGAAAGCAGGTTGAGTGATACTTACAGTTTATCACCATCTTCATGGCCCCTAAAGACCACTGGCATGTCAAGTTTTAATCGACATATTGGCAATACACATAGTCCAAGTACACAATGTCTGAGAGGTGACGATCAAGCCCCAGCTGCTCAAGTTCCAAATCATGGACTTGGCAGTTCGTCCGAGACAATTCAGGACTTGAAACCTAGCGAACAATTGACACCTGTTTCTGGCCATTTCATCTTTGATCTGCCATTTTTTAAGACACAGCTTGACCAGATAAATTCTCCGGAGCAGAATAGATTTTTGCAGCATGGTTCAGGTATGCAGGGATCTTTTCCGAACAGAATAGGTGAGACTTACAATGATAGCCGTCCACACTCCTCGTTGAATACTCAGCATACTAACTTGGCTCTGCAGCTGTAACATAATGGCACTAAAACATGAAGAACTCATTGGCAGGAAACATGTTTTACTTCTTGTGCATATAATGCTAAGGCCTTGCATCAAAAAAGGGTCCTTTGTTGTAAAAGAAGGCAGTGATTGCAGCCTCGTAGGAATTGCTTTGTAATTAACTATGATTATACATTGGTTGTTAAGAAAGACGTAAAGCAAATCTCGTAGTTTATCAAGCAAGCATCCATTTCATCCTTGGTTTGAACTTGGATTAATCTTATGGCAAGATAAAGAACTTGAGAATATGCTGTCAAAAACTAGAATCCAATCTCGGGGCTCCGGTCTGAACTAGTAACTTTTACAATAATAAAAAAAAAGGGCTGCATAAACAAAGTATAAAGAGAAGGCAAGCCCGTCAACGAAGAAATAAGATAGGTGAGACTCGAACAAAAAATCATAACTGGAAAGTTGCGCTGATAGACAGGCAGGCAAACAGTTGGACTAGTTTCTTCTTACAAGTGTGAGTTTTCTTGAAAAAAGCAAAGGGAGAAGATGAATCTTAAGCCTCCCACATTAAGTGTTCAAAATATGTAGCACAGTCATACATCATTTTATTTTATTTTTAACCTAACAGTATCTTTGGACCAGCAGTAGATCAAGATTAAATTCCATTCCTACAATTTTTATATGGGGTATCCACACCCGAACTAGGGCATTCACAAAACTAAGTAGACTAAGTAATTGTATATTTGGAAGGAGCATAGCCGCCAGTCAATGCAAACCATTGGATCATGATAACATGAAAATATATGTAAGTGTATCTTAAGAGGATACAAGTGGTGTCACATTAGCATTCCTCATGGTAAATGTCTTGTATAAAAAACAAAGTAAAGGTTCGTTGGACAAATCCAAAAACAGAGAGACGGTTGTGGGCTGTGGTGATCTTCCTCTTCCTTGATCACCACCTCTACTTGTCATCGTGGCGGTGGGGGTGGCTGTAACGGCCAAGAACAAGTTATTATCATTAATAAAAAGAGATGGCATATAGGAGAAGACATGGAATTACCAGGACATCAACATTCAAAGAAGAGATTCATCACCCACCAGAACAAGACAACCACCATGAAAACATCAACAAAAATACTAATATCAATGACGACACTTTTCTTATAACATCTTCTTCATCTTCATCTCTGGCTGCTCAGGCTATTAGGGCATCTGCTGCTCATCGTGAATCATCCCTTTCTTCTGCATATGCTGGAGATTCTATCCCTCGGAGATCTAAGGTCTTCTTTATGTCTTTTTTTTTCGTGTTATCAAGAACCCAATTTCGTTCTTTTGTTTCTGTTTCATTTAGGATTTTTATCTGTCAAAAATGAACATGGATCTCGTCTTATCTGCATCTCTAAATTGATCTTATCAATATATTTTCAATCCATGATTACATACTGAATTGGTTTTGATCACTGCTTCAGTTTTGTATCCTTTATTTTTATGCATATTAAATGTTGACAATGAATTTGCAGTTATTCAATAATGTTAGAAACGTTGAAGATTTTATAGTATTTTTCGCTAGGATTCAATAAATTTGATATGCTTTTAGTCTCTAAGCTTTCCTTCTTGGTTTGGCAAAAATTCAGGAATTGATAATATATACTTAGGGTTAGGGGATTTCAAACTAGATAATCATGCATCCAGAGCCTAAATCTTTGAGTTTTTTTTGACTGGATTTATGCCCTTGTTGGCATGATTGTACATATTGGAGTCTAGAACGATTACTATAGAAAGATGACGGAATTGGTTTGCATGTCTTTGCATTACTAGCTTTACTGCACATAATTCGTACCCTGTAAATTTGATGAGGCATGATGCCTGAACATCTAGGTGTTTGATGCATACGAGGACAAACCGGGAACAAATGATTCGAAAGGGTTTTGGGGTGTCCTTGCTCGGAAAGCAAAAGCGATTCTCGAGGACGATAATATGTCTCAACAATTTGAAACACCAGAAAGATCAAGGTTCCAGATGCCAGATTCCTCTGCAGGTGGTCAGGTGATTACCAAATTAACATTTGAGTCCCACTTATTGCAGTGAAGAAAATCGGAGAATAAAAGGGCAAGTGTCATCGATTGATTGTTGTAATATTTTACAGTATTCATACCGGACACCTGAGGGCTTTAGGAAAATGGATAATCCTGCAATACGAAAGGGCTTGGATAAGATTACATCTTCCCTTAATCAAATTGGTGACACCTTTGAAAAGGCTTTCGAGGTAAGATGTTTTGCTTCCTTTGCAACTCTAGGCAAACTTATCCATTGTGTTCACTGTACAACCTGTTTTAGTTCCTGATCCTACTTGATGAGCTCATTGATTGCATATCTATATCTTGAGCAAAGCATCTAAAGGGTTTTTCTTTCCCTACTTTCTTCCATTTTTAACCTGTGGACAATCCTCTAACATGGCCATTGATGTTTAGGTTCCATTTCTATTGCTGAGATTATGGTAGTAAACCCAAGTCTCTATTAAAAATAACGGTTAGCAATTAAATTGAATGTTGTTAATTAGTGATCAGATTTTCTGTGAGAAGGAGAGTTTGAATTGATCCAGTGTCAGATTTTTTTCTACTCTTCTTCTTTTCTGAAATACTGAATTAATAAGGTAGATTCCAGAAGAACTGATAAAATAAGTTCTAATGATGCTAACAAGTATGTTTGCAGATTTGCATTTCTGGATGAATCCGTCATACATTTAAAACTTATCAATTATATAAATTATATTTTATTGCTTCAATATCTCTACTTATTTTCCAGGAAGGTCGCACTATTGTGGAAAATAAGACAGCAGATATCATCCAAGAAACTCGCAAACTGCAAATAAGGCGAAAAGGTCCCGACGCATACAATCAAAGTCCTGGTGCAAATAGTTCATGGATGCAACAACAGACACAACCTCTGAACCATGAAAATCAACTGAAGGCATCTCGCGACGTAAGGTGGCAACTTTGTATTTGTGGGTCACTGGTTCATGTGGAAAAGTTTTAAATGCATTAATTTGGAAATCGAATAAGATTTAAGCTCTCAACTAACCTATTTAATGCTGCTATGCAGCATGTCACTAAATATGGAGGTCTCTATATACAAGATAGATTATTGTGGCTGTGTGAAGAATATGATTTTTTTTTGGTCCCCATTTGTCGACTTAGATTTTAGCCTATGGCTTGGCCAAAGTAAGGCTTTCTGTAATCGCGGTTGTGAACTGACTCGGTTTGCAGCAATTTTAGAATATGTTAAGAACAGGATAGGAATCGTATCATCAGTATTCACTCCAAATTATTAGCTTCAGCAAAAGACAGTTGTGAGCCTATTTTCAATCTCCTAACTGGTGAAATGAATGATTAGCCTTCTGTTCACAGGTTGCAATGGCTACTGCTGCCAAAGCAAAACTTCTTCTTCGGGAACTAAAAACGGTTAAAGCAGACCTGGCTTTTGCTAAACAAAGATGTTCACAGCTGGAAGAAGAGAATAAAATGCTTCGGGAGAGCCGTGAAAAGGGCAGCAATGTTGACGATGATGATCTGGTAATGCACTCTTGTACTTCATTGTGTTTTTATCTCACAAGGTTCTCTGTGTAGGACCAATGCATGCTGTTCGACCTAATTTTGTAATCTATGCTCTCTTTGTATTGTTTTCCGCTAGCTTCTGTATCTGCAGGATGCTTTGATGAATCTTTCTTCTTTAGCTGTTTTAAACTGGAGGAGACAATTGTGACAGTCTATTGATTACTATTTGATTTACATATTTGCTATGGCAGATCCGCCTTCAACTGGAGACACTTTTGGCTGAGAAAGCTCGTCTAGCACATGAGAATTCTGTGTATGCTCGCGAGAACCGCTTTCTGAGAGAGATTGTTGAATACCACCAACTTACAATGCAGGATGTTGTTTATTTGGACGAAGGCAGTGAAGAAGTTACCGAAGTCTATCCCTTTACGAAGATGCTTTCTGTTTCTCCACCTTCGCCCACCTCACCTTCTGACACCACATTAAGTTCACTATTGGAAAAGGAAATCTATCCCGTCCCTGACCTCCCGCAAGAAACACAGGAGGTTTCAGAAAGTGATGTCCCACCAAATGCAGGTATACCGGCACTCAAGGAAGAAGAAGAAGAAGAAGATACAGGAAGCGATGCCCCCCAAGGTGCAGGTTTACCTGCACTGAAGGAAGTAGAAGATGCAAGAAGCGATGCCCCCCCAAGTGCAGGAGTTCCTGTACTCAAGGAAGTAGAAGATACAAGAAGTGATGCCTCCCCAGGTGTTGGTATCCCTGTACTTGAGGAAAAAGAAGAGGAAAAAGGGATCCCTTCAAACAAGGAAGAAGAAGAAGAAGAAAAATGTACTTCAAAGTCTGCAGTGCATGAGGAAAAAGCTAAAACACCCTCAGCATCGTATGGCGTAAATAAGTAGTCCTATTCATCTCTGGCATGCGGTAGTCTTGACTCAGATTGGGTTTCTTACCGTTTATTTCTTGGTTGTGTTTGATAAAGCCAAGGTTTTTGGGGGAGATTTTTTTTCTTGGGCAAACATTCTTTAATGTTTTATGAATGTAATTGTTTATGCAATTGCGTATTTGTTATCAAATAAAAAGTCTGATTTTCCTTTTCCAGATAACAAACTTGAAATTAGAAAATTGTTTGATCTATGAAATATTAAAATCAAGTGGTTGCTGTGCATCACAGGGTCCATCATCTACTAATGGCTCTCGGCAGGTCAGCAATAATTCTGTGCCCTGTCCCCGTGCGCTTGAATGTTCGTATAGTTCTGTTTATTTTTGTATTTTAAAAGTATATATAAAATATTTAAATTTTTTTATTTTAAATTAATATTTTTTTATATTTTTAGATCATTTTGATGTGCTGGTATAAAAAAAATTTTAAAAAATAAAAAAATATTATTTTATTACATTTCTAAATAAAAAACAATTATAATTACAAACTCAAATATACATAGAATGAGGTTACGCTCACATGCTATGCGGGCTTTGTCAATTCACCAATTTTAGAGAGAAAAAACCAGATTTTGGCCTAGACAATGAGTTAGTCGATGAGTTAGTTGGTCTACCTTGAATGTTGTTATGTTAATATTTATACAATGGTATCTATAATTTATTTTAATCAAACTTGGTTTTAATTAAATAATGATTAAACCTTCCAACTCGATTTGATCACATTAATTCAATTCCCACTTAATTTAAAATATGCACTTTAAGTTGGTGAGAAAAAAAATCATTATAATGATAATAGCATATTGAAGCTTTAGTCAATTTCTTTAAGCGCATACTTCAAATTTTTAAATTCACAATCAAAATTATTCTCATTGCTAAGAATCACGTTGATAATGTTGAACATATTTTTTAGTCAATTTTTTTTATATGATCCATTGTGAAGCATAATTAAGGTAACTAGTTAAAAAAACCTAAAACTCCTTGGAAAACTTTTTTTTTTTTTTGAATTCAAGGAAACCTCATCCTCTGGAAAGCGCATTTTGTAGGTCCAGGTAAGCGAGTAAAACTCCGGTTGTCCCAAGTTCTTACAAGAGGTGCATGCATTGACTCGAACTCGAGACCTGCTGTGCAGATCTCAAGCCTTTTGTCATCGCGCCACGCCCTTTGGGGACTCCTTGAAAAACACTATAGCTCCAAAATGTAATAATTGTGTTTTTGCCTCTCCACTCATAAACCTTAACATTGGCTTCTCAAGACATTTAAGTCTTTTTACGTGACCCATTTATCATTATCAAATTGTCCAAGAACAAATAAGTCTTTTCCCTTCTTGATTGCACAATGAAATAACCAAAATATTTTTAGAAACAAAAAATTTAAATCTAGCATCTAGGAGCATTTTTGTATTTTTATAATGGTATTTCTATTATTATAATATCAACTAAGGGGTAATTTGATATTTGACCAAATATAAAAAATAATAAACAATTAAAATGCATAGTAAAATAACAAAAATACTCTTAAAAGCAAAAGATTTAAACTTAAAGTTGACTTTTTGGTCTTTTCATAATAGTTTTTGAGTGATTATTAAATCAGCTCAAGGGCAATTTAACATTTGAATAAATAAAATTAAAAAAAAAAAGAACAGGCACATGCGAGGCACCTGAAGGTTGGGTGGGAGACGCCTACACCCTTCAGATGGCGCGTGTGGAGTCTCAAGGCCTCCAAAAATGTCAATCCACCATGTTGTTGTAAGTGTCACAATATCATGTTCTCTTTAGAGTGGCACATGTCGTCATTGGTGGTTCAGCTAGTTGTAAATTGATTTTTTTTTCTTTTCTCTCTCTTTCCCTGAAAATTATAGCTTGACCCTCTTTATTGTATGTATTTCAACTCTAGTCCTTATTCTTTTGATTTCTAATTTTTATTCTTGGCATTTTTGTATAAGTTTCTTTGTTTGCAATTTCGTCCACAAATTCCAATTTGACATGTATTGTTTTTTCCAAGTTAGTCCTTATTCTTTGGTTTTAAATTTTTTTTCCTTTGTCCTTTTCTAAAAGTTTTATTTGTTTTCAATTTCATTCTTGAATCCAAATTTATGGTATTATATTTTTAAATTGTCCTTATTATTTTGATTTCTAATATTTTTTGGCCCTGTTATAAAAGTTTAATTTATTTTCAATTTCATCATTCGATCTAAATTTATGATATATTATTTTTACTGATTTGGTCCTCTTTATTTTTTTATTTTTTTAAAGTGATTTTTCTTTTCAATTTCACCCTTCAATCAAAATTTTATTTTTATTTTCTAATGTCAATTTTGATCCTCATTCTTTTGATTTTTGTTTTGTTCCTTTTGCTAAATTGTTTTTTCTTTTCAATTTCACCATTCAACCCAATATAAAATTTATTTTGTATTCCAGTTTTGATCCTCATTCTTTTAATCACTATTTTTATCATTCTTTTGTATAATTGAAATTATTTTTTAGGAATTGGGTTTATGGTTTTTCAAATAGGATATTTCGGATCTAATGACCTGGATCACGAGTTTGAAAAGTTAATAAGGGTTAATATTTATTTTTTAAAATAAATCAGCTTTATAATTCTCTTTATTCATTTTTTTAGGTTATTCCAATCTCATAATCTAGGCTACAAATTTGACAGGATATCCTGGGTTGACTCAACCTTTATTACTGGGGTTACAGGTTTGTTGTGTTAACTCAGATTTGGATTGACTAGGGCTAGTTTTTCTTAGGGGTGAGCAAAAAAACCGGAAAACCGAGAAAACCGAGAAAACCAGAAAAAAAACCGAAAAAAACCGAATCGTAAAAAAAAACCGATTAAACCGATTAGAAAATCACAAAATATTTCCGGTTTGGTTCGGTTTTGGTTTTTAAAATTTGAAACCGAACTGAACCGGTCCGGTTCAACTAAGCTGGCTCTTGAAAAAAAAAAGAGTATAAATAGCATATTTTCTAACCCTAACCTAAACTTAAATCACTATTCTCACTTTCTCAGCCGCCGCCTATCCCTTCTCTCTGCCTCTCATCTCTCAAAAGTTTTGTGCATTGTCTTCTTCTCCATGCTCTCTGCTTCTCATCTCTCATCTCTCAAATCTGTCTCCTTCTCCTCCATGTTCTCTGTCTCTCATCTCTCATCTCAGACGGCGCGGGAATATGCAAAGAAAGGTTTAAGAATTCCAGTCTTGAGGCTATCCTATTACAAAATTTTGTAAGTAGTGTTTGAAATCGCTTCTTGAGGCTATCCTAGGCTTTCATCTAGTTCCAACGATTCCTACTTCTAACCACTCTTATTTCACACTTTTCAGGAAATTCCAAAACCCAGGAAGAAAGGACACTAAATCAAGATCTATTCTAATTGAAGGGGTGTAACGGCACCCTAAGCTCATTGAGCTTGAAGAACAGGAAAGAGCGGACTAGCTAACCTAACTGCAAAAAAAGCAGTCACAGCCAGGG
>Ga0307510_10004242_pt1 | contig 16846 bp, 13 predicted proteins | sample 12_EM_MG_FD_207224 | JGI IMG/M metagenome (GOLD analysis project Ga0307510, IMG submission 207224) | Populus trichocarpa ectomycorrhiza microbial communities from riparian zone in the Pacific Northwest, United States - 12_EM | ecosystem: Host-associated > Plants > Roots > Unclassified | place...
ATCCATAAAGACTACAGGTCGGTAATCGACACACTTAGTGGTCAAATTGAAACACTTACGGAGGAGGTCAGCACCCTCAAGAACACCACCCCCCGCCCTGATACCCCCACTCCATTACCCTTCACACTCCCTGCAGGAGCTCCTTTGAGGAATGCCACATCTAATGTTTGCCCGATCCCCCTTCCCACAGCTGCACAACCCAAATTGTGGGCCACAGTAGCCAGGAAGGGCAGAAGAGAAAAAGACACCCTGGCTACTAGGGCTACTAGTATGCATGCCCCGGCAAAACCAAGTACCAACAATAGACCCCTACTGCAGAAGGGTCTCCCCACAGGAGAACACCGTCTTCTCCTCAAATCAGAGGGTGAGCCACTTCCCACGACCACCCTAGACCTGAGGGATGACATCAACCTAGGTCTGGCCGCAACGTATGGACAAACGGTTTCTCTTCGAGGCAATATGGTTACCCTTACTACCATGGAATTGATCAAAGCCACCTTGCTTAACAGCAAAGTGGGAACATTCGTGCACCTAATATCAGGAACTATTAGCGTTGATCTGGATACTCCTGTGTCACACGTTTTGGTACACAGAATCCCCACTTCAAACTCACTAGCCGTGATAGCCATAGAACTCACCACTTTCAACACTGGGCTATCCCTTACTGGCCAACCCAGGTGGCTCACCACCGATGATGCTAGAGCTGGTAAATCTACCTCTACGGTTGTAATCAGCATCACGGGCCCTAGGGCGTCTGTCTATGTCGGGAAGCACCTGGCTGCCGTTTCATCAACTTATAGAACTCAACAGCGGTTGCCTTCAATTCCCACACCAACTGCTCCAATTGCCACAGCTCTGGATACTACAACAACAGGTGTACCAACCCGGCCTTATGCCGATGGTGTGCCTCCCTACACCCCACAGGGAACCACACCTGTCCGCCTGCTACCTGTCGTATAGGCGGCCACCCCTTCAACCATACCATGCTCAGGTGTGTGAACTGCAATGGCTCACACAACGCCCATACTGCACAGTGCCCCTCCCACCCTGAGAATGTTCGAGAAGAGAAATCGGATGGAGAGAGGAGGAAATGACCACTTGATGGCTATGGTTTTTGTCATGATTGTTATGTAGACTTTGATTCTCCACTTTTATTTGACAAGAAGATGATGATGGGGTTTTTTTGTTATATTAAGGTTTTTCTAGGCCATACTTTAGGGTGCATGCCGGGGTTTTCCTGTTAAATACAAAATAAACTCACAGGATTTTACAAAAAATAAAAATACCCCCTGATGTATGGTCTACTAGTAAGCTACCTTTCCGCAGAAGAAATTTTGTACTGTATAGCACACAATCATCCGTGACCCTAAAAAGAAGAAGTAATAGAAATATGAGCCCGCCTGTCAAAGTTGTGCGGCAATACAGCTAGTTTATATAGTACAAAACACCTGGAGTGTCCCCAAGGTTCTTACATCCGGAAATCGTTACGGAGCCCATCCTGCGCACCAGCGTTCGCAAGCGGCTAGTCAAGTCAGGCTTGGGGTTTAGGGCTGCCAGCCTGGGTTTTTTTGCTGCCGGCCGGGCCGGACTGTAGGCTACAGTCCGGCTTTCAGGGCCTATCTGACGGGGCCTGGCAGGACTGCAGATTGTTGTAATATGCGATCGGAATATGTAAACGGAACTCTGACGAAGAACTGTTAATAAAAAGTAGTGAAGATCTCTTATTGTGACAACGGTTGTTCATTTAATAATAAGAAAGACATAGCTCAGCTATATAGTACAGCAGTTGAGTCCAGCCATTACCACCGCATTCCCTCAACAAGGAAAAACAAACTCTACCAAAGAAGTATCCTAAGAGGAACAAAAGGGACAATGAAAGAACACACAATAGGCTCCCAAACCAACTAGTAACGAGTACGAAGACATAAAGAGCTGAAAGAAACATTTGAGAGAAGAAAGAAACCATATTTGAGAGGAGCAAAAACCATATATGAACACACATATCTGCAGGCTTTCGAGTGATGATATGTGATTGAGATAAGATAAGTAGATGAAGCGCCGAGTTATGGCCACAAAAGACTACGATAGATCAACGCGCAACCGAGAAGGAAACTTTCTTTCCATCCCTTGCTCTCATGATCGTGCTCATAACTAACTGATGTGGGAACAGCGCTCCCCCACTAGCCCCACTAGTACGAAAACCAGAAGAATAAATTGGAAATGTGGATACATGGTAGAATACCTGGTATCATAGAAATTAATATTCGCTCTGGGGAAATTTCTTTTATGTGGAGTTGAAAGGGCGAGGTGATAAGGAGAGTTCGATTGCCATCGATCATGGGTGAATGGTTAAGGGCCTGTTTGGCGACAGTTCCTACTGCTAAAATGGTCTTTTCTTAGTTTTGAAATGGAAGGGTGATTTGTATGAGAGAACGGAGTCTATTCTGACTAGAAGGAGGAGGATGGTATGAAATCTTGAGAATTCAAATAGTTAAAGTGATAGTAGCTCCTACAATTGACCTTGCTAACATGTCAACACTGAGCTTCCGGGGAGGCCCCAAGAGCTTGCGGCCCACTAACATGTCCCCTTTAAGGCCTAAATGAATTGCTACAGCTACTGCTAGAGAAGAATAGGGAGAGTAGCAATAATTGGAGTGGTTATTTACGAGAGTCTTGGTTAAAACATGGCTATTAGGTTCTACAATTATATCCATTGTGTGGACGAAATGGTTTCCTATATCTAGAGTGTTTAGTTTCTCATTTCATATTTTTATCATTATTCTTTGATTTTTAAATACACTGTTTATAGTGCTCGGTTGGTTGTTTAAATGCCGAGAATGTCTGCTTACTGGTTCACAACTAGGGGCGCTCTAAAGAGTGTTGGACAGCACAACATAACTAGTGGGGGAATGAAGGGTAGAGGTAGATGGGAACATTTAGGGGAGGGGTAAGGAAGAGGTTAAGGTTTGATTATGGGTTAAATTGATACTAGTATGTTATAGCCAATGGGAAGTGTCAGAGCACACGAGGTGTTGATGCCCAAAGAAAGCTCGAAGAGAATAAATTATTGAAAGCGAAATGAATGCTCAAGGTGACTAATCAGCTCAACATGAGTTCAGAGCAGCAAGACGAATTATCGGCTCAACATAATTTCACTAGAGGCCCGTTTAGCAAAAATAGGACTGTTCAATTGGGCCACCGTTCCTGCTGTAAAAATTACGTTCCCTCTGGTTTTGAAAACAAAGGAAAAGGGTTCTTCGTACTGGGGAACTGAGCGGGACGGTTGTTTACAAACAGGCGATTATTTGTAAAGCAGTTTGTTAGGATCTTGGGCTTGGAATCCGGAGGAGAAAAGCCTCCTGGGAACACTCTGAACAGTAAGCATTTGTGCTCTATACAATAGGCCTGGAATGTTAAGTTGAATTGCTATTTTGTGTTACTAGGATGAACTCAAGTTTAGCTGATTGGTGACATTGAGCTTTTTTTCCAACCTTTAATAATATATTCGCATCTGTTAGTCTTATGCCTTTTCTGCCCCATCACTCTTCACTAACTAAAAATAAATAAACCAAAAGACCTCATAAATCAATCCCATTCATAACCTTTGCCAAGTCATGTTGAGCTGTCTAATGCTCTTCAAGTTTAGAGTGCCCCTGGTTCTGATCCTGCAAGCCTCTGGGGTTGTGGCGCCTCACCACCACCTTGGCACTAGTATTATAATATTATCATGATTCTTGACTGGACCTCTCTCACAGACCACGAACCCTTCTCCTCAGTTTCTGTATAATGTTCAAGAATACCAGTCAGAGTGAAAAACAAGACTGTTCAAAGGAAACAAAAGTAGCCATGTATATACATGTTCAGGAGTTTTTGGCCTCAATATTTATAGAATTTCCCTTTTATTTTTCTCCATTCAAATAACAAGAGCTTGCCAAGTCAAAGATGGAGATTTCTAAAAATTGTAACATCACAGTACACCAGGTGAAAGCGAGACACCAGGGAGAAGTAAGACCGGGTAATCCAGTGGTAACGGAGATGTAAAAACAGGCAGCTGGGGTGAGTTGCCTTTTTTTACATCTCTGTTACCACTGGATTACCCGGTCTCACTTCTCCCACTTCTCCCTCGTGTCTCCCTTTCACCTGGTGTATGTTAATTTTTATTTAGGATTACTTCTCTTTTTCAAAAAAAATTCTGCCCTTCATATGATTTGCACTGTAAATTCGCCTAAATGTGACTGTTCTGCGAAACATTGGTTGGGACTGCTCTCCAAGAAATTCATATATCTTGCCTTTCGTGTGCTTTGTTGTTGAATGTAGTAGGATACGGGTAACCACCCTAATTGTCTTGTGGAGAGCATAGGACGGCTTTCAGGGTAAATCACTGGTTGCTCACACATATTTGTTAGTCCTATTTAGTTAGCAGCGGTGGGCATCTGAGGATGAACAAGTTCTCTCTGACATCCACCACGTCCACCCATCCAACATTTGTTGCCGCACTGCCTGCGGTGCTTTTTCCACCAAACCTCAGGCAATAACAGACCCCTCTGAGGGCGCAACATCGGCATTAATCCACTTTGTCGATCCACTACTTTCTCAATTCACTGCTTTATCCTTTTCTACAACCGTCGCTAGGAACCAATTTGATCCAAGCGGTACTATCACAAATCCCGTGATCTTCGATTGAGTGGAGGTGCAGCATGCAAATTCGTTTTCTTCTCTTTCTCGGGCACGTTTTGATCTTTAGGCACTGCGCCTACATTAGGAAGGCATGGAAAACCCTAATACTACTATGCCCGAAAGTTTGGGACGGACACCTATCTCCTGGGCTTCCAAGGGAGGGCATGAGGGAGTAGTGATGCTACTGCTGGGACGGAAAGATGTCGACCCCAATATGACAGACAGAGGTGGCCGAACACCGCTCTCATGGGGGGCCGATTATGGGCATGATGGAGTAGTGAAGCTACTGTTGGGTCGGAAAGACATCAACCCGGATTTTCCAGACCATGATGGCAGAACACCGCTCTCATGGGCTGCCTGGCAGGATCACGATGGAGCAGTGAAGCTACTGCTGGAACGTGAGGATGTCAATCCCAATACGACAGATAACCGTGGCATAACACCTCTCCGGTACGCTGCCAAGGGTCAGTCTTATCAGGCAATACATCAACTGTTGGGGCGGAAAGATTTCAACCCGGATTTTCCGGACCATGATGGCAGAACACCCCTCGCATGGGCTGCCTTGGAGCGTGACGATGAAGTAGTGAAGCTACTGCTAGAATGTGAGGATGTTAACCCCAATATAACGGATCGATTTGGCCAAACACCGCTCTGGTACGCTGTCGAGGAGGGATCACTTGAAGTAATACGGCTACTGTTAGAGAGAAGAGACGTCATCCCTGGTATAGCAGACCTGGCTGGAGTGACACCACTCACCTTGGCTACAGTGTGTGGGTATCATGAAGTAGTGAAACTTCTACTGCAACGTCAGGATGTCGACCCCAATATGATTGATGGCACTCGCCTAACACCGCTCGTGTGGGCTGCCGGGCGTGGAGATGATTGTGTGGTAAAGGTATTGTTGGAACGGGGTGATGTCGCCCCGGATATCCAAGGCTTTGATGGCCGAACGCCTCTCATGCGTGCTGCTAGGATTGGGAGTGATAGAGTAGTAAAGCTACTGTTAGGATGCCAAAAGGTCAACCCGAATATTGCCGATGAAACGGGCAGGACGGCTCTTTCATGGGCTGCTGGGAGTGGTCACGATGGAGTAGTGCAACTACTGCTAGAAAAGGGTGATGTCAACCCCGATATCCCTGACCATGATGGCCGAACACCCCTTTGGTGGGCTACTTCCTCCGGAAACGAGCTAGTGGTCGATCTACTGCAAGCCCGCCAACCCGTTAACGGTTGAAAATTCAAAGAGGTTGGACCTGTCGGAAATGGCTCGAACATGGGAGAATTGCAGCGGAGGAGAGGTTTGTTTGAGGGGATTGAGGGCTGAGGAGTTAGGCATCAGATGAGCGAAGGGGTGGATAGTATAGGAGATGGATGATGCAGGAACATGGAGTATGTTTCAGGAAATGGCACGAGTAATTAGCAGAAGTTAGGGATTACAGGGTTTGCTCAATCAGAGCTGGGTGTATGTAAAAATCTTAAATTAGGTGTGAATTGACATGGTCCGCCAGGTGATGACAGACACCTGGTGGGAGAATGAATGCAGGAATTAACCTAGTGCTATGTGCCTAGTAGTGGCGGACACGATCATGCTCAAGCATAAAGTTTGCGTGTGCTCGAGCACGATTTATCCTCGAGCATGGACAAACTTTTCTGCTCGAGCAGGATCGTGTTCAGCAGTAGTGCCCACTCACCAGACACCTCAAAACTTACTGTTCAATAAGCACATATATCCAAGCTATAGCTATTAAACATAAGCAGATAGTTTGCCATCTTTGTCACTTTAAAGCCTTCTCATTGGCCGCATTTCAGATCTGGTTTTGGAGGGTTAGGTTTCAGCCAAATCCTAGAGCCATGATCGGTTGTGAGGTTACCAGGGAGGACAAATGTGATATTTCTTTTGAGAACATATTGTTTTTTTGTAAAATCCTCTGAGTTTATTTCGTAACTAATTAGAGGAAAACTCCGGCATGCACCCTAAAATATGGCCTAGTAAAACCTTAATATAACAAAAGAAACTCCATCACTATAACATTTCCTTATCGCTTGCGGTACACTGAAAGCTCTAAGAAACTGTCCCAGGTTGTCTACTTGATATCCTAGCCAAATAGTGGCCTAGGCGGTTTGATCAAGTGGAGGCTCTGAAAGGTTATTAGATAAAACCTTTTACTATGTTGCTAAGATCTTTAAGTATTTGGTGGCTTCTCACTATCGTGGTGAACTGAAGAGGTAACTATCCAACCAAGTATATTGAAAACTCTGTCTGTCGAAGTCTGCCCTTTCTAAGTGCGAAAGATGCAGCCTTTAAATACATGGCCAGCTTTTCTAAAGCATTACTTCTACGAGCACAGCACATATCTTAAACCAACTATGGTATCAAATGAATATCATAAAACAATACATACTAGTAAAACATTCAAGATATTAAACAATGGCTTGAAACAAAACTTCAGGCAACAGATGTATCAAACAATTCATCCGAAACATAATCAGGAAGAGGCACAACCTTGTATCCCACAACCAAATGTAAAACAAACTTGGTATCAAGCGATACCTCTTGCCTAACAAGACTACAGCCCCAAGGCTCATATCCTGAAACCCAACTAATCCTAAAGGAAATCCATCAGTAACTATAGTACACGTACCGGTTACAATCACCATCTTCGTGACAGATAAAAATCTAAACTGTAGTTTACGTAATAACAATAATAAAAATTATAATGATTAAGGGGTCATTTCCTTCTAGTCTCCAACTGACTCCCCAGCTCGGGCATTCTGATAGCGGGAGGGGCATTGTGCGGTATGCGTGTTGTATGAGATGCTTCAATTCACATACCAGAGTAAGGTATGGTTGCAGGGATGGCCTGGTATATGACAGGAGGCAGTAGGGTAGGTGAGGGTCCCAGCAGGGTGTAGGGAGGTACACCATTGGGATAAGGCCAGGTTGGTGCACCTGTTGCATCAGCAAAAAAGATACCTTATCTTCTGTCTCTTCTTGCTCACTCTGTACCAGGGAAGGTTTCAGGTACTTAGAATATAATCTACAGGTCTGGGTGTGTCTGCCTGTAATAATCCTATTGTTGAGCAGGTATGCAACAGTCAATGAAGTGGTCTCCTATGTAAGCGAGTCTTGTTTTCTTGCACCAAGGAGTAGGAAGGTACTATCTCTTCAGATAGTACAGAACTGGCTTGCTTGTCTTTGAAGAGCACTATCTCGTCAGATAGTAAGAAGGATGAATTGTGGTATCTTGATAGAACTATCCCAATAGGTCTATATTGGGCAACCTGTCGCAGAGACTATCACAATAGTCTCCGGGTTCTTTGAGCTTAGGCTCGTGTAGAGGAGAAGTGCGTGTAAAACGAGAAAGAGTAATCGTATTGCAACTTCTAGTATAGAAAAGTACTTTGATAGTTGCGTGAAGATCCTGCCTCTTGGTCGGTTTGGGGGGGGGGTTTTCTTTGGTTTATATTTCTTTTATATTTGTTGTAAGGTACAACCGTCATGTCAGCTTGCGCTATGTAGACAAAAAACCTCCAACTACAGTCTGCCCGCATCCCTCCCACTAAAACCCTCTGACTCTGCCCAACCCGTAAGCCACTTTGAGTAGAGGTGGAAAGAACGCTTGGTACTATGGGTAGAAACTGCAAAAGAAACCACGGCCTGAATACCACGAACTAATAAACCTCCTTAGACGTGCAACCCAAAGAAAGAAACCCCTGACAGTGAACTAACAAACTTGCAAAACAAGGAAAACCTCAAGCCCATCTACAAAGGAAATACACTTAAGCCCAAACCTGTAGTCAACCCACCCATAGCCCAGCGACGAACCACATTCCCTCGAGAAGAGGGAGGGACTCAGAACCCAGCAGGACAAATACATAGGACGGCACCACACATGAGAGGTAGATGTACCTGGGCCATATAGACTGGGAAGTTGCGGAGAGCGCATACCCCAGAGGGAGATTGGTAACTGAACCAGCACTTATGAGAGTGTGTGGCAGGACAAAGTCAATTCCCGAGTCCACCAGAAACACGGCAGGGGGTGTCGCATATTCCCAAGAGGACAGAGGCAGAATGCATGAACTCACTACACACAAGCAAGGACAACGGTGCATGCAGCCATGATTATCAAGCCAGGCGATCAGCAAGAGATGAAGGCCAGGAGAATGGACGGCAGGAGGCGTAGCCGCAGTAATGAAGTAGTAGGGTGCTAGCCAACCTAAACAAGAAGTGGAAGAGGGGAGGGGACAGTAACCACGAGAAGTGCATACCCAACAGACGAAAACGAGATCACGATTCTTCAAAAGCCGAGCGTACCGAAACATTTCCCAGGAGGATGTGCAATACCTGAAAGGAGTACCACCAGAGCAACTACTTCACCGATAACCCAAGACTAGCAGCTGTCTGCTGACGAGTTGCGACCGTACAAGACCGTTGCAAATGCTAAGTGAGGGGCCACGAAGCAAGTACGGGGAAGAGGTTGAGGGGAGAAACTGTAACCCCCTAGACAAAGGCTGTCTATAGACAGTGCCACCAGAAGGGGCCTGATGGGAGAGGCAGGTGGGAGGAGCTTCACCCTTCTAGGCAACGAGGCCATCAGACAAGGAGAGAGAAATACCACCCGACGATGATTTCTCATCGTGTTGAGATTTCAATCGCCAGACGTGTAGGCGAGCTGGTTCGTGCCTACTTCTTGGTCGGTTTTTGTATTTTTTATATTTTTTATATCATGTATTCATTGTTACGGTACAAGAACTCGCATGCAGCGCTAGCTATGGTGTAAACAAAACCTTAATCTCAACAAACCAAAAAACAAAAGAAAATTAATAAAACTCTTCATCAAATCGTGTCAAGTACTCGACATATTGCCATCTCAGGGGTAACAAATGAAAGGATAATCTTAGGAAATCATAACACGTCCCTACTTATAATGCTAAATATAACTGCCGGCCATAGGAGAAGACCTAAATATCGTTTACCAGAGAGGAAGGAAAAAGGCCCAACAGGGACAAAATCGGGGGGGATGGAAAGACAATTGAGTCTGGCGAGGGGAGAAGGGACGGGAACATATTGGGCAGGTAGTTGGTCCCAATTGCTCTTATGAAGATGGCTAGGGCCAGGAGGAGGTCTTTGTAGGTCACGAGGGCAGAGTCGGGACTCACGCCAGAGAGGCCTTGAAGGAGGCCTACCTCTTGGTCGGTTGTTTTTGTTTTATCCATTTTATATTTGTTTTAAGGTACAACTATCATGTCAGCTTGTGCTATGTAGACAAAAAACCTCTAACTACAGTCCATCCCGCTTCTCCCCTCTAAAACACTCTGACCCTGCCGAACCCGTAACCACTTTGAGTAGAGGTGGAAACAACGCTTGGTACTAGAGGTAGAAACTACGAAGAAACCACAGGCCTGAATACCACAAACATCAGCAACAAGGTGGCCTGCGTCAGATACAGTAGTGTTACGTCCTGACACTCCCTGCCTGGACCCTGCGTCCTGTGCGTCCTGTGCGTCCTGTACCCATAGACCACATCTTGTTGCATCAGGTTCGTCCGGAGACCCTTGCCTATACTGGATTCCGTCCAGACACATCCAACCAAGCAACCCTCCCTCCCATGCATCCTGACTTAAACCTCAACACCATCGCACATCAGGATTCAACACTACCCCTGAATCTCTTTTCCGCCTTTTTTGTCTTCTACTAGCCCGGATGTGAACAAGGAGTATTTCTTGGCAAAGAAAATATACTTAGTGCTGGTGCCTGGTGAGAAAGCCATCATACCTTTAATCTTAAATTTGTGCTAAAGACTTCAAGTCAGAGTCACACTGGCACTCAGAGTTCTATTTTCAGAACATCATCTTTGAATGAGCGAAAATGCCAGCCTACTCCACCCTGAAAGCGAGTGATAGCCATAATACATGCAAGTCTAGCATAGTGCCTGGTGGTTTCTCGGCACTTAGCCTCAAACTGGATGCGACAAGACACTCTTTTCATCACAACACTCAACATCCACACTCCCGGGCCACAGCTGCAACACTCCACCACAGCCAGACAATCAATCCTGAATCCGACACCTGGAGATTCCTGGGCTCAATGCCAGCTATCCAGCGGTATAAGATTCATCCCCAGAGGGATATGATTCATGAAGTTACAGGGCTGAATGGGGTGGGCTCAGGCTGTTGGCGATCTCAGAACTCGATGGCAGATTCCTCCACAACAACTGCTCCGATCCTGGACCTGATTGCAGGAGGCTGTTGGGCCTGACGCCAGCTACACAGCGGTATAAAGAACGTCTTTGTAGCATCAAAACTCAGGAAATCGCTGACCCTTATGAGAGTTGTCTTTATTGATACCCTGGCGATCTCAGACCTCGATGGCAGATTCCTCCACAACCACTTCTCCAATCCGGGATCTGATTGCGGGAGATTGTTGGGCTCGACGCCAGCTACGCAGCGGTATAAAGGACGTCTCTGTCGCATCGGAACTCAGGAACTTGAAGTCGCTGACCATTGTGAGAGTTGTTTTTATAGATACCCTTGCGAGCTCAGAACTCGATGGCAGATTCCTCTACAACCACCGCTCCGATCCTGAATCTGATTGCGGGAGGTTGTTGGGCTGGAGGCCAGCTACGCAATGGTATAAAGTACGTCCCTGTCACATCAAGGCTCATGAAATCGCTGTCTTCTGTGCAGGGTGTATCAGGTATCAAGCTGGCGATATTTTACTCGATGGCAGATATCTCCACAACCGTGGGACGGACTTTGATTCCGTTTGCGGGAGGTTGTTGGGCTTGACGCCAGCTTTCCAACAGTATAAGGTACGTCTCTGTCAAATCAGGACCCAGGAAATCGCTGTCTTCTGCGGAGAGGATCTTTATAGTAGCACTGGCGATATTTTACTCGATGGCAGATTACTCCACAACCGGTGGACGGATTTTGCTGCTCTTTGCGGGAGGTTGTTGGACTCGACGCCAGCTACGCGGCGGTATAAGGTACGTCTCTGTCGCATCAAAGCTCAGGAGATCACTGACTCTTGTGGGGGTTGTCTTTATGGGTGCTCTGGCGATCCCCGAACTCGATGGCTGATTCCTCCACGGCCACTGCTCCGATCCTGGATCGGATTGCGGGAGATTGTTGGGCACGATGCCAGCTACGCAGAGGTATAAAGGACGTCTCTGTCGCATCAGAACTCAGGAGATTGCTGACTATGAGAGTTGTCTTTATAGATACCCTGGCCCTCCCAGAGCTTGATGTCAGATTCCTCCACGACCACGTGGCCGATTCTGGATCTGATTGCGGGAGATCGTTGGGCTCGACGCCAGCCTCCTAATGGTATAAGGTCCATCCCTCCGCGACCTTTATTCATGAGGTTACAGGGCTGAATGGAGTCCTGGGGATCCCAGAACTCGATGACAGATTCCTCCACAACCACCTGTCCGATGCTGGATATGATTGCGGGAGATTGTTCGGCCCGATGCCAGCTACGCAGCGGTATAAAGGACGTCTCTGTCGCATCAGAACCCATAATATCGCTGACCATTATGGTGGGGGTTGTCTTTAGAGGTCCACTGGCGCTCCCAGAGCTCAAAGTCAGATTCCTCCACAACCACGGCTCCGATCCTCGATCTGATTGCGGGAGGTTGTTGGCCTCAAAGCCAGCTTGAAAATGATATAAGGTCTGCTGCCCCGCAACCTTTATTCAGGAAGTTACAGACTCCCGGATAGGTGTTGAGTACCTGGTAAAGGTCGAGTCGCGGGTAGGGCCGCTTGAGGGGTTGCATATGAGTATCATGATCGGTCCTGTATATTAGGACAATAGAACACTAGTAGTAGTATATTTAATACACTGAGAGCATGAAATCTATTGTGGCCCTGGTCAGGAAAGGGAAAGGGGGTACCCTTCAAGTTCGCTTATTTTGGGAAGATGAGTACTGAATGCACTGTATCAGGAAGAGGAGGTCCGACCTCGGGTTGCATCTTGAAGATTAGGTGCTGCGTCTGGTGTGTCCTGAGGATTAGGTGCTGCGTCAGGTTGCGTCAGACTCGTTGTGTGGTAGGGTGGTTGCGTCCTGGTTCGCGATTTGCGTTCCAGCATCAGGTGCGTCAGAGGCACAGAACGCACAGAACCCAAGGTATTATTTTTGCTGATGAACCAATAACATCTACAGACGTGCAACCCAAAAGAAAGGAACCCCTGACAGTGAACTAACAAACTTATAAAACAAGGAAAACCTCAAGCCCATCTAGAAAGGAAAAACACTTAAGCCCAAACCTGTAGCCAACCCACCCACAGCCCAGCGACAAGCCCGATGCTTTCGAAAAGGGGGAGGAGCTCAGGAACCAGCAGGACAAAGACATAGAGCGGTACCACACGCGAGAGGTTGATATACATGGGCGATATAGACCGGGAAGCCGAGGCGAGCGCGATCCCCCGATGGAAATCTGTAACTGAGCTAGAACTAATGAGAGTGTGTGGGAGGACGAAATCAATCCCGGAGTCCACCGGAAAACTGGTGGGGTGGTGTTGTATATCCTCGAGAGGACAGAGGCGGAAAGCATGAAACCCATACACACAACTTGAAGCAGGGACAACAGCACACGCAGCCACGATTATCACGCCAGATAATCAGCAGGCAACAGAGGCCAGGAGGATGGGCAGCCGGAGGCGTAGCTGCATTATTGAAGCAGTAGCGTGATAGCCGATGTAACTGAGAGGTGGAAGGCCGGAAGGGGCAGTAACAACGTAAGGTGTGGACGCAACCGACTTAAAAGAGATTACGATTTTTTCAATGCTGACCATACCGAAATGTTTCCCAGGAGAAGGTGCAATAATAGGGAGCAGTACCAAGAGTGCCACTACTTCACCGCTAACCCGAGACTAGCAGCCGTATACTGATGAGTTGCGACGGTACCGGACCGATGCAAATCCGAAGCGAGGGGCCACGAAGTAAGTGCGGGGACGAGGTTGTGGAGAGTAACCGTAACCCTCTAGACAAAGGCTGCCTATAGACAGTGCCAGCAGAAGGGGCCAGAGGGGAGAGGTGCATAGGAGGAGCTTCACCCTTCTAGGCAATGAGGACATTAGAAGAGGGGAGAGGAATACCACCCGACGATAATTTCTCATGGTATTGAGATTTCAATTGCCGGAGGTGTAGGAGAGATGGTTCGTGCCTACCTCTTGGTTGGTTTTTCTTTTCTTTTTTTCTTTTAAATCATGTATTCATTGTTACGGTACAAGAACTCGCATGCAGCGCTAGCTATGGCGTAAACAAAATCTCAATCTCAAAAAACCAAAAAACAAACGAAAATAGAAAATCATCTCCAAGTCATGTCAAATACTCGACACATCGCCATCTCACGGCTAACAAATGAAAGGATAACCGTAGGAAATCATAACAACGCCCTACTCATAAGCGGAAACTACAACCAGCTACCTAAGAAAACCTAAATAGCACGTAATGGGGAGGAAGAAAAAAGGCCCACGGGGCGCGAGATCGGTGAAGACGGGAAGACCATAGAGGCCGGCGAGGGGGGAAGGGAAGGAAACATACCAGGTGGGTAGTTGGTTGCGGTCGCTCTAACAAATGCAGCCAGGGTAAGGAGTAGGTTTGTACTGGTCCAGAGGGGGGAGTGAGGTCCAACACTAGTGAGGCATTGGAGGAGGCATTCCCTGTGCAAGGATGTCGACTGGCAGCGGAGTATGGCATGGCTGAAAGTTTCATCCTCTTCACCGCACCTAGGGCAGTATTTAGGATCGTGTAACCTTGACCATGAGGGGTGTGCGGCGAGGTAGCTCTTCTGGGGTCTCATTTGATGGATTCGACCGGGGATGAATTTTCCCAAACCCATAAATGGATGGGGGGTCAATGACAGCGGAAAGGTCTAGTATGGAGGGGGCGGTGCCATGCGTCTCCACTCCTTAAGGAGCAGGAGTCTTGTTCTGCTCTTAAGGGCTTAATAGGCGTTTGTCATAGTGTCATGAGGAGGGAGAGAGGCTTGCGTCGGAAGAAGGATAGTGTTGGCGAGGAGGGCAAAGGAGAGGGAGCCGAGGATGGGGCATGGCAGCTTGGCAAGCTCATCTAGAGGGAGATGGGACCTGACTTTCGAGAGTGGGCGATTTGGGTTCCAGGAGAGTGGCATTACAGTGAGGGAAAGCCAGATGCAGAGAGATCTGTGGGAGTCTGGGGCACAGTAGCCGAGAAGGAAGGGGAAGGAGGGGCAGAGCCAACCTGTCGTAGGGTTGATCATGGGAGCAGCGCAGAGCATCCTTAGGGCAGCCATACGACGCTTATGCGGGATGATAGCTTGGAGGGGGGGAATGCAGGCTTCAGCCTATAATATGGTAATAGGGGTTGACCTGAAGCAGTTTGACACCCAGCGCTGGACTTGGCGCGAGTAGATGTTCATCCTGGTGAGCATGCACCTGCAGGGGACCATTATGTCGGCCTCATATAGGAGGGTGGGGAGGAGCAGTGATATTGCGAAGTGGTGAGAGAGGTGAGGGGATAGGCCCGAGCTGGGCGCGGAGAGTCTTTTGACTGTGGCGAGGGCACCTTGGGCCAGGGCCAACCGGTTGGAGAAGTGTGCTGAACAGGCCAGGTTAGAGGTGAACCAGTACCCAAGCCATCTCACGCAGGGAAGGGGGGGAAAGATCTGGCCATCTAGGCATATCGGGGGTGGGGAGGGGGCCCCAGCAGGGTCTCTCTGGGGGGGAGTCCTGCAGTGGATGAGTTCAGACTTGGGAAAGCTAGAGCCGAATTCTCGAGCCCAAGCACGGGCCTTGATCCGCCCGAATGCTCTCTGCAGGGTTCCGACATTCGTCCTACTAGTATACGATGTGGATGCTGCTGACAGCGCAAAGTCGTTCACATATGATAAAGAGAGTCCGCTTGGGAGGTCAATGTGAAGAGATGCCACATATGTGACGAAGAGTAGTAGGGATATTGGGAAGCCTTGGGGGGTGCCCAATTGGACTGGGGAGAAGGTCTTAGGTGATCCTTGGAATAGAAGGCAGCAGGTTCTCGGGGAGAGGAATGACGCAATCCACGTGACCATGTAGTGAGAGACTCCCACTTTTTTGAGGAAGGAGCACAGGAATGTGGCGTCAACGTTTTCGAAGCCACTCTTGATATCCAGGAAAAGGGAGGAGACCTTGAGGCGAGGGCGATGAAGAGTCCTGACTGTGTCGACTAATGAGAGAGCAGCGTCAAAGGACGAGAGCGCGGGGAGAGAGCCACACTGGTTGTGATTAGCAAGCTTTAGTGTCCTGGCGACTAGGGATAGGCGGGATGCAATAACCCTTTCTAGGATCTTGAATATGATCTGTAGGTGTAACGACCTTACAGATAGGTAGCTACAGTGGACTAGACTCAAGCCCGTATGGTATACCAAGTGGTAACCATAATGAGGATAGGCCAGTTTACTTATTATACAACCAGTAGACATGAGTTGGTACAAGTGTCTACAAAGTGACTTGGTGACATAGGGTTAGACAGGGTAACCTAGGTAGGCCAAAGTTACCACACTGGGCAGGGTAACCTTCGGAGCGTATGTTCGCATAAAGCAAAGGACCCATAGTAAACGTTGCACGGGTCTCCGGGGCAACATTATATGTGGTCGTGCGGATCCCGGAAGGCAATAAAGGCATGGCAGGGTGAAGTTACCCTACCTTGGAAACATGATTACCCTACCTTAGGACACCACTGACTCTACTGAGGTACCCCAGTTACCCTACCTTGACTGACAAAGTCATCAGCAGACTAAGGGGAAAGTTATCCCACTATAGTGGGGCTCTTAGATGTTCATAGGGCTGTTTCGTATGATACGAAACGGACTACGGACGGAGCAGGAGTGGCCCGAACCTCCTGTTCCTTTCACGGGATATTCCTAACACCCCCCTGCGGCCCCAGCGTTGGTACGGCGCGACAGCACAGTACGGCTGTGTAGTTGTATGGTTCCTACTAAAGTGAGTCCCATAGGAACGCTCCCACAAAACCGTATGAGGTGTGGCCATCCAACCGACCAGAAGCTGTTCGCAGGATATATAAGGGGGGTGAGGGTGACCGGCTCCTGAGGCGCCACCTGGATAACACCGGGGAACCACCGACGGGCATACCTTGACCTCCGGGTAGTTGGATGGTTAACAGTAGAGGGCATGGGGCTGACCAGGGAAGCT
>Ga0307510_10004243_pt1 | contig 16843 bp, 12 predicted proteins | sample 12_EM_MG_FD_207224 | JGI IMG/M metagenome (GOLD analysis project Ga0307510, IMG submission 207224) | Populus trichocarpa ectomycorrhiza microbial communities from riparian zone in the Pacific Northwest, United States - 12_EM | ecosystem: Host-associated > Plants > Roots > Unclassified | place...
CCAAACCCGGCGGCGGCCTTCTATGTGCGGTGAGTTAGTATAATAACCTCTTGCAGCACAGAGACACGACTGCACAGTGGCTGTCAAATCTTGTCATTGAACTGAGCTGGATTGTTAGACAGACCTCGTGGACAATTCCCTAGCTATCATTGTGGATGCGTGGCCCTTTGTGCAGTTTGCTCTGGAGTTGGCATTGCTATGCTTCTGCCCCTGCGGCCTCAGTCGGGGCATTATGCTGTCAGAAAGTAGCATCTCTTCGCGGGAAGCCCTGGGAACTAGAGCCTAGGATTTCCGAGCCGGAATAATTTATCATACCTCGTGCCCGGCCCAAGAGAGGGCGGGTAGGTGGGGGAGGAGCCACATATCTCTTAGCCCGAACATCTTTTTGCTTTTCTTGGTTTTCTTTCTAAAGAGAAAAAGAAAAGAATGGAAGGGAGGAGAGGAAGGTGAAGAAAATACTTACCACTTACCGGCATTAGAGAGCGCACTAGAGGGGCTGGCCAATCCAGACTTGGGTTCCTGGTTGTTCTATGGCATTAGTCTTCCATTTTTTTATATTTTTATTTTATGGGAGTACAGCGCCCTACCCTTCCCCGTGTTGTACAGTACCGACTGTACTGGAACTTCTTCCCAATCGATCACACTTCCTCCTCGGGATAGATTGTGGTGAATACCCAGTCAGTAAACTAATCAATCGATCAAGTGGCACTACGGATGGCCACCTTTCTTTCATCCTCTTCATCCCCTCCATTCTTTCCTCACCCGCACCTTCCCTTCCTCCTTCCTCCTCTCCCTCCAAGTATTCAGACACCCCTTGGCGAACGCAATTCATCCACAGACATCTTATCAAGCCTTATTCCAACCTAGCCTCGCCTTTCTCTCTAACTCTCCCTCTCTCTTTCTCCCTTCCGCCAACTACAAGTGCTGCGCTGTACTCCACGCAGCACTTCTCCCCCCTCCGCCACATTTCCACAGAACCGCCCGGTACCCCTACTATCACAGTAATACTAATCCTCCCCAGTAGGAATACCAGATTGCGCAAGCTACCGTACGAAAGTATCCTAGTTACCCTAGCCGTTCCATTGAGGTCATGTCTAAGATGGGTGGTACTTGCGCGTAGATAAAGTTACCGCGTAACAAGCCTCGCTATTTCCTTTCTTCCCCCTTGGGCTATATTGTCTTGTGCGGAAAGTGGGATGGGTGGAGGGAGGGAGGAGGGAAGCACGAACCAAATGGGGCACATACCTGTGTTTCGGATGTGCGGGATCATTGGGATTGACGGGAGCGGGAAGACTAGACTCTTTTAAGCGATTTTAAGACGATTGGTGGGTAGGCTGGTAAATACCGCTCGGCTCGCGGAGTTGCAGATGGACGTTGTGTCAGGGGTTTTTTTTCTTTTTCTTTTTGTTTTGTTACTCGAATATTTGGGCTGAGTATGATAATAAGTTAATATTATTATGATATCGCATATACTTTTGTGAGTGAGAATCGGTGATCGAATGAGTTTTGTTTACCCCTTACGGTGTTGACAGTGCCGAATTTCCGTATCAACGCAAATTCCACCTCATAGAGGTGTAATGCTGTTACACGAATCCGGGTCTTGGTCCGCAACAAAAGTGCATTACGGAGTAATACCTCACAACTAACATCACTCCCGTAACAGGTTTAGCGCCGTGTTTCTGGAAAAAAGCCCGTAGCATACGATAACTCGACCTGAAATGCCTTTGATATCACTCGATTGGCATTTCTAAAAAAAGTCCGGAGCCACCGTGCGATAGTTTCTTTACTTTATCTTTTAGCGGGATGTAGGAAAATTCGGCACTCTCAGCACTGGAAAAGGTAGTGGCTCTTGGAATTCCTTAAGGCGTTACATAGACGGACTGGACGAGTATCATACCAGAGATTCAGACTTCACGACCAAATACTCTAAAATTCCGTACTGTACAACCCACTATCAGATTATCGCTCGATATTTCTCCGGCGTGGGCCCACGACAGGATCTGTTTTGTTCGGCTGGGTGCCGGGATTTCAAAAAGTGGTTAGTCAGATCCATTACACTCAGGCTTAACACCATGTGAGGGAAACACTAATCCCGCTCAGGGGTTTCCTCTCCAAGCACGGAGATTGAGGTCAGGTGGAGGTAGTGGATAATATGATACCAGGTTTTGCGGTTAAGATTCAGAACCTATAAAGTCTTCTTTATATAGGGCATGCTCGGTTTACAGCGGACTCGTGTTTATCCCGAGCGGATAGCGCAGAATTTGGAAAAGGAATCCTTGCCCCTCTTGTGTTGCTTGGGAGGGAAGCGTTGATATAGGTCTCACTCCCGCTGGGGGGAGGTTATCCAGAGTCTGCGGTGGTGTTTGCTCTTAGGGACACTCGCATGTTCTGGGTATTTATAGCTTCGCGCTGAGCGTTGCACTGACGCTGACGTTCTATTATTGACTATAGGTTCTTAGTTATATATAGCACTGGATGGCTTCCCGTGGGGTCTTGGAAGAAGTCTTGCGAATTTCGGTTGGCTGTGTTTCTCTTCGTTAAAGCACTGTTATTGGAAGCTCTGAATTGGGATGAGCATTAACCTCCGGATGGTGCAAGGAAAGTTGTCAATTGAGTTTGTGCTGGTGGGTGTCGTACTGCGTGTCATTGGTAACTCGGGGCTGGGAGATTGGAGGGGTAGTAATGGCAATACGCATACGGAAAGCTACCCGTTGTTAGGATATTATACATTCGCAGAGCTAATATAATATGGTAGGCATGCACTTGGGGTCTAAGGCAGTAATTTGCTGGGTAGTAGCATGATAGTTGTTGATAGAGTTGCGGCAATAGAAAGCTTAGCTAGCACCAAACAGCTCTAACGTCCTGTGTCCTACACTTGAGACTGCAATCCCCAGAACGCAGCATTTAGTTCCTGCAGATCACCAAGACACTAAGAAACTCGGCGCATCAACTCTATCTCAACGTCGTGAGCAAGCGGAATTTCCCGTGCGAGGGTTTCGTGCCTCGGCATGTAAAATTGTCCCACCCTCAACCCCTCCTTATCCACCTCGCCTCATCTATCCATCCATCGTAGCTTATCGGGAACCTCACAACCACTCTAACCACCACCGGGTCGCTGATAGAAACAATCACCAACCAACCAACCAGCCAACAATTCCAGCCAAAAAAAAAGAAAAAGGAAGACAAGATGCCATTCACACCAATCTCAGACCCCACGCTCCTCCAATCCCCCCTAGATACCCAAACCCTATACATCAGCGGACTTCCCATAAAAATCTATGGCCTCTCCTCCCACCCGCCCTCAACGCCGCTAACATGCATCCACCTCCTCCACGGGCGCCAGCAAACCCACGAATCCATGACCGGCATAGCTCGCAGTCTCCTCCTACCCACCACCACCCCATCCCACTCCCACTCCCAGGCACTAATCTGCGCGGCCTTCGACTCCCGCAACCACGGCATCCGCAAGACCTCCCCCCTGGCCAACGAGAGCTGGTCGGCGGGCAATCCGACACACGCCCAGGACATGTTTTCGATATACCACGGCAACGTCGAGGATTTACGCATGGTGACCGAGTACCTGGGCGTGTACCTGCGCCGACCGGTGCGACATTTCGCCGTCGGCTTGAGTCTCGGCGGGCATGCGGCGTATTTGGCCCTTGCGCTGCCGCGGGTGGAGGGGGTGGTTAGCATTGTTGGGTGTCCGGATTATAGGCGCTTGATGGCCGGGCGGGCGGAGGGTAGCGGGGTGGATGTGCGCGAGGCGTTTGAGGGTGCGGGGTTGGGGGAGATTGTTGGGAGGTTGGATCCCGCGGCTATTGGCGTGGAGGGGTTGAGGGAGGTTTGGAAGGGGAAGAGGTTGTTGGCGTTGAGCGGGGGTGTGGATAGACTTGTGCCGTACGCTTGCTCGGAGCCCTTCTTGACTGAGGTTAAGGGAGCTGTTGGAAGGGGGGAGTTGGAATTGGATGTTAAAGATGTTGTGTATGAGGGGGTTGGTCATGACTGCACCGCTGAGATGGTTAAGGAGCTTGTACGCTGGTTTGTGGCTTGCTTTAAGGATATGGATGGGGGTTTGAAGGGCTCTTCGGTCTTGTGAAATGGCTCCAGTCTGATCCTCATTAATTTCATATTATACATTGTGCGTAGACTTAGGAGATATCATCACGACGTTTGACTCGATCATGAAAAATAATAATAAAAATAACGACTCATAAGAAGTATATAAGTCAGAAAGATTTTTTTAATCCCCCTCTAGCTCTCAACGAGCCTTTTTAAACTCCCCCTTACTCACTCCCTGGAGCGGTGGTTTTCATCAATCTCGACACCCTCCTTTTGCTTAGCAGTAGGGTCCTGCATTTCAAGGTTCTCCAGATTGCGTTGCTTGTCGTTGTGACTATCGTGACCACCGGCAGCGGCAGCAAGCTCAAAGTGACTGCCGCGCTGCTCAGTGCCACAAGCGGCCCAGAAGCAAAGAAGCGAGAAGATAACCGCCATCATAGCAGCCTGAGTGCGTGCATAGTCCGGGCGTTCTTCCCCGTTAACGTGGATGATCCAGTTTTCAGAAATCGTCGAGGCCATTTGGGCCGCTGATGCTGAGATCATGTTTCCAAGCTTTGTTTTTTAAGGAAAAAATAATACGTTAGCCGAGATGTTAAGGGAGGGAGGGAGGGATTGCGCCTGCTTACTTGATAGGCAATGCCTGGGAAGGAGGATCTGAATTGAGGAGGGGAGAGCTCTTGAAGATGGATGGGAACAACACCCCATGCGCCTTGAATCATGAATTGGATGAGGAAGGCGCCAGCAGTGAGAGTGCCCCATTTTGACGGAAGGATCCACATAGGGATCAGGCAAGCACCGCAGAAGGTAGCTACCATGATTGTTGCTCGGCGACCGAAGAATTGTGAGTAGTATCCGCAGATCTACACAGGATTAAGTCTTAGGTATGAGCAACGTCTAAGAAGGGAGAGCAGTTACCGTGCCACCGATGAGGGCTCCAGTATTGGCAATAATTGTGGCCTTGGAGGACATTTGTGGAGTGAATCCTTTAGTCTGTTGCATGTAAGTCGGGTACATGTCTTGTGAGGTGTGGGACATGAAGTTGAATAGGGCTGTCCGTTCAATATTAATGGATGGTTGCGAGAGAAATGAGGCATTGGAGTTTATACCCATCATGACAACAGCGTACACAGCTCTCTTCCAGTACTCTTTCATGATACTCTTTCCATCTTGCCAGAAAAGCTTAACCTTCTTCCTTCCTGTTGCCTGTTCTCCGCTTCTCTTTGCTTCGATGAACTGCCTGGATTCGGGGAAGAGTACGCGGGCGATAGCAACGCAGAGGGTCAGTCCTGCGCCGATAAAAAAGAGGGCCTTCCAGCTCTGGGCCGAATTGGGGACGACGTATAAGTTGAATATTGCGGCGATGAGATAGCCAAGAGAGTAACCCTGCTGAAGAACTCCCGAGAAAAGCCCACGAGCTTCCATAGGCATATCTGGGGGGCAAGCGTTAACCCTATTTACCCAAACTTGGATAGTTGGGATGGTTTACTTTCAAGACCCATGGAAGCTGCCAAACCCCAAATACCACCCATTCCAACGCCGAAAAGAGCACGCACACCCAAGAACTGATCGAACGTCTTGCAGTATGCCGTTGCAAGCTGGAGGGCGGCAATAATGACCAAATTTATAATCATAGGGTATTTTCTTCCGTAGAGATCACCGGCTATACCGAAAATGGCAGCGCCCAAAGAACGGAAAAGCAACGTCAGGGTGATTGACGTTGAAATGTGTTCTCTGTGCTGGCCGTAATAGCTCGCGAGGCGGGATACGGATAGCGATACTGCATGGAAATCGTAGCCGTCCATTGTCCATGCCATCCATCCGACCTGTCGAGACCCGTTTAATAAAAATTTGGGCCGAAAAAGGGCCTGCAGCAACTAACCAAGAAATATACATAATCTATTCGACCATGGTTAGCGACTGGGACGTCGTAGCGCTAATGCGGGGTGGGAACGAGATACTCACTCATAAGAGTCGGTCTCCTGATTGTTCTGATAGGATTTTCAACTTTAGTCCTTGGCAGTTTACCATAAACAGATTCGCCTTGGTCATTGATATATTGGCCTTCACCGGTTGTGAATATTTCCTTCAAATGTTTGGCAATTCTGGTTATCCTCGAAGGTCCCGCCATTGTCGGGGTAGTTCGTCACCTGCGCGAGAATGGGAACCGGAGCTTGGCTGATATCTTATGATGAGAAAGAAGAGCGCAAGAGGGAGGCGGGATGCCGGATGCCAAAGGGGATAGATGTTCTGAGGCCCCCTGAGGGTGAAATCCGGGGAGGTGCTGGCCCATTTATAGTGAATTCATGCTGGTGCAATTGCTTCCCCTCCTTTGAGAAGCGTATACCTGACGACCATGGTTTACACTACGCATTTTGGCTAAATTTGCTTAATGCCTCGCACATTGTTATTTACTAGCAAAGAAATCTGCTCCGTGCTGCACTCCCCGCTACTCTTCGGGGATCGTAGACCGATTGAAGAAGGTGAATATGATAAGTTGGGGTGGCAATGCTCAGCATGAGAAAACTAATGCGCGAGGTTGAGCAGATCACCATACGCCAATCTATTTTTTTCAAAATCGTTTATTTGGTAGCATAGTGGAGGAACGGCGGACAGGAGGGGGACAGAGAAAGAGTCCTACCAAAAGTGACAATTGCCACTGGATTGTTTTGGCGCAGTGTTGGTTGTCCCTACCTTTCGTTATCACGTCCTCCATGCTATTTAACATGTTCGAGCTCGGAGATCTAGCAGAATGGGTATACCAAGGCCGAGACATTGGTTTTCAAGAATCTCTAGCGATGCTTATCACTTAAGGATGAGGCAATTCGGGAACTCTCCTTGTTTGGGATGTGCCAAGCCGCCCGATACAGCCAGACAGGTCGCTAGAAACATTCTGCCCCACCATTCGCATAAGTTCGAGAGCTATTGTATCATAGAGCGGGTGCAGAGCTCGCACCTGGGCGTTGAGCATTCGCTCCGCGGTTTGGCTTGATTCTACCTGCCCACTCTCAAAATTGTCGAAAAAGTGTGGGAAAAGTGTCGAAAAAAAGATGGCTACCCACGCGCTATCCTGCTCACTATGAGGCTAATGGGGTGTGCCTCATTTATACGAGGACCTAGGCCCCCGTTAGTTTCCGCGAGATTGGTTATAATATAACACTTGCCGGTGCCGTGGTGCCATACTTCCAGTTCTCGGGTTTAAACCTGGCTTAAGACATAATCACCCCGGGTTAACTGCGAGAATATCTTGTTTGTCTGAAGCAACCCAACACTAGAGTACTTGGGAGTTGCAAATGTATCAGAAACCGGGCGTTTCCTTGGCCTAAATCGTGCCGAGGTTTCCGGATATATTGCAATATTCAAGCATTCTGGAGCGAAGCGTGAGAGCCGTGTGATGCCCTGCAGGATAGTACTCGAGTACTGGGTGAGCACTGGCCAATCATTCAAGTTGGAGATACAGGAAGGTGAAGAGGTTGGGCTAAGACTGAGACCCTAGAAACTACGGTGAGGGCGCCGTAGCCAAGATAGTGTCGCGGCTTTGTTCTGTCTACCGGTGTGCAAGATTAATTGCCTTGCCAATGTTCTCTGCCTGGAGATAGGATGGGTACGTGTGTCAGCCCCGCGAATTATGGATTTCAGCACTCAGTGTGACCACCGGTACTGCCTTTTAGCTGTTTCCGTTTTCGGGCATTCTCGGAGTGTTGCGGGATTAGCTGTAACACCCTGAGCTTAGCTTCTGGAACCGCCATCATCAGTCCCGGACACTCCGGTTTGCGGTACTGGTACCGTTTAGATGCGGGGAGAGAACCGGTCTGGTGCACCCACTGCAGTCGGGACAGGGCTGAAGGAATGGCTTTAGAACAATTTACTTTGTCTTTGAGAGCATCCTTATGGCTAATATGTCTAGGGAGAGGGGGGTGGGTGGTACCAGTATTAGCATGGGCAATTGCGGGTGTGGGTGAGTGGGGGCAGGGCAGTGCATCCTAGAAACAATACAGCTTTTTCTTAGTAAGTCCCACGCTAGATCTCGAGCTTCGTCGTTTGGTCTACAGGCGTTACCTCACCATGGCACTCTTACAACCGGTACCGGTATTGTGCCTTTGCTTATTTAGGCTTGCATGCATATTGTCCCTGGACCATTTTCTCCTGCCCCTCCCATCTCCCTAGGGTTGCCGTGGTTTTAGCGGCGATGGGGGACCGCTCCCACCGAGGAAAACCGGGAGCCTGATGTCAGGTTGTGGGCATGGGCGGCGATCTTACCCGACCAGACAGGCAGCAAGCTGTTCGTTTGGGACGGCACATAGCAAGAAAATAGAGGTCTGTTACTAACCAGATAGATAGTTACTGTGAGCAGCGAGAAACCGTTCCTTGCAACTGTATTAATTTCTTTTGCCTAAATAAACTGTGGCTCTAGTATTGGTGTCCCTAGTGTATATTTGTGCAATGATGGACATATCCTGAAACAAAATGCAACACTTCGTTTCTGCGGTTAACCTTGTGATGCCGGAGTGGGTCTGGTACATTCTGGGGCAACTCCTTGGACCCCGGTCAAATGGGTTGTCTAAGTAACGACATTGAGGCTATCATAGTGAGCTCTGCCTATCCCGGCTGTGGGTGGGATGAAATTTAAAAAGTCCTAATTCCAGGTTCTCTTTTCCGACATTCCCCGCCATGGCCATAAGGACTGAGCTGTCATGGATATCCTAGTAAATGGCGATCTCAGCCCATGATAGGTTTGACTTGCCAAGTGAACGACAATGGAACATACAGTTAGACCAGGCTATAATGAACCTCGTTATAGTGAATACCTTACTATAAGGAACAGCGCCCCGCAAGCGCTAGTGAATTTACTGCAGAGTAAGGTTTGCCATAGTGAACATCAATAGTAGAAATTAGTGGACTATGAGATAATAGTGAGATCTCAGGAATTCACATAGCTGATTCGAATCGCTTTCTGGGACAAAGGTTTGGCCAATTGACCCTTAAATTCTCATTTGAGTTGCATAGGCATAATTTAATGGTTTATTGATCTGACCTTCTGAATCTGTCAGCAGTCGTTCTTGTTGACTCTATTGTAAGAACTGGGATAATTGAGCCTCATGCTAGGACATTGGAGCTGCCTTTGGTGATAATGTCTGGCTTATTTTTCTTTTTCTGTCTTAAGCTGGGTCAGTTTTCGCTGTGGGTTAGCTCCGGCATCTAAGAGAGGGAATTTCGGACGTCTTAGCACGGGGTTCAATTGCTCTAGTTCTTACGGTATGATATGACTTGTGCTGTGCCCTTTTCTTTATTTCTATTTTTTATATGGGGTTTTCTTGCTAAATTAATCTTGATGAATCAGTTGAGGTTGAAGTAAAGGTGAGTAATCTGGGATCGTGGCTTGGGCAGCTCAACCTCACTTTTTGATTCTTTCCTCTCTACGGCGGGTCAAGTGGACATCGAGTGCAGAAAGAATTAAGCGAGCAGGTATCATAGCAACAGAAAAAATCAAGGGCCGGGTAACTGTACTACATAGGGATACAGACTACAAATTGAAAATTAAATATATTTAATAATAGCAGAGACCTCCAATACCCTCGAGTCCCATGTTTTATCCCCCTAATTGCACAACATTTTCCAATATCACAAGATCTCGTAAGATTGAATGCCCTCTGATAAAATCCAGTACAGTTCTTTTTTTCAATAGTGAGAATGCTAGTCATTTAGTATGATATTTTAACAATACTACACACTTTACCAAAGCGCAGATTATCTGAAATGTCCTCCGGCAATCAACCTTACGCATAGGAACGTGACTGTTCCTCAATAGCACAATTTTCCCTTACTTCTTGAAACGGAGAAAAGGCTATTTTCACAGCAAATATAGTTGCTTAAAGGAATAGCTCAATTAGCATTCATTATTAGGCCTCTAAGGCCCTAAAAAAACACAAACTGAACCTCTGTTTCCGGCTCTGCTCCACTCAATAGGCAGGGACGGGGCATGTTTTTATGGGGTTTCATTCTTCTACTTCCCCTCTGAGTCGCTACCTATTCCCCTGATGAGTGCAGAGCGGGTATTACTCTAAAAATATTCCCATTAGGCAATTGTCAGTGCAGAGTCTGACAACTTGAAGTGAAACCTATCCCATCTTGCTCATTAATGAACTCTAGCTCAGATGCAATTTTTACTGAACAGACTTGTAGTTGAGAGGTTTTTGCTTTTCATACCTTGTTTCCTATACCCTAAATATAGTACAATAGAAGAAAGAAAAAGAAAATAAACATATTATTACTTATCAAAGCAGCATTCAATCTTGTAAGATCTTGTAGCATTCGAGAATGTTGTGCTATCAGAGTGAAAAATATAAATCTGTGCAGTATTGATAACAATTGACAATTTAATAAAATACTGTTAAGATAAATAGTGATAAGAAATACATTAAGGATATTTTAAACGATGGAAACTAAGAATATAATTCAAACTAAACATAAGTAAAAAATAAATATTGTAAGAAGTCATGAGTAGTTCGAGATAGAAAAGAAAAGAAAAGGATTCAAAAACAAACAGTCACGATTTTCCCTACAGAATAAAAAAGAAAAAAAAAGAAAAACCCTTTGAATATGAAAGAGTGTATACATTAAAAATAGGATGATAAGAGTAATAATAATAGGAAAAAAAGCTAAAAATATCAGTCAAATTGATATCAAAAATGAAAATGGAGTACTTCTTGAAATAAAAATAGAAAATATAATATAAAATAGTTTTTCCTTAAAATAGTTATTACTTAGAATTATTATTCAAGGTTTTCTCACCAATTTGGCTGCTACCGGTAGTGGAATCTGTCCTACTACCAGAAAGAGCTAGCATACGTGATTCATCTGCTCTACCACTAGAGTTTCGCTTGAGTTCACGAGTTGACCGAGTTGTGATTTTTTGAGGGGAAAGAAGTGTTAAACTTCTCTTTCTGGCAAGGGTTGAGCGAGTTGTTATTGAGGTAGTGGGAGTTGAAGGACGTTCGGGTTCATGATTGGTGGAATTACGGAAGGTTGAAGGATGTAAGAAGTGAGAAGTTAATGAATTTTCTGCAGAGAGGTATGATGGAGGAGGGGTATCTTCTTGTGTTGTTGATCCGCTTGTTGAATCATGATTCAGATTATCTGATTCTTGAATAATAATTGACGTCGTATCGGTGGAAGAAGAATTTGCTGATCGAGGTTCAGACTTTGTAGATAGAGTGACTTGCTTCGACTAAAGAGTTGAGGGGAGCTTGATAGAGGCAAAATCGATAGCTTCTTGTTTGATCGAAGGTTGAATATTACTATCTTCATCATCGGAATCATCACCAATTTGTTGAAGATGAATAGTAATTGCCATTCGTAGTATTGAACTCACTGATCGTGAACCTTTAACTGTTACTAACTGGGTTTGGACAGAATGTGGACAATTTGGCTTATCAGTTAATCGGAGGAGGTTGGCATTAGATGCGATGCCTGTTGTTGTTCCATCCCAATAGCCAGCACAGATCGGGAGCCGAGGGTGTAGCTCATAAAATTTAATATTTGGATAACTAATGCAAGCTGGATGTTGAAGAACAAGATTCTTCAGATACGGTTGCCAATCAGGAATTTGTTGAAACCGATTAAAGTCCAGTAAAGTTGGTGAACCATGAAATCCAGCCTTAAAACCACGACGGTAAAAATAAAGGCCAACTGATCTTGGAATAGGTTTTGTCGAAGTATTGCTGAGCATTGTAAGTGTGTTGTACTTTCCACTACGATGAATCTCAGGCTGGGCTTTCGAAGGCTCAATACGTTGTGGTTGAAATTTGACTTCCTCGGATATATGAGTACTTCGTGGTAGATTGTATGTAGAGGGCGACGATGATAAAGATGATGACGATAATAATAACATTGAATTTGAAGTTCCAATAGAATTGCTTGAAGTTGGTATAGCTAGCTTAAGTAAAATTAAAATTAGTTTTTACCCTAGTCTATTGAGTATTAGAATCTTTATTACTTACTATTCCAGCCTTGAAGTATCTCAATCTCATCAGTTTCCTGAGTGAGATGAACACTGACTGGATGATTACATCCAATACAAAGACCAATATTTCCACGCATAGGAAGAGATTGGCGACAAGAGCAGGAATCAACTTGACATGTTGACATTTTGAGCAAATAGAACGAGTTCGGAACGAAGATGAAAGATGCAAAAGAACACAAGATAAGATAAATGTAAAGCTCGAGTTGTGAGAAGAAAGGCTAAATCGTAGGTGAATATGAAAAGTATGTAAAATAGGAATAAGGATTTGATCTTACATAGCAGGATTTGAATGCTGTTAAATAGAGAGGAAAAGTGAATCGTCGCTAAGATGAAGATTCCCAATTTCTTCATCTAATGTATTGTTATCAATATCTAATTAGTAAATTTTTTTAATAATAGAGAGTTTATTTTTACGTACCTAGTAATTCCTCTTGCTGTTGAGAACTATCTTTATCAAAAAGATTTGAAGTGCTATCCCATTTCTGTTCTAGTAGATCAAAGCGTACATCGTCTATTTCTTCTGCCTCATCATCTGTTGGTATGAGTTGCATCGTGTTGTCACCCGATTGACCAACTATATTGCCACGATGTACTTCAATTTCATGTGTACTATTGGCTACAATCGACTCAGCCGCACCAGTGGGACGTAATGTCAGTTGTACTGACCCACCATAGAAGATATACTGAGACACTTTATCTCGTAAATAGAGATAGGCGTCCTTATGACGTGGATCGTTATATGCGAATACCTTGGGAAATCCACCTTGTTCAAGAAATTGTTGATAAAGCAAATATGTCGCAGCGGGTAGATATTCATCAAGATCGTAGTTTGCAACCTCCTTTTCCAATGCAGCTAAAACCCCTTCATCAACCTTTTCTTTATAATCTTTTGCGTTTTCAGGATAGTTGTACATTAGAAATGGTTGTCCTGTTGGAAGATAATGTTCACGACTCCGTTGAAACCGAATAGAATGAGAATTGTGAACTTCAATAAATCGATGAATATGAGATCGAATCATATCCATATAAAGAAATTGTAGACATGATTTGTCGGTCTCGGCACCATCAAAATATCCATCTGATTCAAGCTTACCAAAGAATATTTTCCACTCTTGTGTTTGACCCTCGGTTAAGATATTCCACCAAGCCTCAATGCGCTGATTCTTAGTAGATTTCCCATATGAGTATGCTTTGCCGAATGGAAGAGATGGTTGGTTTGCCCTCCGTAATGTCAGGTGAGATTCGGCAAGAAGTACAGTTTCAGATCCTATGATGCTTGCATTAGTCGCTTATAACTCATAGACAACATATCTTGTAAATTATAAATATTAATTAGCTAACCTTTATCTGAGCGAATCAACTTGGGCATATGCAATGTTGCTCGAAGAAGTCTGAGATATTGCTTGTTAACTGATACGGCAGTTCGATTTGAAATACCAACATAACACCAGACGATGTATCGCGAGTATGCATCAATGGCGCCATAAATTTCAAATCCAAAGTGTGATAGTTTATCGTGACCATCAATAGAGAGTACTCGATTTGGACCTTTAATATGAAACTCATGCCGTATTCTCTTCTTCCCAATTTGTTGGCCTCTTATCGCTACACCTTCAGGATCCACTTTATGCATTGCTTCGCGTATTTGCTTTCTAATATTAGATATATTATAGTTAGTAACTATTTATCTCAAACATGAATTATTATTTTTATCCAACTTACTGTGAAATAAATATACCGCTTAATCTAATATTAGCTAGAGTATATTGACGCCCATATCGAATAGCCTGCCCAGAAACCAAGTGTTCCCGAATATAACCTTCTGCATTTATAGCAGCCTGTAGTTTAGCCTCAGGAGTATGTGCGGTCCCCATTAAAAGTCTTAAATTTGGATGCAGACGAAGATTTTTTAACTGTGTGGAAGATAGATGCCATCCATCATGTTGTAAACAGCTAAGCATATTAGCTGAACTAAGATTTCTCTTCCATGGTTCTCTGACTTTATTGACTAAAGCCTCATCTTTATATAAAGACTCTTGCTTTTTGGTAAATTCCCACTCAGAAAACTTGGATCGATAAGTTCGTTGACTGTTTGAAATTAGCCTAATTAATATAAAATCACCACTCTTAATAAAAGGAAGTAAGGGAAAGTTACCTGGGATTAAAGTTATATCGCATTTGCATTTCCATCATAATATCTTTTAATTGCATATTATGCAAAGGATACATATCTGCCAACTCTGCTTGATATAATTCCCAATTATAAATGCGTGGCATTCTTCAAGAAAATAAATATAGACGAGAAAATGAGGTATAATATCACTTGTAAAATAAAAGTTACAAGGTAAGGTAGTGAGAGGAACGTAGAATTCAAAGTAGCTGAAAAAGAGTGGACTTCTTAAGGATCTTATAATGAAAGTATAAAGGAAAAGTGCTTATCGACAGCTACTAGTATTCACCTAATTCACTGCTTATAAATCAAAATAAATATCAAATTACAAAATAAAAAGGAGTAAGCTAAATAAAAGAGTGACAAATATACTTAATAAAAGAAATAAAAATAAGAAATAAAAACCAATGTGAGATAAAAATATCAGTCTTGTTGAGAACAGGACCACTTGAAGAGATTCTTGTCAGTGGTAAAAACCATTGAGTAGCGATTTCCTGTTACAGGAAGATTGTAATGAGAAATAATTGCTGACCGGAACATAATAATAGAACCTGCTGGAAAGGGAACACAACTCATTAGTTCAGTAAAAACCAACTCACCTCCTTCAAAGTCACCCCAACAGATAATAACACAAATACCACACTTAATATCACCTAAATCCTTATGTATCTTTGTCCTAACCAGTTTGTTGATAACAACTGCAGCAAAGAGGCCAGCAAATTTGTTACATCCAGGCGGTACTCTGATATTGCTATAGATCTCCCATATATCTGGATAGTGTTGTTGTATAAGATTCTCAACTAATTGGAATAGATTGCGATTGGCTTTTTGAAACTTCTTTGCTGCCATGTAGTAAGGATTATCAAGCCTTTTGTAATGAACTCCTGAGTCTGGTCCACGATAGTGTGATGTCATATAAGGCTGCAAAAATCTTCCTGATTTAAACCAACATCCAAGAATCCGCACCTCATAATCTCCTCGCTTTTGGGTATAATTGTTGTTGGAGAAGGTAAGACTGTTGTCATATTCTTGAAATGAGGTGGTTAAGGTTTCAAGAAGCTCTTTAGGAATAGTTGAGAGAGGAAAGAGATGAACAAGGGCCCTTTGTCTAGAATCCCGAATAATGAGACCATTTTGCACCTGAGGTAGAGTGAACAGAAAGTAATTGCCTTCTTGAATTTGCAAAGGGGAACGTTCCAAGAAGCATGGTGGTTGACGTCCTCTTGTTCTCCGTCGCAATGCATGCAGGTTGACACCTTCTTCTCCATCAACCACCAAAGTATCCTTTAAGGACTGCTCAGTTTTTGCCTTTCTATGCTCTGCTCTTTTTTCTGCTTTGTACTTCTTGCCTGCAGGAGACTTTCCCTTCTTCTTCTTAGTCCTTCTTTTCTTAGAACTTGAGGATTCAGGAATAGGACCCTCTTCACTATCCTCGGAATCTGCTCGCTTCTCACAATCACTATTGATTGGTGAATGAAAATCATCCCAGTGCCATGCTGGATCACAGCGAAAATGAGCAGGACGAGTAGGTGGTACAGGTAGAGTAATTCCGTTTTGTAGACGAGAAGGGGTATTGGAAGTTGGAAGAGAAGGAGGATTGATAGTTGTTGATAAGAACTCTTGATAATCAGAATCTTGATTTAATGCAATATCTGATACTTCAGTATCAGATATGCCAGAGTGCTCGCTATCTGCAGAAACTGGTTGTATGGATTCCTAATATTTGATAATATCATTTTCCAAACTATCAGAAGTAATTGGAGGAGAAATCTTTATAGGTTATTAGTAAAATAATTTTATAAAAGTGAATAGTAATATATGTTCTTACCATAATAGTTGTGAGCATTAATAATAGCTAAAAATCAAAAGCTCTCACAAGGATGATTATAAGGGTGTGGCGAAGGCTTAGAAAAGACTCGGCAAAGGCTCGGCAAAATTCCGTTCCTGTTGATGTAACATTTATTAAATACTAGTCTACTATGAGTATAGGTTAAGAGTACTTTGAATAGTTACATACCGGATACAAGGGGAGAAAATTGAGTTTCTCAGCAGGGTCTCAGCAGGGTCTCAGTAGAGGCTCAACAAAATTCTGCCCTGCTTTTAAGCTTATTAGACTCCTATACTTGTATCCTATCATTGAGAGATACTTTGAATAGTGACATACCGGGTGCAAGGAAGTGAGAATCGAGTTTCTCGGCGGAGTCTCGGCAGGATCTCGGCAGTCTCGATAGTGTCTCAACAAAACTCTGTCAGGCTCTTTATCTTATTAGATACTTATATTCTATTCCAAAGTATTTTGAATAATAATATACCAGGTAGAACAAGGTGAAAATCAAGTTTCTCAGCAGTGTCTTGGGGGGCCTCGGCAGCTCTCGGCAAAATTCCATTCCTATTATCATTCCTGCTGTTAGACTCGCATATATATATATATATATTCTGTATGTAATAACATACCAAAGGCAATTCCGTTGTTTTATTTTTCTTTTAGGGCTTAACCCTAATTTCTTAGAACACAATGCTTCGCGTTACCCCTCTTAGGTCAACCACGCCCTTGAGGAGTAACTGGAAGGGGGAGAAGGTAATAACTGAGAGTA
>Ga0307510_10004245_pt1 | contig 16839 bp, 12 predicted proteins | sample 12_EM_MG_FD_207224 | JGI IMG/M metagenome (GOLD analysis project Ga0307510, IMG submission 207224) | Populus trichocarpa ectomycorrhiza microbial communities from riparian zone in the Pacific Northwest, United States - 12_EM | ecosystem: Host-associated > Plants > Roots > Unclassified | place...
TTTTTGTTTACTGCACGGCATCATCGTGATCGTTGGGGCAGCGACCCAAATGAGGAATCCCCAACTTGAAGGAGTGCCCATGCAAATCTACCACTGCGCGGCCATTCATTGAGCATCTCTATTAAGGGTCTAAAGATCTAAATGGGTGCAAGAACGCGAAGCTCCGTACCTCCAATACAAATAGTATGTTGTCCGTATTAAGATCAGTATAGCTCTACAGTCACTAGTTGTTGGAATCTTCGCACACTAGTCCCTCCGTACAACGGGGTACGCCCATAATCGTTGAGCTGTCACATCGACGCCATGCTCAACGAGTAAACGCGCGAGATCCACCCCTCCGGATTTCTGCGCCGCCGCCAAATACAACGGAGTCATCCCGTCCTTGTCCTGTTTTGTCGCGTCTGCGCCGTACTCAATGAGCAAGCGCGTGAGATCCACACTTCCCCTCCGCGCCGCCACATGCAACGGAGTCAACTGGTCCCTATCTGGTACCGTTGCGTCCGCGCCGTACTCGAGGAGTAAGCGAGCGAGATCCACGTTTTGTGCCCACACCGCCTCACGCAACATGGCCGGCCTATCCTTGTCCTTGACTATGGCATACGCGCCCCACTCGATGAACAAGCGTGCGAGATCCACGCTTCCTGCTGACACCGCCAAATGTAACGGAGTCGATCCGTCCTTGTACCTGGCTGTTGGATCTGCACCGTACTCAATGAGCAAGCGTACGAGATCCTCTCTTCCTCTCCACACGGCTAAATGCAACGGGGCCCAACCACGGGTTGTCTTGGCCGTCGCGTCTGCGCCATGTCCGGCGAGTAAGCGCGCGAGATCGATTCTTCGCGCCCGCACCGCCCAATGCAACGGTGTCCACCTATCCTCATCCTGGGCCGCTGCGTCCGCGCCATGCTCGATGAGAAAGCGCGTGATCTCCATGCTTTTCACCCACACAGAAAGATGCAACGGGGTCGATCCGTCCTTGCTGTTGGCCGTCGCGTTCGCACCAGACTTGACGAGTAAGCGTGCAAGATCTACACGATCCTTCAACGCCGCCTCGTGCAACGGGGTCGACCCGTCGTTGTTCTTGGCTTTTACATCCGCGCCATGCTCAAGGAGGATGCGTGCGATATCGATGCTTCCCACTCGCGATGCACAATGCAACGGAGTAAACCCGTGCTTGTCCTTGGCTGTCGTGTCCGCGCCATGCTCGACGAGTGAGCGTACGAGATCCACTCTTCGCGCCCGTACCGCCCAATGCAACGGAGTCCACCAATCCTCGTCCTGTGCTGCCGCGTCCACGCAGTGCGTGACGAGAAAGTGTGTGAGGTCCACACTTTTCGCCCGCACCGCAGAATACAACGGAGGCGACCCGTCCTTGTTCTTGGCCATCGCGTCCGTGTCGTGCTCGACAAGCAAGTGAGCAAGACCCTTATGATCTTCCCATGCAGCCTCGTGGCACAGAATCGACCCATCGTAGTCCTTGGTTTTCATGTCACGTTCAATGAACCACGCTGCGGTCCCTTCCTGGTGTGGTTCGCAGGCAATGTCGTGAAATTTCCATGGATCGGGAGGAGAGAACCAACTTTGAATGTGTCTCACCTGTGTGGCAATCTCAGTGCTTCCCGTTAGCCAAGGAAACGCCAAAAAGTGACCAACGTTTCGACTTGTTCTCGTCGCTTGCCATTTCATGTAGAGTTTCTAACACCCAGTCGGACAGGGAACTAGCTCGGTGTGGCAAACAAAAACGTACCGAGACCTTCCCAGACACTATTGACAGATGACTTGTTGGCTAGAAAGGACCATGCTCGACGGAAGGCCGGTGACAAGCTGAGTGCGTTTGCTCACCGCCAATGACTGCATTCATATTGTAGACGAGACCGTGAACAACTTTGAGAACTTCCACTGCGACCATCCGAGCCTCATCCTGTGTGAGTCGGTCCAGCGTCTGCAGTGCCGCCTCAACATCCTTGTCTTCGAAATATTTCTTTATAAATCTCGCTGTGTTCCATTGAGTAACATAACTCATCGACGAGAATCCACTCACTCGATCGTCCCTGTTTAAGCTCTTTGGTCGCCAGCGCAAGTGTGGAAAGTAATTCCACGACTATCTTGACCAACCATATCGCCCAAGGTGGGCGTGTGGGGGATCTGAGTATATATATCTATGTGCCCCAGAAAGTGCTCGATTGGCTCAAGCAAGTCGACAAGCGCATCATGGCTGGTTTCTAAGTTCTTGGCGACCTGATACATTTGGACGTCACAAGGGTACGCTAGTAACTAAGGAATGGCACGCACGGCAAGTAGGATGGCGAGACTGGAGTGTATCGCATTTTCAGGTGAGAATGTCTGTAACAAATCCGTCAGAGATGTGGATCACGTCATCGGCGCCTTCTGACGCACCAGATCGATAACCCAGTCAAAGGTGGCGGTGGTGGAGAGGGTAGAAAGGATTGACATTATACTCTTGATTGAATCCATGATTTTAACGTTTACATGGAGATCACTGGGCCCTCGTATTTGGTCTTGCATAAGGGCAGCAATCGATTCGATGGAGCTGCAGGGTGAGCGGATCTTCGACCAAAACTATGCCCGTCTTCATCTCGTACGCCATCAGGGCTGTTTCGAAAAGCATCCGAAAATGAATGGATCCAGACGGGTCACCCATATCACAAGTAGAGAAGAAATGCGTTCTTATGGAGATTCGATTTGCAGTGGGGAAATGACAGCGAGACAGTGGTATGGGGTGGTAGAAGGTTTTGGCGAAGGACTGTGCACCACCTGACCCTATGATTTATTATGAACCGTATTTGTGTACAGAAACAAGGTAAGGCTAAATCGCCTGGCGCAAGTTGGGTTCCAGAATTCTTGCGACCCAAGTTGGAGATTGATGAACAGTACTGTTGTTATCATGTCGCGAGGGGTGGAGGTAGAGATTCCGGCTGTCAGGGCAACACATTCACGGCAAGATACTACGGTAGTATTTGAGAGATGGCTAATGTAGTTACCTGTTTGAGGTCGGACAGGAGCCTGGGGGAGTAAGACACGAGACAGCAAGGCGCGAAGAAAACCTTTAAGTTGGTACCGGCGTGTATCGTGTACTGTGGGGCCCGGTCATATGACCGTGTGAACCCATGACAGCATAGAAGGACCACCCATTTCTTTTACTTTTCCTTCGCCTTCATAAGACCAATTCTACAAGTCTATTTGGAGAAACTGCAATAGGGTAACATAACCATAGTCTGTACCTGCAACACGTAGTAGATACTGTACAGTACACCATAAGTAATAGTCCTAGGTATGCTCCCAGGAGAACCATAAATACAAAGAGTTTTGTCCGTATTACAAGTCAGTATAACCCTACAATCACTAATCCCTGTACAATACAATAGTATCGTCTTACTCACATCGTTGTGGGCTGCCAGACTTGAACCATCGCATAGATTGCTGTGTCCGCGTCATGCTCGGCGACGAAGCAATCAATCGCTACATTCCCAGAAGGTAAGAGCAGAAGCGGCGGAGTCGACCGTGGTTGTGTTCGGCACCATGCTCGGCAAGGAGATGTACGAGATCGTTCCTTCCCGCCCCCGATGCAAAATACATCGGGGTACGCCCACGTTTGTCCTGGGCTGTCGCGTCGACGCCGTGCTCTACGAGGAAACGCGTGACATCCGCCCCACCAGATTCCTGCGCAGCCGCCAAATGCAGCGGAATCAACCCGTCCTTGTCTTTGGCCATGGTGTCTGCGCCGTGATCGACGAGCAAGCGTGCGAGATCCACGAATCCTTTCCGCGCTGCCACATGCAACGGTGTCACCCCGTCCTTGTCCTTTTTTGTCGCGTCTGCGCCAAACTCTATGAGCAAACGCGTGAGGTCCATACTTCCCCTCCGCACCGCTACATGCAACGAAGTCGACTGGTCACTTTCCGGCACTGTCGCGTCCGCGCCGTACTCGGCGAGCAAGCGAGCGAGATCCACGTTTTGTGCCCACACCGCCTCACGCAACATGGCCGGCCCATCCCTGTCTTTGACTATTGCGTACGCGCCATACTCAATGAGTAAGCGCGCGAGATCCACTCTTCCTGCTGACACCGCCAAATGTAACGGAGTCGACCCGTCCTTGTACCTGGCTGTTGTGTCTGCACCGTACTCAATGAGCAAGCGCGCGAGATCATTTCTTCCCCTCCACACGGCTAAATGCAACGGGGTCCAACCACGGGTTGTCTTTGCGTTAGCGTCTGCGCCATGTTCGACGAGCAAGCGTGCGAGATCAATTCTTCGCGCCCGCACCGCCCAATGTAACGGACTCCAGCCGTCCTCGTCCTGGGCTGCTGCGTCTGCACCGTGCTCGACGAGAAAGCGTGTGAGGTCCATATCCTTCGCCCGCACAGCAAAATGCAAGGGACTCGACCCGTCTTTGCTTTTGGCCGTCGCGTCCGCACCGTCCTTGACGAGGGAGTGTACGAGATCCACATTTCGCGTCCACACCGCCCAATGCAACGGCGTCCACCCATCCTCGTTGCGGGCCGCCACACCCGCCCCGTGCTTGGCGGTAAAGTGTGGGAAATCCGGCACCGCCACACCGTGACCTTCCTCCTGCGCCGCAAAATACAGCGGAGGGGGCATGTCCTTGTAGTTGGCCATTGCCATTGCGTTCACGCTGTACTCAACAAGCATGGGTGGAAGATATACATCATCCCTTCTCCACACAGCCTCGTGTAATGGAGTCGACACATCGTTGACCTTGGCTTTCACGTCGCCTTCCATGACGCCTACGGGGGTCCCTTCATCATGCGATTCGGGGGCAACCTGATAATTTTCCCATGGGTTGGGGAGAGAGTGCGAATTCCTTCGAGAGTCTCTCGGCATCTTGTCACCTGCAGGGCCATCTAACGGTCTGTCAGACATGGAATAGCTTGGTGTTGCAAACGAGACATACCGAGAACTTCCGAGACACCATCGACAGCTGACTTGCTGTCTAGAGAGAAAAATGCTCAACAGAAGGAAGTTGAGAAGCTGAGTGCATTTCCTTACCGACGATGATTTCATTCATATTTTGGACGAGGCCGTGGACAGCCTTGAGAACCTCCAGTGGCGTTGTCCGAGCCTCATCTTGTGTGAGTCGGTCTAGGCCCTGGCGTGCGGCTTCAACATCCCTCTCTTCAAGACGTTTCTTCAAAAGTCTCGCTGTGTTCCATTGAGTAACATAACTCATCGACGAGAACACACTCACTCGATAGTCCCTGCTCAAGTTCTTTGGTCGCCAGCGCGAGTGTGGAGAGGAATTCCACGACTATCTCGACAACCATCTCGCCCAAGATAGGCGTGTGAGGGATCTGGGCATATATTTCGATCCACCTCAGAAAATGTTCTATCGACTCGAGCAAGTCGACTCGCGCATCGGAGCTGGTTTCTATGCCCTTGGCCGTCTGATACACATGAATGTCACAAGGTTACGCATATAGTAACTAAAGAAAGGCACGTACAGCAAATAGGATAGCAAGGCCAGCATGTACTGCATCCTCGGGTGAGAATGTCTGCAACAAAAACCGTCAGAGATATGAAACGTGAGTTTAGCGCCTTCGGGCATACCAGGCCGATAGCCCAGTCAAAGGCGGCGGTGGTGGAGAGGGTAGAAAGGATTGTCGTTGTACTCTTGACTAAATCCATGGCTTTATCATTTCCTCGGAAATCACTGGAACCTCGTATTTGGTCTTGAAGAAAGGTAGTGATCGATTCGATGGAGTAGCAACTCCGGAGCTGCAGGGTGAGCGGATGTTCGGGTAACGCTATGCCAGTCTTCGCCTCGTAAGCTTGTAAGGCGGACTCGAAAAGAGCCCGAAAATGAATGGACCCGGACTGGTCACTCATACTGTATCACAAGTTGGGAAGAAAGACGATGGTAAGAAGGGGAGTTGGTACGCTGTTAAGAAATGATTGTGGGTCAGTGGTTAAGGTGATGAAAATTGACTTACCAGGGCCTCACTAGTACATCGCCGCTTTATTATGCACTGCATTCGGAGGCGGCGCAAGGTGAGTGCCTGAAACAGATGTGCACTGGGTAAGGGTTTAGAAGTGGGCTATGCTCGTGGCTCACGTGGGAGATTGTTGGTCAGTACCGGTCAGTAGCTGTGAGATGCGGTGGTGGAGAGAGCGATGCTCAGGCTAGCTGCTTAGAGAGATCGGACAGGATCCTGGAGAAAAGAGAAATCACATCTCAATGAGCTGTGAGGGTTGGCCAAGAGTTGTCAACGCATAAGTTGAAGTACAAAGTTGGCAAAAAAAATGCGTCCGTAGTAATCGAGTCATGACGCTGCATGACGAGCGTACATAACGCGTGACGTTTTATATGCCTCGCAATTCCAATGCGGAGCGGACGGGTGATGGGGTGTCAGAGCTTGGGTCCTACGATGACTTGGATGTTGAGTTCATTTGAACGAATCGAATCTGGTTCCCTCAGGCTCTCCGTCTTGAGCTCCCGGGTTCCCACGCGCCTGAACGTAATGGACACCAGCCCTTCAGTTGGTCATCCGTACGCTGCCCATTTACAACCGCACCCTCGATGGGCCGTCCCCCCATCCGTCACCCTCAGGACGACCAGTTTCATGAATACGACGATTTTAGGACCGGCAAGTTTCAGATAATGCCGCGTCACATCTGCAGTGGCGTATGCGAACAGGACCTCGTCACCCTCCCCGCTTGTTCCTGGCATCCGAGAAAGTCGGTCGCCCAGAAATCCTTGCCCGTGGATGACTCCCCACCGATGGTCGTGATGTCACAGTCACCGTTCGACCCGTCGTAAATCCTGTGGCATTCGAAAATTCATTAATTTTGAAGGTTTGGTCGCTTTTTTTTTCGGTGAAATTGGCCCTTCCACTTACCCATCGAAGCCAAAGTTGGCGATTTTATTACCGTCGTCTAGTTCCGTCGTGCATGTTGGCCCCGTACAGGGATAGATGTCACCGTTGGTTCCGTCGCAATGATGAGTTCCTCCACATGGCGTAGTCACCCTATGGCCGCAAGTAGAGATGGCGCCTTCAAAATTCGTCCTTATTTTCCCCTCGATACGCAGTGACCTTGGTCTCTTTGTTGAGGAGGGGACGAGTCAGTCCAATGATACCGCCCTGGTAAGGAGCACGAGAAAGTACTTCCTTCCTACATCGGGCATTGACGTCGAACTATTGAATGTTTCTCAGGTAGCGTCACGCTGCTAGAAGTCCCAGTCATCCAGTTGAACCACCCTTATATGCAGTTTCAAGTCTCCTTAATTTGTACCAAGAACCCGAGACCATCGCCAACGCTCAAATGACCAACAAGTGCCATTTCTCGCTACAGTAATCCTCATCAGAACAAAACCGAATTGTTGACGCTGTCAGGCACAAGGGGTCTGACAGGTGTCACCGTATTCTCCGCAAGTTCGTCTGGCATGATTGGCATCTGTGTCTGATCCGCTTGTGCAAACACGTCAGCTGTGATGGAATTTGTGAGGGCCTAGTTCCTGTGACCGTAACAGCCCTCCTCTTGTCGTCCTTGATCACTCCTGACTTGCCCTCTACAATTTTGTCTCAGACTTCCTCAGCCAGGGAGGTAACCAGCCGCCAGCTGTGATGGAGCTGGGGCAAGTGGAGATGAACATATTCAAGCCTTTGAAGGGGCCCTCAAACGGGGCTTCTTTGAAAGTTCAAATATGTTCACTTCTAGAATATCCCAGCTCCGCTCCGGTCTCCTTGTCCCTGGGCCCTGGTTTCCGAAAATCATTGAATGTTGTGCCATGATTGCAGACAGTACGGCCTCTATCAATCTCTGCACCGGTCCTGACAAAATACCGGAAGGTCTGTTGACTGAAACTGATAAACGTACAAACGCGGGGTGTTGCGACCCCTAGGGGCAGTTGGACAGCTCTCGTGCTGGTGCGTGTTATTGACCTTACAGTCGCGGTCGCCGGTGGGCCGCCCGTGTTGCGACGCTGAGTGCGACCATATCATCACCGGGCACTTGCGTGCGATTTTACATGCCTTTTTGCAAGGCTCCACAGTAGGACGACCCTCGCGATCACAATCGAAGACACGGAACACAGAATCGCCACGGACGGACAGTATCATCACCACATTCTTCCTGGTCCATCCCATCCCATTTCTGACTTCTCTCCAACTTCCTTCTCTACTCCTCGTTATTGCTGACATGCAAGCGCGCGGCAACGGCGCGTCGAAGACAAGGCCACCCTTCCACCCAACGCAATTCACAAGTCTGGCCGTCGTGTTCTTACTGTGTCTATCGCTTACCGTTCACCCCTTTTCTGTCACTCCTATCCCCACACGTGCGCACCACCGTGCCCATCGAAATAAGATCTAATCTCCCTTTACACATAGTTGACACGTGGTAAACTGAAGGCGGCAATGTATCTGAACGTAAGCAACCAGCTTGAAATCAAAGTCCTCCCGCTCTCGTCTCTGAAGAGCTCCCATGGACAGAAGGGACATTCGGCCCCAATGATGTGGCGCTGCCAAAGCCCTTGACAAAGAGAACGCGTCTGCGCGTGGAGCGCCAGATGTTGCGGTCATGATAGCACGCCTTTGCGCGATCGTGTCTACAATTTGCGTGTACCTGACGCTGCTCACGGAATTGGGGGCATTGGCGAGTTGTCGGTGCGCTTGGTGTGCGGCGATACGCCAGGTGTGGAGTACAGGCGAGGCTTCCTTCCTTATTTGGCCTAGTGGGTGCGTGGTTCAGAAGTGACTGAAACTTTTCGCTTTTCGTCAAGTGTGCGGTTGCACATACTGTGCCAGATCAGGCATTTTTGTACCCTGACCAGATTCCTTAGTTGTGATGGGGACCAAACAAACTACCATTCTAATCACCTAACCAACACTAGATACAAAGAGAAGATTGTCATATCCCACGACTCACCGTAATTTATTCTAGGACCAGACAGATGGAGAGAAAAGGACGCATGCTACCACATCAAGTGATCCAGACTGCTCGCTAACAGACGTCAAATACACCAAATGTTAAAGATGATGCCCTTGAGTTGTTGGAGGCAGAATCGAGATGAAGTGAGGGTCAGCGCAAGAGTAGCCCCGTTTCCAAGTCGAATCAATTGGTAACTACAACATCGCACGGGATACTAGTACACAGGCAAGCGTGGACAAAGTCCACCTCGAAGTATACGAAAGGAGCGTCATATCAAGGACGGGGATGGTATCAAAATAAGGCGCTCCTAGGAACAGAAAAAGGAAGTGTGGTTCATAACGCCTACTCTGCGAGCTTTACTACGACGACGAGTTGGTTTGATCGGATTGAAACCAAGTTTGTCGGCCTTGTCGGCCTTGCACTTATAAGTGCGCTCCTCCCTAAGATCGAACGTCACCTTCCCATTCGTATCTGTGTCTTTCGGGGTTAGTTCTGCCAGCGGTCTCCTTGACTGGCACGCTCCCGACAGGGACCCCTCTCCAATCTGTTACCGTCAGGGTGACATTACCGCGAACCGCTGACGTCGGCCCGTAGGGTCTCAGATAAGTCTTCGTCCGGTTATTGCCGGAACAGTTTGCGTGCGCAAAGAGGACCTGGTCGTCCTGCCTTACAATTTGTTGGCATTCCCCTACAGAAAGTAGGACGGAAGTTGAGACAAATTGACCAGAATGCGATTCCCTCGGGTGTTTCACCACCGATTTCGTGTATGAAGAACTCCTCAAGACCTTCATTGTAAGCCCTTTGCAGTTTGGTTCGTCAACGTCTTGTTCAGTTCTCGATGGGGTCCTTCTCAATCACTTACCCATCAAATACGAAACCAGCAATTTTGCTTGCGTTGTCTAGTGCTGTGGTGCACGTCGGCCCAGGACAAGGGTTGCCATCATTGTTCAGTCCGTTACAATTACGGGTTCCTCCGGAAAACGTGGTCACCCTATGATAAGTAGTGGTGACCTGTCCTTCAAAAATCGTTTTGGTCTTCCCCTCGATGCGCAATATCACCGAAACACCTTTGTTAGTGGCTGGGTCAGCCAGATTTGATTCACTGACACAAGTCGATAATGAATATGTACCTTCGGGTGGACACATTTTAGACGACGTGATTAACGTTACAACTTGACCGTGGAAGCGTTCTTATATGCGACACTCCCCGAATCAATGCCTAATGCCCCCCGTTTCCGGAAATGCCAAAGTCCCACCAGGTTGAGTTCTCCGTCCTACAGTATGTCACGGTTCTGGACTGCGATGACTCGTGTTCTGACCCATTGTGATCGATTCACAACGTGCAGGATGATCGAGATGCAAGAAAGAGGGGTAGTGAGTACTAGTGAGTGGCTGAGATTCGGCCCAATGAGGGCTCACCACGGCTGACGAATATCAGGTAATGTGACACAAAGACGACACACAGACGTGCAGCGCGGTCACGAGACCATTAGAGTCTAAGCTTCTAAGACTGATGTGCCAGTGCGTGCCGTCATGGAGGCCAGAAGTAACAAACATGTGTGCGATTTTACATGCCTTTTTGCAAGACTCTAGTAGGACGACCCTCGCGTCGCGATCACAATCGAAAGCACGGAACACGGGCCGCAGAACTGAATACCACGGACGCACAGTACCACCACTTTCTCCCTGGTCCATCCCATCCCTTTCCTGCCTTATCTCCGGCTTCTTTCTTCAATTCTCGTTATTGCTGACATGCAAGCGCGCGGCAATGGCGCGTCGAAGACAAAGCCACACTTCTTCTCAACGCAATCCACAAGTCCGGCCGCTCGTGTTCATATCGCTTACCGTTTACCCCCTTTCTGTCACCCCTATCCCTACACGTGCGCACCAAGTGCCCATCGAAATAAGATCTAATCTCTTCACGCAGCTGACACGTGGTATATGCGGGCGATGAGGGTATTTTGAACATAAGCAACCGACTTGAAGTCAAAGTCCCCCCGCGTCGCTTGAAGAGCTCCCATGGACCGAAGGGACATTCGGTCCCAAGGACGTTGCGCTGCAAAAGCCCTTGACAAAGAGAACGCGTCTGCGCGTGGAGCCCCAGATGTTCCGGTCATGATAGCACGCGTACCTGACGCTGCTCGCGGAATTGGGAGTCGTCGGTGCGCCCGGCGTGCGGCGACACGCCGGGCGAGGAGCCAGAGTCTGGAGGTCGTCTATAGTACAGATGAGGAATCCTTCCTTATTTGGCCTATTTGTTGAGTTCAGAGGTTGACTAAAACTTGTCGTTAAGTGTACAATGCACATATCACGCCGACGCCAGATCAGGTATTCTTTTACCCTGACCAGATTCCTTGGTTGTGATGGGGACCAAACAATCCATCGTTTTAATCACCTAACCAACACTAGATACAAGGAGACGCGTAACGATTGTCATATGCTATGGCACACCGTAATTTATTCTAGGACCAGACAAACGGAGAGAAAAAGACGCATGCTGCCTCGTCACATAATCCAGACTACTCGCTAACAGACATTCAATATTCCAAAACGTCGAAGAAGACGCCCTTGAGCTGTTGGGGGCAGAAGCGAGACGAAGTGAAGCGAGGGTCAGTGCAAGAGTAGCACCGTTTTCAAGTTGAATCAGTTGGCAACTACGGGAACATACAACGTCGCACAGGTTACTAGTACATAGGCAAGCATGGACAAAGCATACGTCGAAGTACACGAAGGGAGCGTTATATCAAAGACGGGAAGAGTATCAAAATAAAGTGATTATGGGGATGAATGGTTCACAATGCCTACTATCATGATGCGGCCTTTACTGTACTACTAGTGGTACATCGTGATGACGACGAGTTGATTTGACCGGATTGAAACCAAGGCGTAGGCCTTGTCGGCCTTAAACTTATAAGTGCGTCCCCTCTGAAGCTGGAATGTCACCTTCCCATTCGCATCTGTGCTTTTCGGGTCAGGATTGCCAGTGGCCTCCTTGACTGACACATTTTCGACAGGGACCCCTCTCCCATCTGTTACCGTCAGGGTAACATTACCGGGGTCGACGGGGTCCGTCGGGCCGTAGAGTCTCAGAAAATTCTTCGTTGGGTTGGCATTGTTGAAATCGTGGGCGTACGCAAAGAGGACCTGGTCGCCTTGCTGTACAATTTGTTGGCATCCCCCTACGGGAGTAAGGCGAAAGTTGAGACATATTGCCCAGAATTCGTTTTCCCCGGGTGTCTCGCCACCGATTGAGGTGATCTGGAAATCGTCAAGACTTTCAAAGTATTTCCTATACAGTTTGGGTCGTCAACGTCTCGTTCAGTTCTCGATGGGGTCCTTCTCAATCACTTACCCATCAAAGACGAAACCTGCGATTTTGCTTGCGTCGTCTAGCGCTGTGGTGCACGTCGGCCCAGCACAGGGGTTATTATCGTTGTTCTGTCCGTTACAATGACGGGTTCCTCCGGAAAGCGTAGTCACCCTATGATAAGTAGTGGTGACTTGTCCTTCAAAAATTGTACTGGTCTTCCCCTCGATGCGCAAGTTTACCGAAGCATCTTGTTAGTGGCTGGGTCAGTCAGGTTCTGATTTACTGGCACAGGCCGATAATAAGTACGTACTGGCGGACGGACACATTCTGAACGACGTGGTTAATGTTTCAACTTGACAGAGGAAGCGCCCTTATATATGTCACTCCTCAAATCAAAACCCTAACGTCCCCGTTTCCAGAAATGCCAAAGTCCCACCAGATCGAGTTCTCCGTCCTCATGTCACGGTTCTGGACAGCGATGACTCGTGTTCTGACCCATTGTGATCGCTTCACACGATGAGGCACCATCGAAGCGGGTTCGGTACGCATATAGGTACAGGCGTACGGACGTGTCTCACATCAAAGAACGTGCAGGATGGTCGAGATGCAAGAGTGAGTGGCTGAGATTCGGGGGTCTTAACGTGAAATCGATGAGGGTCATGGGCTTCGCCACGGCTGACGAATATCAGGTAAGTGACACAAAGAGAAACGACGCAACGTGCAGCGTAGTCTCGAGACCATTCGAGTCTCTATCCCTATATGAGTGTAGGGCCAGGGTCCACAGGATTATGTGCGTGTCACCACTGGGGCTCAGAAGTTACACACATTTCTTGCTTGCGCTCTCGCGAACCTGAAGTAGATCGTGCGCTGCGCCGTCCGTATAGAGTAAGGGGATACTATGGGGCAGCGGTATTTTGACGATGAGGCACTCCGCGCTCGTGAAGTCGAATGAAGAATGTCGTGTGGAGGGCGAGTAGAACCGTAGCTGCCGTAGGCGCTTTCAGTGTCAGGTATTAAGTAACCATAGACGACACCAAGACCACGGCGAGGGTATCATGACCCTGTAATCGCTTGAGTCTCATCGTTTATCCCACACGAGGCATACTGCATACCGACTAGTACCACGAACCGTCCAGACGGTCAAGCGTGTCGCGGCGACCACGGTCGAAGGGGAGAAGAGACGTTAAGAAGCCTGCGAGGGCTTGCGAGTTGCGAGTTGCAACGTTGCGGCGGCGGGACGACCGTTCTTCAGATAGTTAGCTTCCGAGATTTTTGATTCGACGGGCGTAGCTTGTAGTAGTAGTAGTAGCTCGCGAACTCAACTGCAGAGATAAGATATGATGCATGAGGTTGATGAAAGAGTAGAGTAAGTGTTACGGTAATAAGGTTGTACTGTACTGTACCGTGACTGATAGAAGGTGCCAGTACGCGTATCGGACAGATTCCGAACTCCGAGTTTCCCGGAGCGCCACACCGTGGACAGATCTACTTCTACTTAGCCTCCCGTCCCGGAACGAAGATGGAATTTGAACCTGGGTTTCAAATTGATTGAGACCCGCCCCGCGGGTTGAGCTGACATGCGGCGATAGATAGCTCGGCGCCAGTCACTATGTCCGGCACCTGTACTCAGCTACATGTCTCATATATACATGTAGGTGTTAATTGTGCGAACGTGTTCACAGGGAGTCAGGACGCGCGGCTGGCGGACCTTCTCTCGCGGCTGCATTGACCGTCTAACCGTGATAATGCGCCAAGACCGCTCACTCGCCGACGACGTGGTGGATTGGTGCTGCACGGCAATCCCCGGCGCCGCGGGCTCGACAGATAGCAGATGGGTACGTACATACGGGCGGGTACGGACGGTGCTGTGAGGTTGGATCGGCGGGATCGACAGATACAGAAGTGAAATTTAAATTTATACAAGGACCAACCCGCAGCTCGCTGGAGCGGACATCCGATCATCCGAGTCCGAGTCACCCAAGTTAGGCTCTTCTCCTTATCCTTATCGGCGGTACTATGCGCTTCTATCTTACTACCATATGGGATACCGCGGGGAGACTCTACTGGCCCACCTTCACGGACCTTGTTGCGCTGCCAACGGGCCAACCAACCGACCAACCTGAACTCTCTCTACGACGAAAAAACGGGGCCATCTGAGACTCGCCCGTGCGCGCACGAAATGCAGTAGCACAACGACCTCACGACCTGCTTCAGACACCATCCGAGTCTCTCGCTTCTTCCCGTCGGCACTTCTTCGTCTTCTGTCCTCTTCCGTGCCCCATGCCTCACACATTACAGCGCTGTCAGTACAGTTTATAGATATCTAGGCCTAACCTGCTGCCAGTGCGATCCTCACATACCCACTTGTCAAAAAAAGGTTCTCTAGGGTTTCCCGGTTCCCCTCCTGGTACGACCGTAGCTGATCTCGTCCCAACATATCATCATCACATCACGTCGAAACCCAATACGACGGCCGGTGTCCCCGAGATCTCCCCAACTTGTCTCATTCACTATCGCCCACTCACGAATTTTCTCCCTCAGATATTTTCTGCCTATAACCCTCAATTACCCCCGAGTTTTCTCACATTCTTCCTTCTCACTTCTCTCATCAGTACTCAATTCCAGCAACTAAACTGAATTCCGAAGTAACTCATAATTAAAAGCAATCTATGATAAGTCCCAAAATTGAAGACCTATGACGTCCCCCCAAATCCTCTTCCTCGTCCAAGAAGGGAATGGTGGGTGGGATTTCATGATGGGTGGTTGCGGAGCACATGCGCAGTGCGCAGCATGTGAACCCGCTTGCGCGAAAAGGTATGGGCGTCGTACTTTATCGAGCTGGGAGTTGCGCCAGCCGTGAATGAAAAAGGGTGGATGGGCTGAGTGGGAGAGTGGGAGCAGATGAAGTGGCGAGTGGCGAGTGGGGTCTAGAGTTTTGGGCTGGGCGATGACGGTGTGACGTCATAAGGTCTTTCCCTTTCGAGGAGGAGGAAACTACAGTAGCTTCGCGTACCACAGAAATATGAAATGGAACCACCCTTTCCTTTTTCCTTTCCTGTGCTTCTTTTTTTCTTCCTCGAACTTCTGTTGGGCTGTGGTGGGTCGCGACCATGCCAGTGGGCACGGCACACGGCATGCGTGGTAATGGCATGCGCGCCGCCGCGAAAAACATGCTTTTCGCCCGTGGGGGACCCCCCCTGTCGCGTTGCGTTCAGCGTTCAGATAGTAAGTGACGGACCTGGGCTTTTTCCCTCCCAAGTAAGTACTGTGTGACTGGCTAGTCGTCGTCAAAAGGTTATATCTTTTGTACTTATTTTCGATATTTTGGGTCCAAGTCCTCGTATGTGAATATGGGCGAATACGTTCTCTCTGCGCCACTATCCTTCCATAAGACGAGAACTGTATGCAGTACTGTATGTAGTACTAGTACTATACTGGTGAATTACCTTGCAAGGCGAAGAAAGAGAGCACGTCAGATAGAAGCACTTTTTCGTCTGCTGTGTACGACTTTTTTTTCCTTCGATTGACCCCGTCCCTACACCCCTACGAAGAACGTACGGACGACGACGTGGTGTGTGCGTGGACTACAGCTACAGGCAGCGACTGTACACCGTTCAGAGCTGCGCGGCAGCTGTAAGGGGTAGACGGCATCTGCCGACGCCGACGATTATTTGCACCAATCTGTGCCGTGAACGTTCGTCGGCGTCAGTAACCATTTCTCGACCTCGACACTCGCACCGGGCAGACACAAGTTCCTAACCAAGTCCCAAAATTAGATTCGCGATTCGAGGACACCTGTGACACAACGCCCAATGACGGGCGGCGGCGCACACAACAGATGGATGGTGCTATCTATCATCTATCGATTGTCAAAGACAAAAACAAAAATCCCTAGAAACTTGTTCATCCATCATTGGCAGACGCAATCGTTATCACGTATACAACGACGACTATGTGACACCTAGTAGGGAAGACAATCCAAGCAGATAAAAACATACAATCAGTGGTTACGGGTATCGTATGCGATGGATAAAATGGGACTGAAACCGTTCCGAGTTTGGGTTAAACGCATGTCCGCGCAACGACCGCTGATGCGCAGGGCTACGCGTTCCAGCGACTTTTCCGCTCCACAAACATGAGGCTTGGGCGTGTACCTTTTTCCTTGTCCATCCGTTAACTGGTCCAGGTCTGGGCCCACGCCTCTCCCCATTCATCCTCCTTCCTTGGTCCGTGTTTTTCGTGGGTGCCTGTTTAACGTCCAATCAGAGAGCGTTTCACGACCTGCCCGGGTTCCAGACTCCGTCCAGGACCCATCCGCGGAAACCCGGTTGAGGGTAAGTGACCGCGTGTCAGCCACCGAAATACGTGAAATGAGATCAACCTCACTTTGATAACCCTTTCAATAATATCCTCAAATGTGGCAGCATTTTCGAGAAAATGAGAGAAAAAAAAACTGGTACAACTGCTGCTGATATGGTGTGAGTTTGCTTCATGGCATGACCGCGAGAGAGAGAGAGCGTATAGTAAGAATGACTACTACTGAACACTATTTTATGCTGGATTCTGGGAAGACGTTTGGGTCTGTGAGCAAAAAGCATACAACTACCGACTAGCGTGCAACGACG